>ENA-OQJM01000220-OQJM01000220.1-human-gut-metagenome-genome-assembly--contig:-NODE-220-length-15209-cov-4.794258_pt1 | contig 15209 bp, 18 predicted proteins | sample MGYA00242607_ERZ504773 | MGnify/ENA primary metagenome ERZ504773 (study PRJEB26092, sample SAMD00036355) | human gut metagenome | host: Homo sapiens | study: EMG produced TPA metagenomics assembly of... | reverse complement strand
ATTGCTCTGAACAAAGCAGGCATAGACAAATATATAGTTCATGCCGCCCTTAATCACATAGACGATTCCATGAAAGTGACAGACATCTATATTGAGCGTGACTTTGTAAATGAGAACAAGGCTAATGCCAAAGTTGTAAAGTACGTGTTTGGCAAGTAAGCCGACAAATTCCCCACTTGTAGCAATGCTGGTGGGGATTATTTTGTAATTTTGCAAATACACTAAAATTTATTAGCATGATAATACACCAATATACTTCTATTGATAGTTTAGCCTTAATTCTTAAGAATAAAACAATTAGATTTAAGCGATTAGACAAAATGGATGACATTGAAGAAGCTGCATTAAGTAATGTAGGAATCCATTTAGGAGGTTTTATGTTTGTTTCTTGTTGGACTTTTAATGAAATTGAAAGCATTCCATTATGGAAAATGTACACACCTGCAACTAAAGGTGTTAGAATCTCATTAGACAAGAATATGTTTAAAAAGCATATCGTTACTAAAGAAGATTCTGAAAAATATCATATACAGACTAATGGAGAAAGTTTTTCATCAATCATTCCAGTAGCAAAAATGTTTACCTCTCAATATACTATACTTAATACATTCTGGAATGAAGACTTTTTTTATAAGAAGATTGAATACACAGATGATTTAAATCAAATATATAATTCACTAATACAAAATAACTCCAATGGCGTTTCTTTAAATTTTGACAACGTTGGTAGATTCAAACATAAACATTGGGAATTTCAAGATGAATGTAGGTTTAGACTTATTATATTGCCAAATGATAACATAAATATTGGTGATAAAAGGTACGCAACTTATATCCATTCTTGTGTAAAAGAAGAACGATTTCCTATAATAGATTCATTTTTTATTGACTTAAAAGATGATGCGTTTGACAACTTAAGAATTACATTAAGCCCCTACGCAACCGAAGCAGACAAGTTGATTGTAAACGCTCTATGTAAAGAATATGCTCCTAATGCACATATCATTAATAGTTCTCTAAAAGGAAAAGTAAGAATATAACACCATGCTTGAAGTAACATTTGACATATCAACCATAAAGAAGCTATATCCAGAACTGAACAGATGCTTTGGCTTCACCTATGACGACATATCCAACGAACTGACCCAGGTCTATGCCCAAAAAGTCTTCAATCTGACACCAGAAGAAAAAGAGTTTGCCAACCAATGCAAGTCAGATGATGGTTGGGGTGTGGATGCGGTAAAGTTTGCATTGGCTACCAATGAGAATATAGCAGTAGCAGTTCCAGACAGCTTTAATCCAAAAGCAATCGTGGAATCGTATGCGGCTAAACTTCAAAATGAAGAATCAGTTTCATGCGCATTACTGTTCATGGCTGCGCTTCTATACAGGGACAGAATAACAGAAGCCCCCATATCAGAAGGAGAATATGACGATATGCAATACCAGCAATATATCCATGAAGTCAGACCCGATATGCTAAAGCTATACATTGCCCTCAACCAGCCCAAGCAGAAAAATGGGAAAGACCTCAATACCGATATAAAGATTGCAGTAGGTGGCAATTCTCCAATACTTATCAATAACAAGGACAGTTGGCTGGAGAACAAACTGAATGAATACCTGCATCAATATTTGGGAGTAAGCAATTTAGAGGAAGCTCACAAAGAATTGGATTTCATTTATGGAAACAAGACAGTGGGCAGTAAGAAGATTGACCCCATCCAGTCACTTTATATATGGGGAACATATCAGTTACTCCAGAGCACACATTTGAAATCTATAACAGAAAAAGTCCCGACAAGACCGCAAGCCAATTTAATAGAATCATATCTTAAAGCTATCAAACTGATTAAGACGGATGATGATGATACGGATGCGAATAATATCAGAAGCAGACTTAAATATTTTCTGAATAGATACGATACAGTAGAAGCACTGTTGGACTATAGGACATTCAAATTATCACCTTATAATATAGGTGGAACTAAACTTTGGTAAACTCAACTCACCTTATATAAAAAGGCAGCTCTTACGGTGGTAAAGAACTGCCCTTTTTTTGCCCTAATATTATTAATCCAGCCCCATTCCAATATTCTACTTTTGCACCGCTTTCAAAAAGAAGTGGTGTTAATACTTTAGAGGATAGATGTTGGTAAAAAACTCGCTTAAACATACGGTTATTCTTTACCAATTCACCTTATGAGAACATCATAACTTTGCAACGTAATCAAAAACAAAATGGTGCGCACCTTTTAACAACGATTACCTGCCAGTCCTTGCAGAAGAAGGGCAAAATTATTAATCCATAAAATTATAATAATATGGAATTTACAATTAATGGAACATCTGTTCCGCAGGTAGAAAAGTACGATAATCAAGGTGCGCACAATGCCATCAAGTCAATGATGCAGAGAAAAGAAACACTTAGCATCAGACTATACACAGACAAGGACAATTATCCTTGCATCTGGATTGAATCTTACAATGTGGCAGGATTCAAATACTATGTCACCCCGATTTCTTTCAAATGGATATACACCTATCTGACAACAGGAGAAAGTGAGGATGGAGGAATTCAACCGACAGAACTAAATCCATATCAGGCAGGCGAGGATAACAACTTCCAGCTATCCATATTGAAACAACTTATTGAATCTGGCAAACGTGTACAGTTCGTCCCTTTGTTTCGTGAAGTCAATAATTACATCAGTGCTACCAGTGCTTTCTTACGTGGAAAGATATTCTTCCGAGTAGAACGTACCGAAGAACTATTGAGCTACTTGCGTGAGAAAGAAGCCCTAATCTAATAATTATTAACCCGAAGAGTGGGAGCTAATAACTCCCCTCTTTCTAAAACGAAACAAAGATGAATATAGCATACATTAAAATAGAGAAAAAGCATAATGGTAAAATTCAATATTTGACAGAAGTCTTACCTCAAATACCTACCAATACTATCCTTTATAAGAAGCTGACAGGACTTGGAGCAACTTATGGAGAACTGAAAGCAAACAGAAATTCCATCATATTGGAGCCAAATGTGCCAGTCATAAAAGGCAAATGTAAAGACCCCAAGCATATAAATGACAACCTTTTTGGAGTTTATGAGAATGTGACGGTGGAAAAAATTGTGAAATATCTGCAAGCAAGTAAGGAGAAGCACATCAAACTGTTATCCACTCCAGAAAGTTTTTCCAAGATTAAATCTGCATTTGAAGAACTGGATATGGATATTTATTCTACCTGTTACCTATTGTTCGATGAGTGCCATAAGATAGTAAAAGATGTGGATTATAGGGAGGACATAACATTACCTTTCGATGATTTCTTCATGTTCGACAATAAAGGACTGGTGTCTGCCACTCCGTTGGATTTCACAGACCCGAGATTCTTTAAGCAGAGATTTCAGATTATGGAAGTACAACCAATGTTTGACTATGCCCAGCCCATCAATATTTATCATACCAATAATGTGCTGCAAGAACTAAAGGAGCGATTGGGGAAAAAGCAACCAACAATCCCATCTTCCTGTTCATTAATTCCACTGAAACAATCTATTCTATCATGCAGAAATTAGACATACTGGAGCAATCAACAGTTTTTTGTGCATCCAACAGCATAACGAGTTTGAAGGACAAGAAATTTGCTAACGCATATTCAGATTGGGATGCAGACAAGATGAAGCGATTCAATTTTCTTACGAGCAGGTTCTTCAATGCTTTGGATATAGAACTGGATTTCTGCCCAGAAGTGTTCATTGTAACCGATATTACTATGGCAACCCAAAGCATGGTTGACCCGTTTACTGACACGATACAGATAATAGGTCGTTTCAGAAACGGAATCGCTTCTGCAAACCATATCACCAATACAGACTATAATTTCTCTGTAAGGTCTAAAGCGCAGGTACAATATATGATAGGTGTGTTTGAGCAGGTTTATGGAATGATGAAAACCTATTACGATAATGCCACAATAGATGAAGCAAGGGATGCTTATAAAGCCATATTAGACATTCTGCCCTTTAATTCCATGCTGAATAGAAACGGTGAGAAAAACTGGTTTAAGATAGACAACTATATTACAGAAGCAATCGTACAAGGCTACTATAACAGTTTCGATATGCTGACCAAGACATATAGGCAATGTAAATCTTTTAAAGTCAGTTGTGAATCGCAAACCTATCCTTTAGGTGATTTAGAAAGATTGAAACGAGAAAATAAATCCATCAGCATTAAAGCCAAGCGTAAAGAAATAGTTGAGCAATTGGAAATGTTGAAAGGGGATGAAACCAGCATGGCAATGGAACATAAAAGGGAACTTATAAGAACTGACGCTTTCATTGTAGAGGCTTATGATGAATTGGGTAAGGCAAAAATTGAGGAACTGAAATACTCCCAGTCCAAAATAAGAGAAGCCATGATACTTAAAAGGTACGATGAGAAGCGGAATGGTACAGAGTTCATTGAAATGGTGAAAAACAGGTTCAAGGCAGGACGCTCATACGAGCTGTCCGACATAAGCAAAACAAGGGATGAACTATATAAGCTAATGAATATGCCATCTGTAAAGAAGAAACCTAAAGACTTTCTCGAAGATTTCTTCAAATGCAAGGACAGTTGGAAGAACAGGCAAAGGGCTTTATTCTTGGAATATGAGAAAGTTTAATCGGGTACAACATTTTACCAACAAATCACCTTTTATAACCCCTTTCGTAAAAATGTTGCATCAGTAAAATTAGAAAGTCCAGATTTATATAGTCTGGATTTTCTTCCGAAAAAGAACTCAAGTAAACAGGTTAGCTAAGTTCTGAATAGCATAAAGTCTGATTCTTTAATGTGTGGTCTTATCATTAGTTCCCCACCTGTGAAATTACTATCTTTATAACACCACAGACAGATAATTCCACCGCATAGATTGACGGACTACAAACTATTCAGAATATAAAAATGGAAGAATTTACCTATGAACAGATAAGGGCTAAGGCTCTTAAACAGGGAGTAAAAGATAACAAGGTTCACATTGGATTGTGGGCTAATCTTAATAACTATCTAAAGACAAGGAAAAAGAAAAATGGAAAGGTTACTACCTATTATATCTCATTGTAGAAGTTGGCTTATTAATTCATTAATATTTAAACTGACATGATTATCCATTTGCCAACAGGAAAGAAGTTCCACAATAGAAAGGAAGCCAAGATACACTTTGGGACTGCCTACTATTATAAGATGGAACGAGAGAAGAAAGATTTAGTGTTTACCAATAATGTTCAATCAGCTACTAATGAATATGAAGATACCTCAAAGACACCTGCAAAGCAGGACAAGTAACATTAGGCAGGACTATGCCACCATTAATAAATCAATAGTGGATAAACTCAATCCACCCAATTTGTACAGGTTCTTCTGTCTGTCCTTATATAGAAATGACTATTATAAGGTCAGATGGAGAATTAAGGATTTAGCCAAACGGACTGGAGAGGAAGAAACAGCTCTAAAGAAATTCAATAAGGACATAGAAGCAGTGTTGGTTAGAAAGAGATATAGGGAAGACATCAACCACCCTCTTATTGAATTTACAATGAGAAGTCTTTACTGCATCCCACCAATAGACCATCCCAACTTTATAACACTATCCTACCTCTTTATGAAAGTGAATTTGGATATTAAAGTGAAAGGCTATTATATCAAGCTCCTATTGATAGCAGAAGATAACAAGATATTGCTTTCTTCTAATAAGTTGGCTGATAAATTGGGAATGGGTAAGAAAAATATAGAAAGTTACAATCTGGATTTATATGGTGCTGGTCTATTGAAATATTTACCTAAAGGGATAGAACTTACTCCAAAGGAACTACTATTAGACAATGATATAGCCAAACAACGTAAGGAGTGGAATCCAATCAACTCAAAAACGTGTTTAAGATAGGTTTCAAGTCCAAATAACAGGCAAGTAGGATTTTTCGTACTGTTTACTAATATATTAATAGATGGTACGAATAATCCCAAGTCTATCTTATTATGAATTTAGAAGCATTTAAAGTTGGATTTCTAAGGTTGGGTACAACATTTAAGGTGAAAAATGGATTTTATAGCCCCAATCCCCAAAATGTTGCACGAGATACCATACCCCTATTTTAGCCCCCCTCTTGCCAAGCAAAAAGAAAATGAGAATTGGCAGATAGCCACCCACCCCCTCAACCATTATAAATTTTACTATTCACCTCACATCATTCATGGACTTCTTAAAGAGATACACAATACAGACATAATGGTAATATAGTCTAATTGTAATATCACTTAAAAGTAATTCAGCGAATTGTAGTGAAGTTCAAATCGTAATGGAGCAATCCAAAGCGATATGGGCTTTGCCAATTTCAGAGTTAATTCAATCAATAATCATTTAAACAATTTATCATTATGAGAAATTTAGTTATCATGCCAGCAATGGCACAGAATCGTGAGAGAATGAATTTGGGTGAATATGCAGAGGAAGCAACAATTATTGTGGACGAACCTGTAAGACCTGCCAAACATTTCATTGAAGCAAATACACAGGAAGTAACCTTGCAGCATCTAAAGCATGAGTGCATTACCCCTGTGTTCTCCAAAGACAACGAACTTACCATTAACCATGCTGCATTTGTGGAAACCATACAGGATGCAGCACAATCATTCTTTAGTGGTGAGAAAGTGGAACAGGCAGACATTCGTGTGAGCCATATTATCAAAGGCAGAATCCCTGAAGCTATCCATAAGCCAGCCAACCAACTGTTGGAATCTGACAAGACCATCTATTATGAAAGGGCAGCTTTCAGCATTGATGTTCCTACCATCTATGAAACGGTTGGAGGAAACAAGCTCAACCTTTCCATTGTAGGTGTGAGGGCTTATAATCAGATGAACTTATACAGCAAAAAAAGTGCCAGAGTTATTCCGTCTTGCAATTGGCTTTAAAAACCAAGTCTGTTGCAATATGTGCATCTTTACCAATGGCTACAAGGACGATTTGAGAGTGAGCAATACAAGTGAACTCTATCGTGCAGCATTGGAACTGTTCAACAACTACAATCCTGCCAAACATCTTTATCTGATGCAGCAGTTGGGCAATACTTCCATGAGTGAACACCAATTTGCACAGATTATAGGCAGGATGCGACTTTACCAATGCTTGCCAACAGGCTATCAAAAGGCATTGCCAAGAATGTTGCTTACAGATACGCAGATTAATTCTGTAGCCAAAGCATACATTCACGACAATAATTTTGGCGGCTTTGGAAATGAGCTTAATATGTGGAAGTTCTACAACTTGCTTACAGGAGCGAATAAGAGTTCATATATTGACAGTTTCTTAGACCGTTCCTTAAATGCTACTGAAATGGCAACAGGAATCAATGCGGCTTTACATGGTGACGAGAGATATAAGTGGTTCATTGATTAAATGGGCTTATTGATTGAGAGAGGAAAGGGCAGCTATTCAGTTAGTTGTCCTTTCTTTATTTCTACCAACCTATTAAAAACTTAGAATTATGAATAAACAAATAGATAAACTTATAGAGCATATCAGAGAATTGGAAACCCGTTTGGGAGAAGTGGATAACAACCTTAGATATATAAAGGTGGTACAAGCATTGAAACACTCTTTAGAGAAGTTGGATAATATGCTAAAAGATAATACCACATTACAAAGAGAATACCAAGCAATATATCTAAGCTACTTCTATACAGGTTGTGGATTCTCCTTTTATGACAGGGTGTGCAACTCTATTTTGGATTACCAATATGGGAACAGACCATTTTAAGGAATATCATATATAATAAGGTGTGGAATGTCTTTGTAAGGTGTTCCCACCCTAAATATTTTCACTTTGGGTAAAAATAAATGTTTCCTTAGTAATCAGCGAGTTAGTAAATCCAACTCAGAATTAATATTCACTTCTATTCATTTACTTATAAAACAGAACATTATGTCACTTAAATATTCAAGTACAACCGCAGACTATCTTATATGGTCTGATGCAATGAACCTTATAAGGAAATTGGCAAAGGATGAGAATTATAAAATCTCACTTCTTATAGCTTTGGGATGCTTCACAGGATTAAGAATATCTGATATTCTATCTCTAAGGTGGAAGCAGATATTAGGTACTGACGAGTTTACAGTAATTGAGAAAAAGACAGGCAAGATAAGGACTATCAGACTGAACCTTGGGTTACAGCAGCATATCAAAGAGTGCTACGGGCATATAAATCCTGTTGGAATCAATGCACCAATTCTTATAAGTCAGAAAGGCACTATCTTCACAGTCCAGAGAATTAACATCATTCTTAAAGAGGTGAAGAAGAAGTACAGGCTAAAGATTAAGAACTTTAGCTGCCACTCACTTAGAAAGACATTCGGCAAGCAGGTCTATAACATGAACAGCGATAATGCAGAGTTAGCATTAGTAAAGCTGATGGAACTGTTCAACCATAGTTCTGTTGCCATTACTAAAAGATACTTGGGGTTAAGGCAGGAAGAAATCTTACAGACTTATGACTGTTTGAGCTTCTGAAAATTGGGACAGGATTATTAAGATTCACTTTATATAGTGGTCTGAATGGTTCTGTCCCAAATCCATGAAATATTGAGCTTAGATACCTCTAAAGTCTGATTCTTTGGGCTTGGCATTTCAGCCTTATAAATGTAGTTCAATTCCATAAGTTTGCAGACTTTATAACTATCTCAACTTCTATAAATCATGCTGGAGATAGCACTTCTTGAATATCCAACAATATGCAGGGATGAAGTTTATAAATCAAGGTGGGTAACAAATTGGAAAATTCTGACTTTATAAGGGAATTTTTCATTTTGATACCCACATGGATTTACAGAGTTCAAATGCAATTCTGACTAAATATCTCATGCAGACTATGTTTGAGGGCAGGAAATCTACTATTTATCCTCACTTCATATCTAATGATTTAGAACCTTTCGTTATCTTTGCAACCAATTCCAATGAACTAATGTGTTAGAGAGTTGGAAGGACATATTTAACGAAAGGTGTTATTGAAATTATCTTCCGCTAACAAATTCTCGCAAAATTTGAAACGGTACGAAGATGATAGCAATAGCACCCCACCATTTGATATATACCTACCTTATACTTATAAGGCTCTTAGATATTGTCAAAATTGGTGTGGGTTGCTATTGTTTTATCCGTACCAAAGGCAATGCGAGAAGCCAGTTAGCGAGATAAAGCAAATAGTGTTCCCACACCTTTTTATTTACGGCTCATCATAGGGAGCAAGTGAGCATAACATTTTAATTATGAAGCACAGATTATTACTGTTCTTATCAATGCTGTTTATAGCCACTTATATCAATGCCCAAAATGAAATTACAGGCTTCTTAGGAATCAAATTGGAAGATAAACCTTATGTAGCCATAGACAAGCTAAAGAAAAGATACCCTAATGTAGAGTGGAAGCATCCTTGCATCCATATAAAAGGCATTACATTCATTGATGCCAAATTCAATAATTTAGTAGTAACCTTTAAGAATGAAAGACTTGTAGAAGCTACATTCACATTATTAGAAGATGCATCTGTAACGGAGAATCCTTTTAGGGACAAAGCTATCTTTCTGAATGAAGCCAAATCCAAACAGAACCAAATTATAAATAAGTTCACACAGACATTTAACAGTTTAGGAAATGCATTATGTTCTAAATATGGCAATCCAACAATTTCTTCTGAGGGTAATGCAATATGGAGAGATAGAAACTCTAATTCTATAACCCTAAATGTCACTCTTAATAATTCACAAGATGAAATTGGAGCACATTTCAGTGGTAAATTAACAGTTACATATAGAACAACAACCACAAATAATGATGAATTTTAAGAACTCAATAATATATAACTATGAAGATTTTAAGACTATTAGCAACCTCTCTATTGGTTGCATTAAGCATGGGAGTTAGTTCCTGTGGGGATGACGCACTGGATAGTGAACCGATAACAACACTTCCAACAGAACCCAGCATCTTTGAGAAAATGGATAAGGCGTTTGCTGAATATATTGGTGATTACTCCAATATAACCTGTAGATATTATCAAGAGGGAGAATCATCCATTCTCTTTGCAGGATTGAAGAATCAACACCTGTGGTTTGCTGAATATGAGAAGACAGAAGCTAAAGGAATCAAACTTGAATGGATTGATATAGAGAAGACTGATACCATTCAGCAGCTATATAAAGGATATGGAGAATATGAAACCTTATATGTCAAATACGTAACCCCTTTAGTTCATAAAGAAACGAGTACAGGTAATATTGTAACATTCAATATTGGAGGTAGATTTCAGACTATCTTCACAAGTAACCATAAGACTAAACGGACTCAGTTGCAATATGACAATACTAAAAATGGAATCGCCCGTAGTTGGTACAAGGAATCAGTTTTTATAGCTGACTGTTGTTACTCCCACGAAGGAGATACTATCTATATAGCTAAATCAAGACCCAACTTTGACGGATATGGAAATCCTGTCGGCATCACCTTAGTCTCTTATGAAGAAGGAATTGAACTTAGTGGTCAATACATCAACAAACGTAGCTTCAAGGAAGGAAAAGTTGTGTGGGGAACTTATATACTTCCACCATTTGATATAGCTTCTGATGCAAAGAGAAGCTATACGCTTCTTGACAGAACTACCAACATTTGGGCATATAAATGTGAAGTTACATTCTATGATGGTACAAAGAAGGACTTTACATTTAAAATCAATATAGATAATGGCAAAATTGTTAATAACATCACAGGCATTACATTGAATGAGACTTCTAAAGAATTGGATATTCTTGATATGTTCCAACTGATAGCTACCATTGAGCCAGCCAATGCAACCAATACAAATATAATATGGAGCAGTTCTAATGAAGAAGTGGCAACGGTTAATCAGAAAGGATTGGTAACAGCCAAGTCAATAGGGGAAACTACAATCACAGCAACTACAGAGGAAGGTCATTTTACTGCATCAGTTACTATCACTGTTAAGATGATGCAGGAAATTAGTGCTTATATTGACACAAAAGTAGTGGCTAACGGAAGTAATTCAATGGGACAGTTTTGGGGAGTACTTGATTGTACAATAACCAATAACAGTGCATATCCAATCGTACTGACTAAGATAGAAATCTTTAGTGGAGAGAAAACCATATTTGAGAAGCACTATGACAATCAGATTATAAATCCTAAGCAAAGCCATTTGGAGGGAGCGACAGGTTTACCTGCCATTTACTCTCCAACAGTCAAGTGGACTTATACCTATAATGGAATAGAATACACAACATCTAAAACTTATCAAAAATGAAAACATTAAGATTAATTGGAATGACCTTGCTAATGGTCATGTTAGCTGTAAACTTTACAGCTTGTAGCGATGATGAAGACGAACCCAACTCTCCTATTGTTGGTACATGGATAGGTGGAGAAGTTGGCTTCAACTTTGAAGAAACGCTAATCTTTAACAACAATGGAACAGGGCAATGGGATGAAGATTCATTCAATTACACAATCAATTCCAATAAGGTAGTAATTGATTATGGAGACGGAGACCCTGAAACATGGACTTATTCTATATCTTCAAATACGCTTAATATGACGGCAGAAGATGGTGTAGAATATCGTTTTACTAAACAGTAATCAAATAAATGCAATAAAATGGAAGCAGCATTTGAGGAAACTCTTATGCTGTTTCTTTTATTAGCTACTACATTTCTAAAGAATACTTCCCATATAGCCCCCATTCACTAAAATGTTGCAGCAGTTTATAATAAACAAAACTTTATATAATCTTCTATTTCTTGAGCAGTTACCGCATAAATCGGTGCAAGTTGCTCAAATTGGGAATCTCTTGTAAAACGAGAGCCGTTGGTGAGCATAGCCAACAGATTTTTGGATTTCAATTTATGTCCAGAGTAGGTAAGGGCTAAAGATACCAAATCGTTGATAGGTACACCAGACTTTAAGATGGAATAAATATCATAATAATCGCGAAAGTTACTCCTGCGTAGCATCACCTCCATCTTCATAGCTCCGATAGACTTTACATCTGCCAATCTGAGATTATTCAGATATTCCACAGGCATACTGACAGGAGAATATTTAGGACAGGCATAAAAAGAGAACTTTACTCCAGACACTAAATATTCCACATGGTCTATATCTAAAATGTCCTTATGCTGAATGTCACCTATTGCAGCGAGCTCTTTCTCTATCTGATACCATGCCACTTCCATTTTCTCTGTTTTAGAGGTACGCCATTTCATAAAGTCCAAGTCCTCACTTTGTCGAGTTCCCATCTGCAATGACAAAGCTGTGCCACCTACCAAAAGATAGGGTTTGATACAGTCCAACTTAGAGACAGCTTCAAAAACTTGCAGCGTGTGTGGAGCTAAACCTTTCATGCAAACATTTTATTAAGGTGGCGGGTAGCCATAGACTTTATATAAGCATCTGGCTTCTTTGCCTTGAAATAATACCATGCGAAGAAACGATTCAACGTGTAGAGATATTCCGCTTGGGGAACAAGATAATTCAGCCACACCTGCTTGATTTTCTTGAAAGGATAAATTAGAAACAGTTGGTTTATTTCTTCCAAGTCAAGATGTAACAAGGTTTTCTCAATCAGCATATCATCTGGAATATCCTTGATTGAGTTTTCATTGTACGACCAAAAGCAGTGTTCTTGCTTCAGTTTCGCCAATAGTTCTTGTTTTACCGCATCTCTTGACATAACTTCCTGTTTTAGAATAACACAAAATTAGTGATTATTCTTGTTCAAAGCAAATCACAATGGAGAATGTTTCATTGTGAATAAGATTTTTAGTAAATTTGCATAGTAAGTTCAGTGTTGACCTATTGTTGACCTCAGAACTTATACAGAGATAATTAACGTGTTGATAACGAGGTAGCTCAGTTGGTTAGAGCAACAGACTCATAATCTGGAGGTCCCAGGTTCAAGCCCTGGCTGGTCCACTTTAATAATCAAGCACTTACAAAGATTTGTAGGTGCTTTTTCTTTTATTTGGTGACCTTCAGGTGACCTTTCTGAAGCGAAACTCTGTAATAGTGACCTTCTGTAATTCCATGAAATTACAGAGAGTTTTTATAGATTTTTAAATAGAGAGAGTGGCTAAATCTGGCTTTTTAAATAAATCGCTGCAATTATTCGTGTAAGGGATAAGATAAGACCGCAATAACTTGTCGAGGAATTATTGAATATTCTTGAAATTAATACATTATGCACAATAACATGATACACCTATTTCTTCTTTGCGTATATTTCGTTCTGTAACTTTGTATCCATAAATATTATGCAATATGGAAAGTGAAAAATTAACCATTGGCAAACTTATCGAAAAGGAGGTGAGGAAACAGCAAATTCCAATCACAGAGTTTGCACGATTGATTTGCTGCCAAAGGAACAATGTGTATGACATATTCAAGCGCAGCAAAATTGACATCGTACAGCTTAAACAGATATCAAAGGTTTTAAGGTGGAACTTTTTCAAAGAGCTTGCCGATGACCTTGAATTGATAAATGAAGAAGAAATGAGTGGGGCTGATGTAAAAAAGCAAAAGGCAGTATCACAATTCTTTGAGGTCGTACCGAATATATTGCGAGAATTGGGAAAACCGTCTACAATTATCTTCTGTAAATTGGACGAACCTGGCTATGAAGATTGTGCTACACCAGATTTTGGATTGCCTGACTATTTCATAACTTTCACCATCGGAGACACTCTCCAAGAGCGAATCGGCAACAACCTTGCGCTTCCTATTGGAGTAGTCCACGACAGCACGAATAACTGTGAAGTCGAAGTCTGCACTAATGTCATCTATGGGTCAGTCTGTGTAAATGTGAAGCTAGATTACAAGACACAAGACGAATGGAGAAAAGTCTTGCTGTTAGCTTTTGAAACCTATGACAGATTTGGAAGGAGGTAATAATGAGAAATTTATTGAATGATTATAAGGAGATTAAGGATTGCATCTACAAAGGTGAAACCTATTCTGTCCGTGACAATGGGGCGGTATTGCGCCATTCTCGCATAGGTAAAAGAGTAAGGAAAGAAGATGATATTTGGACATTCGGAAAAGCTAATGAACAAACTGGATATATGATTATTGGCGGCGAAAGAGTACATCGCATTGTTGCCTATGCTTTCTTAGGGGAGCCACCTACACCCCAACATGTTGTTGACCATATAGACACCAATAGACGAAACAATCGCCCTCAAAATCTAAGGTGGTTAACAAAGTTGGAAAATGTTTTGCTAAATCCTATTACAAGAAAGAGAATAGAGTTTCTATGTGGGAGTATTGAAGCATTCATAAACGACCCTTCAATCATACAGGAATTTGCCAATGACAATCCAAACTTTGCATGGATGCGGACTGTTTCCGCCGAGGAAGCAAAGGCCTCATATGAACGCTTGAAATTATGGGCGGAAACACCATCTGCTCCAACAAGCACAAGCAATGGTACTATGGGCGAGTGGATTTATGCATCGACCAAACGCCACGAACACATTGAGCCATTTTCTAAGTACAGTTCTGTACCCAGTAACCAATCAGAATTCTCTGCCGTAGAATACAAGCAAGACATTCTGACTGAATCGCTATCACCGACTGCGATGCAAAAGTATTGGCGTACACCGACAGAATTTCCGCTATGCCCAATTCGTTGGGATGAAGAACCATTGGAAACATATTCCAAGGTGCTTAAAAAAGGGGCTATCGTTACCAAGAATGAATATTCCACTCATTATATTGACGATTTCGCCTTGAAAGGGAACTCCCTTTTAATCAGAACCCATGCAGACGATGGTATCAAGAAGTTCTCTTTGATTACTGTGTTATTTGAAGGTGATAAATATATTCACGAGGGACAAATATTCTTTGAGGAACAGGGCGCACGAAAGGCTTTTACATTAGCCCAAGGTTTAGAATGGGATGGAGAAGATGGAATTGACGATTATTGCTAAAATAATTTGCTATATAGCTAAAAATGAGTAACTTTTTAACTATCCTTAAATCCGCAACTCCATTCCCGAAGTGCTACCTACATAAAGAGAAATGGACTTTTGATTCGTAAGATAACCATTAAGTCCTCGCGTCCGTTTCAATGCGCATACCATCCCCTTACCCATAAAGC
>ENA-OQJM01000219-OQJM01000219.1-human-gut-metagenome-genome-assembly--contig:-NODE-219-length-15341-cov-5.805048_pt1 | contig 15341 bp, 14 predicted proteins | sample MGYA00242607_ERZ504773 | MGnify/ENA primary metagenome ERZ504773 (study PRJEB26092, sample SAMD00036355) | human gut metagenome | host: Homo sapiens | study: EMG produced TPA metagenomics assembly of... | reverse complement strand
CCGAGTTTACAGGTATTCTATGACCTTGTAACCCGGTATCATATTTCGGTAGATCAATTTTTCTTCCCGAACAGCAATGCGGAGAAATCCACCGGGCGGCGGCAGCTTGACGCGCTGCTGGACGGTATGAGCGATAAAGGCATTTATTTTAGGTTTAAATAAATCAAACTCATTGTCAGATCCATGATTGGCTTCTCCAACAATCTCAAATTGCTCTTCATTGTGATATTTTAAATAAGTTATAGGAACACCCATAATGCCATCATAATCCATAGGTATTTCCGTTACTTTTTTTACTATTTATACCATCAAAATTATCATATTTAGGATATCTAACGGGATCATAACATTGTGTTAATGTTAGTTCTTGGTGACGCCTTTCTGTATCTAAGTTTGTTAACCACATAGCATTTCCTAGGCTTCTCCATTTCTGTCCATACTCATCTACCCAATACCGCGTTTTTCTTGGCATGGTATCTTGCGGGACACGAAAAGCCATATCCCCAAATCTATATCCAACCCAAGCTTTATTCTCTTTAATATACGGAAATATTTCTTTATAAGTAATAGCATTTTGATTACCAATTAATAAATACTTCTTATCATACTTTACCAACAAAGAAAATAGTTCTGAAAATAAACTAAACGGTGGATTTGTACAACAGATATCACATTCTTTTAAATACTCGATACACTCTTGCGAACGAAAATCACCATTTCCAGATAGTTTTCTTACAACATTCTTTTTCTGTAATACATTTTTAATAACATTATCCGGTACTTCTTCTTCATGCTCTCCTGGTATTTGTGTAATAGTTAATACATATCCATGTTTGTTGTTAATAACTGGATTGCCATCCGCATCCAAAAGATCTAATGTTAATTGACCATTGACTAACTGATCTATTTTGGATCCAGAATAAGATGTACATATCAGTTTTTTGAGTTTTAATTGATTAAAATGTCGCAAAAAATAATAGCAAAAATTTGATTCAAACGGATCATCACAATTACAAAGTACCACCTTGTCTATAAACTGATTTTTATAATGAGATAATTCTTCAGCTATCGTTTCATATGTAGTATACCATTCATCCGTGTTATCTGCAGAATATTTTGCGTTATTTAATATTGAATTTCCTGTTTTATTTATAGTTATAATTTCTTGATCTTTGCCGTTGATCATTTGCTTGATTCTCCCCTGCATGAATTTCTCATTTGTCTTGATTAGATTCTAATTCTTTTAATTTCTTTTTCATTTCTTCATATTCATCGAAATAAGAAATTAATGCTCTTTCAACAGCAACCGTTTTTGTATGTCCTGCATCTTTACAAAAATTTTCTAATCGCTCATAAATAGGAGTTTCAATACATACATTAAGGTATGTTCCATTCTTTTTTGGTCTTGCCATTTTTTTCTCCCTGCATTTAATACTATTACATGAATTTTCCTCAAATAATTGTACCACTGAAAACTACTTAAATCAACTATTCACTACTTGTTATCAAATATATAAAAGATAAAATCAGGTTTTGTACTACTAAATGATTTTAAACAAAATAAGGCCCAAAAGGGAACTTTCCCTTTTGAGCCTATACACTTTATCAGCTAACATATTTTGCTTTCATTTTTCCTCATGGTCATGAGGCTTTTTTCTCTTAAATCGCATTCTATGAATCCTTTGATTGTTCCTTCTGTTCTTCAATAATTCGTTCGGTTGCTTTATGAATTCTATCCTTGGAATAGGGTGGTCTTAAATTCAATGACAACCGGCCCTTTTTGATTATATACGTTTCACTGCCATCCTCCGAAGATCCTTTCAACCAGCAATCATCCGGATACTTCTCAGCGAATGCCCGTAACCGTTTCTGCAAGCTCTGATTGAAGGTATACACATCATAGAATCCATCATCTTCATTAGTCAGAATAATCGTTTCTTTTTCACACTTTAACCTTCGCATATTCTATCCCCGCTTTCTTTCCATTTCCTGATCCAGGTACTTTGGTATCGGCTTTCCGGACCGGCGAGCAATGGCAATCTGTTTCTGATGCAGTCGTTTGATTACGGACCTTCGTTTCTTAGGTTTATTATTTTGTTGATTTCGGGACGTCTGTTTGTTGTTGCGTGCATCAGAAATTTTTTCCAGGTTCTTCTTCTGATTATTCACCAGACCGTCCACCATATCATAGTTAGCTTCTGTACCAGATTCTCTGCTTCGTTCATAAGTGCCGTTCTGGTAGAATTTCTGGTAATGTTCCAGACGGATTTTACCATCTTGTTTTAGCTGTTCGACCGGATTTAGCGGTACCTGCTGTTGGATGTAATCATGAATCTTTTGTTTTGTCTTTTCATCGAATTTCTTACATTCTTCGACAACCATTTTTCCATAAGCATCCAGGATAACACCCTGGGCCTGATCTCGGTATACCTGATGTTCCATCAAATAAAACTGTTTTCCATCAATAATGACGGTGTCTGTTGCAATCCAGTTCCCCTTTTTCCCATCAATCTGATAATTCTCAGTTTCCATAGTGATCAGTGCACCGGATGTGTTGATACGAATAAATCCGGCCAGATACTGTGGATAGTTCTCATCTACATAGTAGCAGCTGATTTCTCCATTCTTGTTCAATACGAGCACGTCACTGACTTCGCATTGATTTTTCGTCCGTTTCCAGATGTCAGCGACTTTTTCATTTTCCTGCATTTCATGAATCGAGATTAATCGGTAATTTTCGACAGTAATCGACACATTCTGCTGTCTTGCCTCTTGATATGGCAGATGCCACAGTGCTTTTCCTGCTGTCTGCTGATCTACTCGGTAGACTGCAAATTGATTAAGCTTCATAGGCATCATCCTCCAAGTTATTCAGATAATAATTCAGATCCAGAGAATAGTAGTATTTGTCTTCGATCTGCTGTAATTTTCCAACTGTAGAATTGATGATCTCAATTATTTCATCATTCTCAGGATCACTTTCTTCCTGTTCCAAAACTTCCAAAGCTTCTTTCAGTGTTTGGATTGTTTCTTCCTTTGTGTGCTGCTGGAAGATAGCAGTAATAGTCAGTTCGTTTTCTTCCAGGTTTACATTTCTCATAGGCTCATTTCCCCCCTTTTCTTTTTCGGTATTGGTTTCATCTGTATATTCAGCTCCTTCTCGTTTTTTTCTTCGCTTATATTTTTTTCGTTATCCACTTTCTTATTGGATTTCAGAGGATTTTCCACATTTGGATGTCTTTCTTCCAAGTACTTTTCCACACGACTGATTGCATTTTGCACATAAGAATTTTCTCTAAATCCAGGAATCGAATTCAAAAAATCTTTCTGTATTTTTCCTTCGATCATCAGACTCTGCATTCCTTCATAATCACTTCCGTCTTTCAGATCAAAGCCAACACATTTCAGTCCATGCATTCGCTCAGATGGTATTTTTTCATAGGCTTCCAGGGCTTCCGGTAATGTCAGATCATAGTGAACTTCACCCATTACAGGAAATTCTGCGCATTCTGCAGCATAGAAGCTAATGCATGTAAGATCATTTTCATAATCCACATTTTCTATATCCGGGACAATATCGAGTATTTTTTCTCTTTGTGCTGCAAAGTCTGGAAGTTCTGCAAATCCAAATCGATCCACGTAATATGCCTGCATATCCCCACCACGGTTTGTAATGATGACATCACTGACCGACATAGAATGTGCTTTATAATCTGCCGGTGGATTATCGTTGAACATAGCGTACAAATCATCCAGCTTTTCATTTTCATGTAATCTGCTGGAATAGACACACTTATAATTTGCTGCATCGATTGTAATGCCATCTTCTTTGACCATTGCCATATTCATAAATAAATGTTGTTTTCCCGGTGTGTCTTCATCCACATGATAAATCGCATAGCGGTCACCATTACCTCTGAACATTTCTTCCTCTAGGGTATAATCATACTTAAATGGGTACATAGCCCGATCAACTCTCTCCGAAATATCCGTCCCTTCTGTAATCGTGTCTTCCAGCCAGTTTTGGATATCTCCCCATGATTCAAACTGTAGATAGCCGGCAATTTCATGCGTCCCATCCGGTGCCAGTACAATATGTCCCGGTTCGCTTTCCCGATAATCATAGCGGTATCCGGCTGCTTCCATTGCATCTACCAGAATTCCGTATTTTTCATGTAATTCTGTTTTTTGTTTTTCTTCAAGAATGATTTCCAGCTCTTCTGTAAGCTGATCGATCATTTCACCGGCTGTCTTGCGGATCACATCCATAGATGCTTTCATTTCCTTCATTTCCCGGCTGCTGCTCCAACCTGCAATATAAGGAAAACTGTAATCCGATGTATCCAAACCAAAGGAAGAACACACACAGTAAGCAACGGATTCTGCTTCAACCTCTTTTGTCAGACGATCTTTTTCTACACCCAGGCTTTCCATGATTTCCTTGTCATGCAGTTTAGCATGGGCTGTTTCATGAATAGCAGTCTTTAAGGTCTGACTTTCACTGAGCCCTTTTTTGATCACGATTTCCTTGTCTGCATTGTGATAATATCCATTGGCATTGCCATCGATCTCATCGAATCGTATCGGCACTGGGGATATTTTCTGAATAGCCTGCATGAAAGAATCAAAATCCTGCACAGCTGCAGTCAATAATTCCGGTGCTAGTGTCTGGATTGGTTCCCCGGATGTCTGAGCAATATCAAAGACGGTAACTGCTTTAAAATGTGGAACCGTAACTTCCACTTTTTCAGTCTTAGGTTTTCCATCGGTTCCCATGATTGGTCGCTGATTTTCATCCAGGACCTCTTTTTCCTTCATTTTCTTATATGGTGCTGGTGCTATGATCGTAATTCCTTTTTCACCTTTCATGACTTGTCTACCCATGGACTGCCAGTTTTTGTAGCTGGTAACAAGTGTGGCATCCGGTCGCTGCATAGCGATCAGCATTGTATTGTTAAAGGAATAATTGTGAAACTTTGCCATGGTTTTAAGATATTCCTGATAGCGGTTACTTGTAAAAAGTTCTTCCACACCGGATTCCAGTGACTGCATAATGCTGTCCATATCTTTTCCCTGAACCGGCAATGGAATTGTTGCTGTCTGCACCGTTGGAATATCTCTTACGTTATCTTTTTCTTTTGTATCTGTTACTTCTTCATAGGGGGCGATGGCTTCTGCCACCATTCCTTTAGTTAAATCAATGTCTTCAACACGAGTTGAAAAACGGATCTTGCTATCTGGAAATTCTCCTTTATCTCGAAAGGAATAGTAATTCCCATCCCGTCCTGTAATGATGTGATCAACCAAGGAAATCCCCATCAATTCACCTAATTCCTGCATTCTTGCTGTAGTCTGGATATCCGATGTAGATGGGGTCAGATTTCCGGACGGATGATTATGAATGAGCATCATTGAATGAGCATTCGAAAGAATTGCACTCTTAAATATTTCTCTTGGATTAATCAATACTTCATTCAATGAACCTACAGATACGATATTCATATTGATTGGTGTTAAATCTGCCTGTAGATTAACAATACAAAAGAGTTCCCGATCCATCTGAGAAAGAAATTCATTCATAACACGAATGGCGGCATCCGGATTGTTCATTGGTTCTTTACTATAAAGTGGCGGCTGCTCCACCATACGAATTGCTACCTGCTCTAATTTATCTGCCATCAACAACACCTCCAATCGGCACATTTATAATAAATTCCTGATCATATAACATCTCAATTTGCTTCTTCAATTTTTCAAACGAAAATGTGTGTAATAATCTTTTTTGATACTGGCTGTATCTTAAGCTTGTATTTGTTTTAATGTTTTCTTTCGTCATAATCTTCTCCTTTTCAAAAATGCCCCACGACATTTCTTTATGCCGCAGGGCGTTTGCTCATTTAACGGTTTTCATGCTTGGTATTAAAGTTCCATATCATGTTTCTTTGTTTTCGGTTTCTGATCTGGCTGTTCTTTTCCTGTTTTTTCTTTTTTTGCAGCCTGTGCTTCTTTTTCTTTCTGACGTTCTGTGAATCTGTCAGCTTTTTCAAAGACATGATCCTTTATATCAAAGTGATATACATCATTGGTAAGGCGTTCTGCTGGTGCTACCTGAGTGGCATTGACTTCTTTTACCATATCTCTTAACATTTCTGCATCCACTTGCCCGTCATCTGGCAAGACCAGCATTTCATGGATGGATGATGGCAAAATGAAGAAATCATTTCCCAGAAGTTCCCCCATGTTATCCATGAATTCCGGATAAAAGATCACACCGGCTCCATCAATTCTTTCTGTATTCGTAACAACAAAGAATGTCGGCATCTCGCTTGATTCCTGCAATGTTTCCTGCAGCATTTCACGTTCATCCGGTGTCAGCATGAGAATATTTTTCTGGTACATTTCATCTATCAATGCACCTATACTTGATACCTCGGGGGCCATGACACGCGGTGAACTTTTCATAGCATCTTCATGAAGCTGTTCTGCAGAGATTCCATACTGTTCAAGCAGATCATTCTTGATAAACATGGAACTTAATCCATCCTGATCCTTGCCTACTGCCACATGATAGGTGATTGCAAGATTTTCCTTCAGATGGTGTGGCGCATTTTCGAGGACTTCCTTATTTGCTTCGGCTGATGATACACGGATAAACAGCTTGTCCTTCACATCTTCATAATTTAAAATGGATTTCAGATCAACCTGTATCGGTGCCTCAATGACTATATCTGCAATCTTTCTGCATACGGTTTCCATTGTTACGCCAGGCTGTGCTTTATATGCTTCATACAGCTGATTAAGATTGATCGTCGGGGTAAGCATCTCACCTTCTTTTCTCACCAACAATCCCGTATAGGCACGGTTCAGTTTCTGACACTCCATCGTTGATACTTCTGCATTCTCATAATCCTTTGGTAAAAAGAGTCTGATATTGTCCTTTACTTCATTTACAAATTCATTAAAATTCATTCTTCGTTTCCTCCTCTAATCTGTTTTCTTATTTCTTTTTGCTTTTGTTTTTTGGTTTCTTTTTGGGAAAGGATAAAGAAAAATTCACCCTTCCGGTTTCATCTGCATCCATATGAAGATCTGCCTCAAAGTACATATTCTTCTTTCTGGAATACAGGTCTTTTACATGCACACATCCACTTTTCAGAAGTTCTGCAGCCATCTTTTTATCCATGGTTTTTTCCATGCTCTGCAGATAGCGGTTATCTTTCCAGAGAGCAAAGTGACAATCGTGGTTGCTACAATAGAAGTTGGTTTTGCTTTCATATACCAGGCTTCCACATACCGGACATGTTCCAATGCTTTCTCTGGTCTGAAATCTTCTTGTTTCTTCTTCGGAAATCGCATCGCATCCATTCAGCATCATGGTCAGCATGTTTTTGATCCCGGTCATAAACTGTTCCGGTGCAATCTCTCCATGCTCCATCAAGAGCAGCTGATTTTCCCATTCTGCAGTCATACTTGCAGATTTCAGAAAGTCTGGCAGGATCTCCACAAGGACTTTTCCATCATCTGTTGGAAGGATCTGTTTCCCTTTTCGGGTGGCATACTGGGAATAGATCAGTTTTTCGATGATACCAGCTCTTGTTGCCGGAGTTCCTAATCCTTTCTTTTCTGTGTCTTCATCGAATTCCTTATTTCCAGCAGTTTCCATTGCTGCAAGGAGAGTATCTTCACTGTATGGTTTTGGTGGCGATGTAAAATGTTCTGTCTTTTCTGCAGCTACAGCATAGAAAGTCTGTCCCTGGGTTACTTTCGGCATCCTCTCTTTCATTTCCTGATCCGGATCTACGATTGCCATGCGATCCTTATTCTTGAAGCAGTTTTCAAAGAGTTTCCATCCATCCTGCAACACAGTTCTTCCTTTTGCTTTGAAGATTTCTCCCTGGCATTCCACTTCAATCTCTGTTTCCTGGTAAATGTGATCCTTACTCATTGCCATGACCGTATGGACTGCAATCAGGAAAAGAATCTTTTCTTCCCAGGATTTCAATTCATCCAGATGGCAGGATGCAAGTTCCATCGTTGGAATGATTGCATGGTGATCTGTCACCTTGCTGTTATTCATGACTTTCTTCACATCTGGCTGCTCCGGCTGATCAAACGGACCTGTCAGTTGATATTTCTCATAAATCTGACGAACCACATTTCTTGCTGTCTGCTCCATATCTTCGGTCAGATACTGGCTGTCCGTTCTTGGATAAGTGATCAGTTTCTTTTCATACAGGCTCTGAGCGGTATCCAGTGTCTGTTTGGCTGTCATTCCGTAGATACGGTTTGCTTCTCTCTGCAGTGTGGTCAGATCATAAAGCTTTGGTGCTTTTACTTTCTTTTCCGTTTCTTTTACTGCTGTGACAATAGCTTCACTTCCCTGGCATCTACTTCTTAACTGTTCCGCCTCATCCGGATCAAAGATTTTTGGCTTTACAGCCGGAATTCCATCACAATCGAGTTCCACATTGAAATACTTTTCTTTCTGGAAATTGCTGATCTGTCCGGCACGTTCCACCAACATGGCAAGTGTCGGTGTCTGAACCCTTCCAACGGTCAGCTTTTTGAAGTACTTTGTGGTGTAAGCTCTGGTTGCATTCATTCCTACCAGCCAGTCAGCCTGAGAACGGCATACAGCAGCTTCGGCCAGATGTCGGTATTCCTCTGCGGATCTCAGATGCTGCATTCCATCAAGGATTGCTGAATCTTCCAGAGAACTGATCCATAATCGTTTCACCGGCTTTTTACTTCCGGATAAGTCATAGACATGTTTGAAGATTAATTCTCCTTCACGTCCGGCATCACAGGCATTTACGACGTATTCAATTTCCGGACTGTTGAGCAGTCTTTTTAAGATATAGAACTGATCTTTCTTATCTTCTGAGACTGTAACTTTCCAGTCTTTCGGGATGATCGGGAGATCTTCATATCTCCACTGGTTAAATTTCTCATCGTAAGCATCCGGTGAAACATATTCGGCCAGATGTCCGAAGCACCAGCTGACCATACAGTCGGTTCCTTGTAAATATCCGTCTTCTCGTTCCTGTGCTCCAATCACTTCTGCGATTGCTCTTGATACACTTGGTTTTTCTGCAATTACTAAATACATGATGTATTACCTCCTTCATATAACGAAACGGAGAGAGCATGTTTTACAGCCCCCTCCACTAAAAAAGTTTATTTATTTTTCATTTTCTTCAAAATCTTCGTCTTCAGACTCTTCCTCATCCGGAACTTCTTCCAGTCCACCTGTTTCCAAACCTTCCGGCTGATCATCCTCATCTTCCTCTTTTTTAGGTTTATAGATCTTGAAGTAGTAGTAAGCTGCCACACCGCCGAGAGCCAAAATCAGGATTGTTGCCATTGCACCCATATTGGTTTTTGCAGATGCTGTTTTCTCCGGATCAATGGTAGCTTCCTTGTCTACATCCTCATTATTTGTTTCATCCAGCACTACCTTTGATTTATCTGGCTGTGGTGTTACGACAGTAGCAGTGCTGTCTTTATCCAGAAATTCGGACAGATCATTCTCATCAATCTGGGATAACATATAGACATTCTGTGATGTGGCACTACGGTCGATCACGATATAGAAAGTGTTGTTATTCTTCGTTGTAACCGTAAGAAATTCCTTTGTGGAATCATCGGTAATGTCATCCTTGACTTCACCATTGCCAGGTGTCGTAAATGCAGTTCCCTTGTCTGTTCCATCTTCCGGCAGCACCTCGTTTGTGTTTGTCGCCTCGTCCTTTTTCTCTTCTTTGTCTGTTGACTGTTCCGTCTGAGTTGTCTCTACTTTGGATGCCTCTGCCGATTCATCCACATAGGCAAATGCTGTGGTTGATGCTGTAAAAAGCATCATGACTCCCAACAGCAGTCCTGCCATTTTCTTATTCATTTTCTTCCATTTCACCATTCTGATATTCCTCCTTATTTTCTTCTGTGAATACAAAGGAGCCTGAACCTTCATCGTCAGACTCCCTGCTTACCTGAAATTTAACTTTTCCACTCTGGATACCATCCAAAAGATCATATAACTGATCATTATCCATCTTCATACCACGGATGCACCTGATCATCTCATTGTCCTCTTCCTGCTTTAATGCAGCCTGTACACCCCTAAGATATTGCTGCAGATCCGCGATCTTTTTCTCTGTCTTGGCAATCTCATCCAGATATTTTTTAATCTTTTTATTCAAACTTTCACCTCCCTTCGTTCACCCCTTTATGGCAGTCTTCCAAAGCACATGAAATGTTGCTGCCAGTAGGATGTGCTGATATTTGAGTAATGGATCGGATCCCCGCAATGGATCATCATATTGTTACCGACATAGATACCCACATGGCTTGCACCGGATGTGTTATACGTTCCCTGGAAGAAGATCAGATCTCCTGGTTTTGCTTCTTGCGGTGATACATAAGTACATACGCCTCTTAATCCATCTGCGGTCAATCGTCCATAGTTCCAGCCATTACCACAGTGGTTAATGACATAAGATACGAATCCTGAGCAGTCAAATCCGGACGGAGAGTAACCACCCCATACATAAGGTACTCCCAGATATTTTTCCGCTTCTCGGATCATCCGGGCAAATTCTTCATCCTGCAGTGCTTCCGGTGGAATCTCATAGCTCATTCCATTACCGCCTGATCCACTGGTCACATTGTTTACATCCCACAGATAATTTCTGTTTCCATAGGTCGTATTTAACGCATTGTAAATAATCAGCTGTTCTGCATTCAGATTGGCTCTTGCCACAGCATCAAAACTTCCATTTGTCAGTGTCACATACAGAATCTTCTTGGTGCTTGTACTGGTAACGGTTACTTCCTGACTGCCATTGTCATCTGCGATATAAGCTTCCCAGGTCTGGTGTCCATGAGCAGAGGCTGCAGCATGGTTATCATAGTAAACGTCAAACTGGACACCATATCGTGCAAAGGCTCCGGTATCCTCAACTGTGTATTCCACACCATTCATTACTACCTTAGTGCCAATCGGCACAAATGGATTGGAAGCATCTACAGCAATGGTATGGTTTGCAGTTGGATATGCACCACTGGCAGTTGGACCTCCGGACCATACACCACAACAGATTCGACAGTTACAATATCCGCTGGTCACTACCTGTCCTAATGATTCTCCGACTCGAACATTTCTGGTTTCTGTCACCGTTTCTGTTCGACCTTCTGTATTCAGATGATATTGTGCTTCAAAAAGAGATTGCAGCTCGTTTTCAACATCTGAGTACGTCCAGTCCCCGTATTTTGCGGTAAGATACGAGATAAGATGGTATGGATTATGACCAATCTCAGCAATGTTGTACTGATACTCGTCATAATTTGGATGTCTTCGTTCCATCTCATTGATCTGCTGATTCAAGGCACTTTCCAAAGCGGCATATCTGTTTTCGGCAGCATAGATATCCTCGTCTGAACTTGGATACGTTGTAATACCGATCACAGATCCAGCACCCTCAATAGAGGCACTGCAGCTCCCCAGAGATACTGCTATGACAAGAAAAAGAAGCGCAAAAATACCGATGCCTGCGAACATGGCACGATTACGCTTTATAATCTCTTTCAAGGCAATCTTTGCTTTCACCGTCATGTTCTCGACACCGGTAATGGTTGTCGCTCCACCTAGACTGCCAGCGGATTTTCCGGCTCTGGCTGCCCGGTATGCATCCTTATATCGTTTTTTCTGAAAGAAGCGGTTATAGAAATGTCTCTTTTTGCTCAGCGTTCTTTACCGATTCTGCATGTTTGACTCCTTCCATACTTTCTGCAGAACCAAATTTCAGTTTCTTTTCTACAGTAGCCTCACGATAACCTCTGCGATGGGTTTTCACATCCGTTCGTTTGCTGCGGATCTGAGCATGACGCAGACCACGTAACGCAGCTTCTGTTTCACGCTCTGCAAGTCTGGCACTTTCCACACCTGCATTTTCATCTGTTTCTTCCTCTTCGGAAGTGACTGCTTTCATGCCAGATATAACAGCTTGTGTAGCAATGTATTTCCCGGCTGTCCCTCCCGGTTTCATGCCAGCACCTTTCACCATTTGATTTCCTTCATCATCAAAAGATAATCTTCCGGCTTTTGCCTGTTCTTTGGTCATCTGTTTTTGCAGCTGTTTCTTCCGAATGGATTTCTTTTGGCTGTTCAGATTATTATCATCATCCGGGATTTTTTCATGACGATGCAGTTTCTTTCGATATCCGGATACTTTTTCTTCCGGTGTGACTTCAACTGTATCCTCAACAGCTTCCTGCCGGACAGAAGATTTCCGGATCTTTTCCATCTGCAGTCGTTTCCCTTTTCCCGATTTTGAATCTTCATTCTCAGCCTTTTTCCGTTCCCGTTCAGGAACAAATTCTTCCTTATTTTCCGGTCGTCCTCGACTCCTGTGACTGATATCTTTTACACTACCATCACGAAGATTTTCTTCTGTCAGACCATCCCTGGTCATCTTTGCGACCTTTTTATCTTTGCCTTTAAATTCTTTTCCAGCTATAGGTCATCACCTCCTGGCACAACTTTTCTTTCTGTACTCATTCAGTTCCTGGCGTCCTATAATCGGGATACCAGGATAACCATCTGCCTGTGTCCTGATTGCTGGAGAGCTCGCCTGGATATGAAATACCCAGTTCAATTCACTCGGATCTCTTGGCCAGAAACCATTGATCAGCATAGCTTCCTTAAACTGATTATTGTACAGATGAATCTGGGTACGTTTATACAAAACTTCTTTCAGATCATCACTGGTAAGATGTGGATAGATCTTCTGTGCCGGATAAAAGTTCCAGAATACCCAGTCAAGGATAATGTTCTGTGTTTCCAGCGGAAGTTCATACAGATGATGATCATCATTGACTGTATGAACACGGTATCCAGGCTGTGCATTTTCCAGATTTTTCATCTGAATGTAAGGATTATCCTGGTTCCACTGCCTGATTCGGATCTTATCGATTTCCTTCATGCTTTTCCGCCTCCATTTCTTTCTCTCGTTTTTCAACTTCTTCCGGTTTTGTAGTCATCAAACTGTACAGCTTCAAGTTCTTATCGAACTTGTCCTTAAATGGAATAATTGTTGTTCCATAGAAAAGAAGTCCTTCTCCTTCCCCAGAATTCGTCACATAAGACAACTGATATGGGGAAATATTCAGCTGTTTTGCAAGGATCTGTCTGTCACCTGCAGCCTGGTTCAGCATCAGGATAAAATCACTGTTCTCAAAGATATTTTCAATTTCCCTGCTGGCAAGAAGATCTTTGATATTCTGGGTGATACCACTTGGAATACCACCCCATTTACGGAATCGCTTCCAGATTTCTACAGAATAAGCTGCTGTCTGTTCTTCTTTGAGCAGAAGGTGGAATTCATCGATATAGTACCTGGTAGATTTGATGCCACGGTTGATTGTAACTCTGTTCCATACCTGATCCTGGACGATGAGCATTCCGATTTTCTTCAGTTGCTTTCCAAGTTCCTTAATATCAAAGCAGACAATACGGTTATTCAGTTCCACATTGGTTCTATGGTTGAATACTTTCAGTGATCCATTTACATAGATTTCCAGTGCTGTTGCAATTCTCTGGGCCTGGGGTTCTTTCTGCTTTCTGAGGCAGTCATACAGGTCACCAAGGACCGGCATATTTTCCGGTTTTGGATCTGCAAAGTACTTCTGATACACCAGTGGAAGACAGCGGTCGATCACTGATTTTTCCTCTGCTTCAATACCATCCCTGCTTCCCATAATCAGCTCACATAAGGACAGGACAAAATCGGATTTTACACCAAGTGGATTGTCATCATCGGAATAATCCATATTGATATCCATCGGATTGATATAATCCTTACTGGTCGGTGAAATGTGTACGACCTGTCCGCCAAGTGCATGGACCAGTGGATAATACTCACCCTCCGGATCTCCGATGATAATGTCATCCTTCGTGACAAAGAAAGCGTTGGTGATCTCTCTTTTTGCAGCAAAGGATTTACCGGATCCAGGTGTACCAAGGATCAATCCATTCGGGTTTTTCAGCTTTTTACGATCCACCATAATCATGTTGTTGCTGAGTGCATTTAATCCGTAATATAAGGATTCTCCTGCCATAAAAAGTTCCTGTGTCGTAAACGGAACAAAGATTGCTGTACTGGTAGTCGTAAGAGCCCGCTTGATTGGGATATGATTTACTCCCAACGGAACACTGCTCATCAATCCTTCTTCCTGCTGATAATCCAGACGTTTCAGCACACAGTTATATTTCTGTGCAATACCGGCCGTCTGGAAGATGGCATTATCCAGTGCCTGTTTTGTCTTTGCAGTATTTAAAAAGAGCGCTGTTACAAGGAACATACGCTCATTTCGTGACTGCAGATCTTCTAACAGACGCTTAGCTTCTCCGCCATACGTGTTCAGATCCGATGGAATGATATCCATATCGTATCCGGCCCGGACTGCTTTTTTCTGTTCTTCGATTTTCATACGGTTGATATCCGTCACTTTGCTTTTTACCAGCTTGATTGCCTTCATCTGATCCACAGACTGGACATGCAGGTTGACGATCAGGTTCTTATCGATATCCAGAAATTCTGCCAGCATCTTATCCGTAAGCTCCGGTGCCAGGATCTGCAGATAAGAGACAGCCCCGATAGTATTTCCCATCTGGAACGTATTTCTGTCTCGGAATACAAAACTGGTCGGTGCCACATAATCCTTGGTATTGAGTCCGGTACGGATCATGGAACCATAATCAAACTGAAAGTCTGTCATGATATCCGGATTGAAAGTTTCATACAGTATCTGCAGACGTTCCACGCCATTCAGCGGATATGCCAGAACTCCAAGGATCTTGAAGTTGTTCAGGATATCTGATTCAATACGTTCCAGCTTTGGCTTTGCTTCCCGGATATTATCCGCTTCGATGGAAAAGGTGATATATTTTGACTTCACCAGACCGTTGTTTCCTTTTGCCAGCTGCTGTTTCAACATCTTTGCGTATTCCATACGGACATCATCAAAAGCATCCTCCTGTGGTCGGATCCGGATGACCTGCTCAAACTCCTTCATGCTGCTCTTATGGTTGATAAAGCTCAGCTGAAAATGGATGCTGCTGTCAAAGTAATTGAGGAAGTCACACCAGTTTTCAAAGATTGCATTTTTATCTTCATTCTGAGCCAGCTGGTAGTTGATGTCATAAAAGCGGATACACTTAGAATAAGTTTTTCCCTGTACCCTGCAGATTCCATCTCTTCCCATTTCCTTATAAGCGATCGACTGCTGGACGGACAGTTTTTTCTGCCTGCGTTTTTCCTCCTGCTTTTCTTTTTTCTTTTTTC
>ENA-OQJM01000213-OQJM01000213.1-human-gut-metagenome-genome-assembly--contig:-NODE-213-length-15652-cov-3.621900_pt1 | contig 15652 bp, 14 predicted proteins | sample MGYA00242607_ERZ504773 | MGnify/ENA primary metagenome ERZ504773 (study PRJEB26092, sample SAMD00036355) | human gut metagenome | host: Homo sapiens | study: EMG produced TPA metagenomics assembly of... | reverse complement strand
TCAAACTCTGCTGCATCCTCTTCTATCTCTATATCCGGTGTCCAGTAATATATGCCTCCCTCCAAATATATGAGGTTCTTTCCCGGCAGTCCGAGCTGTGCGAGCTTTTGCTTTGTCTTGTATACAATAACTCTTAGTGCCGTGTGAGGTGCATCTATGTCACGCTCACCGATTACTATTTCCTCGAGCTTATCCTTTGCTATTCCGCAGTCAGAATAGTGTATCAAAGCCTGCATCATGCGGTTGAACTGGCTTTCCTTATGCATTTTTTCCGCCACAAATGGTGCCCCGTTATAGTCCATTCTGAAATTGCCAAACATCTGTACCTTGATTTTATGCGTCATAGGCGCCTCTCTTCCCGAGTTTTATAAACCTGCTTATTATAGAATTCATATTATCATTGACTCATATATTCAGCTAGTTTTTACAGTGACATATATCAGACATTTGTTTTGTGGATCATGCTGTAACGAGATGCTTTCACTTTGCCGGGAACTATAATCGTTTTCCGTTTCTGGCAGAGTACCATGGCAAGACACCGATTTATCAATATGATGCAAATAAGCCGGACAGAGAAAATGATGACAGCTTTTGCTGGAGAGGGTATTTTGAGCAGGAAAAGCTAATGCATGAGCTTTCCAAAGGTGGCTTTGGGCTTGTTTGGAGTGATGACGAATATTTTGACAGATATTATTCGATGAATCAGCCGTACAAGCTCTGTACAAATCTGGCAGCAGGGATACCAGTTATAGTAAAAAGAGGCTGTGTTCATGAGAAATTTGTCGAAAGAAACGGTCTGGGATATGCAGTCGATACGTTGGATGAAGCTGATAAACTGGTTCAGAGTATTACGGATGCAGAGTATATAAAGCTTTACCATAATGTGAAGAATATTCAAAAGCTGATATTAGATGGCGCATATACAAGAAAAAACACTTCAGGATGCAATAATTGAGGTTTTGGAAAATGCCTGTACACCGGTTGAAAACAGATATCAAGATCATATATAGATTTAGCAGACAAATCAACAGTGACAGGATATAGTATTTGACCATGATCAGGTGTATGAATCACAGATAGTTGCTACAGTGGAATAATGGGGAAGAGATTATGAGCGTACATATTACAAAAACTTATAACATAGGCGGATTGATTGGTCTCCGTCAAAATGCAGTGAAAAACGCTGGTGAAACACTTGGCTTTAAAGAAATGAGTTTATTTAAATTTCCTGATGCATATGATAGTGATGATGAGCTTCATGTTAGGATGGATGGCATAATCGCATCACTTTGTCCGGAGGATATAGTGATTTTTCAGCATCCAAGCGGAGAGAGTCCCAGATACGATGGATTTTTATTTGAGCATTTAAGAAGATATCATGGAACAAAAATTGTTGCGTTTATACAGGAAATAGCATTCGATAGAGATGACAGTGAGTATTCTTTGAGTGATGAAATCACGCTGCTTAACAGGGCTGATATGTTTATTTTTGCCTCAGCTGCGCTGCGGGATTACTATATCGCAAATGGATTAAAAGAAAAACCTTATCTGATTCAGAATATACCGGATTATATGACAGACATTTGCGCAAATGAGCATAAAAATAAAAAACTATATATCATGGCGGAAACGAGTCAAAATGAATATCCATTGAACAATTTGAATATAGAGGTGGTGCAATATGATGAGTACCGTGCCATGGAATCTATACTCAGGTTGTCAGACGGAGGCTTTGGATTGATTTGGGATGCGGATGAGCAGGCGCTTGGACTTTATATGGCTGCCGGAATCCCAGTGATAGTTAAAAAGGGGTTGAGCTGTGAAAAGTATGTGACAGATAATGAAATAGGAGCAGCAGCGACAGATTTTGAAGATGTATACCGGATAGCTGTATCAGAATCGGAAGATAAATTGAGTCAATACTACGCAAATGTCAAAAAACTGCAAAATTTGTTCATAAATGGAATATATACCAGAAAATTATTGCTGGATACCTTGATTATGTGTGGAGAAAGGCTATAATTTGGCGGTATATAAATGTTTTTATACGATTTTAGATACACCTAGGAGTTTATATTTATAGTGTTAAAGAGGAAAACTATAGTTATGTCCGGATGAAAGAGGATTAGAGCATGCGGAAAATATCATTACGGATTCTGATTATACGACGAAGATTATTATGGCAAATCTGGGTGCAGTAAATAACAAGCCGTTCAGATTACATATCACAGATATTCCACCATATGATACCAGGATGGATTTCGGTATCAGCTCGCAGCTTCGGGTGCAGAACATCCTCGTGCCGGTTGATGGACTGACTAAGGATGCATTTGCTCAGATTATAAAGGGGCTTGCGGATTATCTGACCATTAATGACCTTGCGAGAGTTCATTTCTTTACAAGAGATGCCTCATGGGGTCATGAGGATGCTATAAAGAATGATACGGTAAAGCTTCTTGATAGTATGGGCTATGATTCCCGTTTGGTAACAGGCGATGGTGAGGCAGCTCTCGGCTTTGGAGGCAGCGGGGCTGATGTATTTGCCGAGAATGAGCTGGGGGATATAGAAAAAACGGTGGAGCAGAGATTTTTCGTGGATGTATGTGTGGATGAGCGTGATATCAGCAAGTGTATCAACGAGCAGAGAGTCATCCTCGATATGAGAGGCACGATGGATGTTTTTGTTTATGTTACAGCTATCAGCAAGGGCGTGCCGAGAATCAGCCTGAGTGCAGACCAGTTTCTTGTTTCAGGAAAAACGGATGGTCATAGATGATTTTTCTGATATCGGAAGGAGTCTGACCTATTATCTGGACAGCTTTGAAAACTGGAATCAGGCATTGGTGGAGTGCTATGAGCTTGGTCAGAAATATACCACATCGGTGCTGCTTAAGAAGTGGAGAAAGGTGCTAAATTTTAGTGAGTAAGATTCATGTTTTATATGTTGGCGATGACGATTGGACAACTAAATACAGCATTCCGGACAATATAGAGTTTGAAGTATACGAGTCTGATGAGAGTGAACTAACGGCAAACAGACCTGCGAGAAAGCTCATGGATTTAGTTATTCTTGACAGGGATATAACACTCTCAGAGGAAAAGGCTTTTACGAAGTTTACAAGGGGCTACTGTCTTTTTGCAACGGAAAATGTGCAGATGCTAAACAGCGCGACGAGCAGATATTTCAAGGCACGAATGGGGACAGTATCTGTATACCGGCGATGTGCAGTATTTTCTGGCTCATGAGGTGAGAAATTACTATCCAAATCCTTATGGTGAGAAGTTTAATCCTGCCAAGCTTGCTGTCAGTGATTCCTTTACAGGAAGGGTAGCATGTGATGGAAACTATAACTTGGTTCTAGATGGAGAGTTTGGGGAGGATTTTTCGCAGATTGCATACTGGAGATATAATATCCCGGTTTTTGAGGGACAGTGTATTGATATGTATCTTGAATATGAGAAAACTGGGGATGTAGAGATTAAGCTTAGATTATTTCAGTTCTACTATGGCTCGATTGGTGATATTAAGCAGGTCTGGGAGTTTGACGAGGAACAGCTTCAGGATGTTTTCAGAATAGATAATGAATCAGATCAGGGTCCTGTTTTTGTTTCTATCCTTGCAAGGGGCACCGGCAGCCTGAATATCATATCATTGCACGACAGACATTCCCGCCGTGGACACGGATTTTTCCTGCCCGGAGGTGAGAGGCTTGTCTCTTCTAAGGGAGAGGAAGTTTTTGTGTACTTTGAGAAGGGTGATATGAAGCCACCGCTTGCTGTCTATTTCTCAGGCTACAGGACTCAGGAGGGCTTTGAGGGCTACTATATGATGCGAGGCTTCGGATGTCCGTTTATTCTTGTGACAGACCCAAGAAGTGAGGGGGGAGCCTTTTATCTGGGAGACAGTGAGTTTGAGCAGATGATTACGGATTATGTGACTGATAAGCTCGATGAGCTTGGCCTTACAAAGGATGAGCTCGTGCTCTCAGGAGCTTCGATGGGAACCTTCGGTTCGCTCTACTATGGCTCAAAGCTTTCACCACATGCACTGCTTCTTGCAAAGCCACTTGCCAACATGGGAAATGTAGCACGAAACGAGCGAATTCTTAGAGCCGGAGGTTTCGCTACCTCGCTTGATATTCTGATGAAAAATTATGACAATCTCTCTGACGAGGCGATAGAGCAGCTCAACAACAGGATGTGGGACAGATTCGACAGTGCCGACTGGTCACATACAAAGTTCATCATCTCATATCTGTATGAGGATGATTACGACCCGGATGGTTATCCGAGCATTTTGTCGCATCTGAAGTCGAGCGGTGTTGAGGTGTATGGCAAGGGCTCACACGGCAGACATACTGACAATTCATCAAATGTCATGGCATGGTTCAAGAGCCAGTACAATAATCTGCTGCATGATGATTTTTCAAGATAAGCAAATAAACGTTGCAGGTCACACAGTTAGGTGTGAACAGTAACAGGAAAACAAATATTAAGTGAACAATAGTAAGACAGGTAAGTATTATGTATGGTGACACATGGCAGGTCCGCTGGAAAGAATTTCTATCTGACTCGTATGTATATGGATCTAAAATTGAATTTAATGAGGATGGTTCAGTCTCTTATAAGAACCGCCTCATGCCGCCGGGCACGGTGATTCACACATGGTATTCTATGACGAATTTCCAGGGGAATAGGATAGAGCCGTCGCTTCCACTCATCGATGGAGAGCGGGCATATTCCATTGCGGTGAATATTGACTATCACAACAGTGAGAGTGAGGCACTGATGCTTCGTATCATATTTTTTGACAGGTATGATGTACAGGCGCAGAGTATTATTGTCCGCGATAAAAAGGCGTTTTTCAAGCCGTCCATCAGGACCTACAGCTACAGGATAGAGCTGATAAATGGTGGAAATGCTGATTTTACATTCAAATCACTGGTGATTAAAGAGGTTTCAGAGGAAGAGTTTGATGCAGAGCAGGAAAGAATTGAGAGACTTAAAGAGGACTCTAACAAAAGTAAGAAAAAGCGAAGAAAAAATAAAAAATCTAAGTGATGAAGAGCTTTCTGCACTGACAGAGCAGTTTAAGAGCAGGTATAGCGATGGGGAATCGCTTGAATCGCTTATGCCGGAGGCTTTTGCAGCTATCTGCGAGGCTGATTACAGGGTGCTTGGAAAGAGACCGTATGATGTGCAAATCTTAGCGGCAGCAGCGCTTCACGGTGGATATCTCGCTGAGATGAATACAGGTGAGGGAAAGACTCTATCTGCCACGATGCCGCTTTATCTGAATGCGCTGACAGGCAAGAGCTGCATGCTCGTGACCACAAACGAGTATCTGGCATCGCGAGATGGGGCAGAGATGGGAGAGGTCTACAATTTTATGGGTCTCACCTGCTCATATCCGGATGCGGATGATACAAAAAGCAGGATGATGATGAGAAAAGACAGTTCTATTCGGCTGATATCATATATACCACAAATGGCACACTTGGCTTTGATTTCCTTTTTGACAATCTGGTAAAGAAAAAGGAGGACAGATTCCTCTGTGATTTCCACTATGTCATAATCGACGAGGCGGATTCGGTGCTTTTAGACTCTGCAATTATGCCGCTCGTCATATCGGGAGTGCCGAGAGTGCAGTCGAATCTGTACGATGTATGTGATTTTTTCGTCACGACACTTGTGGAGGATATAGACTACATAGAGGAGGATAAGGCCGTCTGGCTCACTCCAAAGGGTGTGAAGTTTGCCGAGAGCTTCTTTGGAATATCCAATTTTTACGGTAAAGAAAATTTTGAGATAAACAGGCATGTCACGCTTTCTCTTCGGGCGCACAAGCTTTTGAAGAATAAAAAGGATTATGTTGTCACTGACAAGAAGGAGGTAGAGCTGTTTGATGGAGCGACAGGCCGTCTCATGCACGGTGTCAAGCTGCGTGGCGGTCAGCATCAGGCTATAGAGGCAAAGGAAAAGGTGGAGATATCGCAGGAATACAGAACTGTGGCATCCGTTACCTTCCAGAATCTGTTTATGATGTTTGACAAGATGGCAGGCATGAGCGGCACACTCATGGATGCAAAGGATGAGCTTTTTGAGACCTACGGCAAGCATGTGGTGAGAATACCTACAAACAGGCCTCTTAAAAGAGTTGACAGGAAGGACAGATACTTTAAAAACGGCCATGACCAGTTCTGGACAGCAGTGGATGATGTGATAAGGCTTCACGAGACAGGCCAGCCGGTGCTTGTGGTGCTTAATTCCGTTACGGATACAGATCTTTTTTCAAGGCTTTTAATAGAGAAAAATATCCCGCACAATGTACTAAACGCAAGCAATGCTTTCTGGGAAGCACAGATTATCGCAGGCGCAGGCCAACTGAATGCGGTCACGGTTGCTACAACGATGGCAGGAAGAGGAACAGATATAAAGCTTGGAGACGGAGTGAAGGAGCTTGGAGGCTTAGCTGTCATAGGTATAGGAAGAATGAACAATTCAAGATCCGAGAGGCAGGCGAGGGGCCGCGCCGGCAGACAGGGTGATCCGGGCTTCAGCCAGTACTATGTGAGTCTGGAGGATGACATAGTGGGAGCTGAGGATGATGACAAGCTGCAGCGCTATATTGATGGCAAAAAGCGTATCGGAAAGCGCAAAATAAAGCGTATTGTCAACCAGTGTCAGAAGCTTAGTGTGGAGTCTGAGGAGATGAACCGCAAGAAATCACTTCAGTATGACCAGGTCCTCCAGCGCCAGCGAGACCTAATCTACGCAACCAGAAAAAAACTGCTCGACGGCGCCAGCGTCGAGGAGGAGAAGATAGTAGAGATTGCGAAGGGGAATATCTCAGACTTCGTTAATCATTTTGACTGCATACAGAGTAATAATAAGCATGGCAGGCGCCGTGGCAGAAAGGAAGATAACGATAAAAATACCAATACAGAGCAATACACATCCATGCTTAACAGATACATTCTTGACAACATCTCCTACAAGCTGGATACCGGCCTGTCAAGGTCTGACATGGAAAGCGCCGCCACTGTTAGCGATTACCTGATGCTTCGCGTGTATCAGGGGCTTTCAAGACAGCGTGAGCGCATAGGTGATGAGGAGGCTTACGAGCAGTTTGTCCGCGAGGCAACTCTAAAGGCGGTGGATGATGGCTGGGTTGAGCTGATTGACTACCTTGAGCAGCTCAAGTATGCGGTAGCGGGAAGAGCATCCGCACAGAGAAATGTTATGTTTGAATACCAAAAATGAAGCTTTCGAGTCGTTTTTGGATACAGAAAAAGCGGTAAAATGTAATATCATAAGGAATATTTTGCTTAGTGATGTGAAAATCGGCAAGGATGGCAGGCTGCAGGTCATCTACCCTTAAAGGTTATTATAATATAAATAGTTTGACAGATACGAGGAGAATCATATGGTATATAACTTCAATCTCGGAATAGGCTGGGCTTCAAGCGGCGTGGAGTACGCACAGAGCTACAGGGCTAATCTGCTCCGCAGGGCGCACATTCCGGCAAGGTTTGTTTTCACAGATATGTTTCCAACAGAAAATATAGAGCACATGACAAGAAATATCGGCTTTTTGGATGAGGAAGTGATATGGCTGTACACATTTTTTACAGATGTGAGGACATCGCCTGTTACCTTCACTCTAAAGGAGCTTGAGGCTTCGATGGCAGAGGAGGATTATACCTTTTCCAGAGAGGGCAAGACGTGCAGGTATCAGTTTAAGGAGAGCGGCAGGTTCTACACCTGCTACATGGTAGATGATACAAGTGATCTCGTGCACAGAGTCGAGATTGTATCAAACGGATGCCTGATCAGGAAAGATTTCTACACCTATTGCAGGACCTTTAGCGAGTACTATGCTCCGCTTGACGGCAAGGCGCATCTGTACGGCAGGACATTTTTCAATGAGGATGGCTCGGTGTGTTATGAGGAGGTCATAGAGGATGACAGCACCTTTTACAGGATCGGAGCGCAGGTGCTTTATACCAAGGCTGACCTGGTCGGCTATATGGTAAAGAGGCTTAACTTAACGGCTGATGATGTGGTGGTCATCGACAGGACGACAGGCATAGGCCAGGCAATCCTCGAAAACTGTGGATCGGCGCGCGTAGGAATAGTGGTGCATGCGGACCATTTCAGCGAGGGCGGCACGGATGATGATTACATACTGTGGAACAACTATTATGAGTATTCGTTTTCACAGACTGAGCACATAGATTTTTACATCACAGCGACAGATGCGCAGAATGAGCTTATGAGGCAGCAGTTCAAGAAGTATTGTGGAAAAGAGCCTCAAGTGGTGACTATTCCGGTGGGCAGTCTGGATGAGCTTAAGTACCCGGATGAGCCGAGAAAGAGGCACTCGCTCATCACTGCGTCGCGTCTTGCGACTGAGAAGCACTGTGACTGGCTGGTGGAGGCCGTTGTAAAGGCAAAAGAAAGCGTGCCTGACATTTCACTTGACATATATGGAAAGGGTGGCGATGAGGCGAAGCTTAAGGGTCTTATCGGAAGGCTGAGCTGCGCTGATTATGTGCATTTGATGGGACAGCAGAAATTAGATGATGTATACAAGCACTATGATGCATATGTGGCAGCTTCACAGAGTGAGGGCTTCGGGCTCACACTCATGGAGGCCATAGGCTCAGGGCTTCCTATAGTGGGCTTTGATGTGAGGTATGGCAACCAGACCTTTATCGATGATGGGCAAAACGGCTACAAAATTCCAATTACCGATGAGATGGATCAGAAGGAGAAGATAAAGCTTCTTTCTGAGCATATAGTGAGGATGTTTACAGAGGATGACATGGATACTTTTTCGGCACATTCATATGAAAAAGCTAAAGAATATCTGACTAAGGAGGTGGTTCACAGATGGATAGAGCTGTTGAAGTAACGCACACGGCAGATGGTATCACACTGCTGTTTGATACATTTTCGCTCGAGAGCAGGAATCTCCTTGAGTCATTTAAGAATGCCGGTGCTGCCTTTCATGCAGCAGTCATTGAGGATGACGGTTTTCTGCCGGATGATGTGATGAGCGTGTATGGATTTTTCTTAGGCGATTACCGGGAGGCTGACAGCTTACCGGGGAAGCCGCTGTATTTCAATCAGATACAGATTCCGGATTACTGGCGCATAGAGGGCGATAATTCATCTGCGAAGGTCATGGACCGCACCAGGGAGAGAGCGCGGATATTTTTTACGGAGCCTACGCACAGGCGGCAGGTTAAGATTGTTGACTGGCTCGATGATGCCGGTCAGGTCAGGCTTTCAGAGCATTATAACAGGTACGGCGCGATTTTCTGTCACACGGTTTTTAATAAAAAGGGACAGAAGGCACTCAGGAAGTTTTTTGATGTGACGGGCAGGGAGATGATAGTGGAGAACTTCGTCACCGGTGATATACTCGTCAGATGGCAGGATAAGGACTGGATTTTCAGAAGTAAGACAGACTTTATAGCGTTTTTCATCAGGTGCGCAGGGCTGGAGGATACAGCGGTTTATTTCAACTCGCTGTCATATCCGTTTTTTGCATCACAGGCGCTTGCGCCAAACGGCTTTCGCGACGCACTCTTCTGGCACGAGCCGGTGGGTGATGAGATACCCGGCAATATGCAGATTATACTGCATGATCAGGGAACGAGGGCAAAGCGCGTATTTGTATCGCGAAAGGAGTCCTACGACAGGCTTATAGCACTTGGCGCTCCATCCGATAAGGTGAAGCAGCTTGGATATATCTATAGCTTCGTCAGGGAAAATAAGCACAGGCCGCACATACTCGTATGTACCAATTCAGAGAATGTGGGTCATCTGACAGAGCTTGCGTCACTCATGCCGCAGATGCATTTCATGTGGCGGCCATCACAGAGATGTCGTCGAAGCTTATGTCGGCAGGGCAGTATGACAATGTGTCACTCTACCCTAATGTGAAGATGTCCGTGCTGGATAGTCTTTTTGAGAAGTGTGATTTCTACCTCGATATCAATCACGAGGGTGAGATAGTGGATGCGGTTCACAGAGCTTTCTTAAACAACATGCTTATAGTGGGCTATGAGGAGACCATGCACAACGCATATTACACCGCAGACACGAATACATTTAAGGAGAGCGAGTACGCTGATATGGCGGAGGCACTCAACCTGACACTGGCTATGCCGAATCTCATTGATGAGGCGCTTGCCATGCAGAAAAAGGCTGCTGTAGAGGCTGATGCAACAGACTACATGGAAATACTCCATTTGTAGTAATACAGGGTTTATGAACAGAAAGGAGCTTAATATGAGTAAAAACACTAACAACAATCAGACAGTAGACGAGAAAAAGGGTAAAAGGACAGGGCTTACAATACTGGGCTATGTGCTTGTGATCGTGGCACTTCTTACAGTGCTTCCGGTTGTGCTTCCACCGATATTTGGCTATCATACATATCTTTCGGGCACAGACCATACAGGAAATATTTCAAAGAACGGCAGCGTGGTATATTTAAAGACTATTGACGAGGCCTCTTATAAGGATGGCAATATAGTAGCCATCGAATCAGCTGATTCATCAGGCAGAAGGGTAGATTCATACTATGTGGATTCTAATGATTCTTCTGCAAAAGAGATTGCACTTCGTGATGGAAATGGTGTATCATATAAGGTAGTTAAAGGGCAGGTTATCGCAAAGACTCCGTTTATAGGATACTTAAGCCAGCTGTGCTTTTCAGCAGTTGGAATTATTGTCACGGTAGTGATTTTTGCTACAGGTGTAGCAATCATGATGTATGTAAATAAAATCAGCAAGGAAATCAACACCATGGTTGAACAGCAGACTGCATAGTGTGTCTGAATTCCCCTCTGCGGCATTAGAAAAACTGACTATTATAAAGCAGACCTTATGTTTGCGGAATAGGATAAGTTATGGATAGATACAGCGTGAGTAGGACAAAGAGGTCATTGTTTTATTTAATGATGACCTTTTTGATTGTTGGATTTATAATTGCCGAGTGCATATTACCGAGTGAGAGGAGCCAGTCCGTCAGTGATAAAAGTATCACCTACGAGGGCAGCTTTACATGGGAGAAGTCTGATGGTGAAAGGGAGACTATTGAAGTGCCCGGCAGGTATGATGTGAAGCCGGGGGATACGATGGTCATAACCACCGTACTGCCTGATAATTTCGATGCAAATGTCATGGCAATCAGAGCATCGCTTCAGACAGTCAGATTCTATGTGGACGGCAGTCTGAGAGCAGAGTATGATACAAAGGACACCAGACCCTTTGGTAAGGACTCCGCGAGCAGATATGTTTTTTGCAATATGTCGGAGGATGATGCAGGCAAAGAGCTGCGCATTGAGCTGACGAGCCATGCATCCAACTATTCGGGCGTTGTAAATACAGTATACTGCGGAGATAAGAGCGATATATGGACAAATATCTTTCATAACAGCTCCAGAGAGACGGTTATAGCGTTTTTCATTCTTTTTGCAGCTATAGTGGCCATTATGTTCAGCATAGCACTCAGTATTGTATACAAGACACACTTTGACATGGAGTTTGTGGGCTGGTGTCTGCTTTTAGGAGCGGCGTGGATGCTCGGTGAGTCAAAGCTGCGTCAGATGCTGGTGCCGAATGCATCTGTTATGGCAGCCATGTGCTTTGTGGTTATTCTGCTTAGTCCTATTGCTGTTTCGATTTATATTGACAGCATACAGGGTGGGCGTTATACAAGAGTGTATACATGCATAGAGGCACTTGCGGCTGTGAATTTCATTGTCTGCACAGCTTTGCAGCTTTTTGGTGTGTGCGATTATATAGAGACTCTGCCGGCAGGACAGGGAATGCTTGCTGTCTGCTGCGCGGTCGTTATCACAACGTTTATCATTGATATAATTAAGCATAGGACATTGGGCTACAGACCTGAGATGGTTGCCATGATTATAGCACTTGTTCTGGTGCTTATAGAGGCTGCTTCTGTGTACTTTGTTGTCACTATGTCAGGCTTCTTTATCGGAACAGGCCTTATTGTGATTTTTGTTGTCAATATAATAGTCACAATAAAAAGAATCAGCGAGATAGAATACAAGCGCCAGAAGGAAGAAAGTGACAGGCTTAGAAATCAGACAGAGAGAGTTTCCCTTCAGATGATGAAGACACTCGCTGCTACAATAGAAGCAAAGGATGATTATATGAGAGGGCACTCATACAGGGTGGCAGAGTACTCTGCTCTCATTGCAAAGCAGCTTGGCTGGAGTGAGCATGAGGTGGAGAATCTTAGAAATGCTGCATATCTGCATGATATCGGAAAGATTGGCGTGCCTGATACAATATTAAATAAGCCGACCAGGCTGACCGATGAAGAGTTTGCAGCCATAAAGAGCCATACTGTGATGGGCGCAGATATCTTAAAGGATATCACACTGTTAGACCATCTGGTGGATATTGCAAGGAATCATCATGAGCGCTACGATGGAAAGGGCTATCCTGACGGACTGGTGGGAGAGGAAATACCGCTTTCTGCCCGTATAGTGTGTGTGGCAGACAGCTATGATGCCATGAAATCGCGCAGGATTTACAGGAATGCACTGCCCGATGAAGAAATCCGAAGGGAGCTTTTGGATAACTGCGGCACGCAGTTTGACCCGCAGATATCGCGTATGTTTGTTGATATGCTTGACAATGGCATGGTTGTGATTGATGAGGATAATCCTGCGGCTCAGGGCTACCGTGATAATGCGGCTATCGAGTCAGTGGCAGACAAATTCATATCTGAGGTCATGAAGACCATGAGCAGTCAGGAAAAAGCCGATAGTGTTGATTATCTGACAGGACTTTACATGCGAAGTCGTGGACAGCAGGTAATAGCAGCCCTGATGCAGGATAATGATGGCTGTCTTGCCTTCATAGATATGGATAATCTCAAAAAAGTCAATGATGTGCATGGTCACAAGGCGGGTGACAGGGCACTTAAGCTTATAGGTAATCTCCTTGCTAAAGAGACTGAGAATGAGACCTTTGCAGCCTGCAGGCTTGGAGGTGACGAGTTCCTCATCTTTATGCCATATTCTGACAGGGCAAGCGTGGAGAGTGTTATAAAGCGCATATTTGAAGGCTTCGAGAGTGCCAGGGAAGCAGACTGTGAGATAAAGGAGGCTGCTCTTTCAGCAGGACTGTGCATGACGACAAAGGGAGCCATGTTTGAAAGTGACTACACAAAGGCAGATAAGGCACTTTACTATGTGAAGCAGAACTGTAAGGGTTCATATTTCTTCTATGAGCAGCTCTTAGCTGACAATAAGGAGAATACAAATCTGAGTGCGGATTTACGAAACGTGGCAAAGTTTTTAAAGGAGAGTGGCAGCTATACAGGTGCGCTGGATTTAAACTACAGAGAGTTTGCAAGAATCTATGAGTTCGTGAACAATGTAGGAGATAGGCACAACCACAACTGCTATCTGGTCATGGTGACTATGAACACTCTGCCGGAGCAGCTTGCAGATATCGAGGAAATTGAGAAGGCACTTGACTGCATGGAACAGTCTATCCGCAGTAAGATCAGAAAGGTGGATGTCTGCACGCGCTACAGCTCAATGCAGTATCTTATCATACTATTTGAGCCACAGGAAAATCAGATTCCAAATGTCATGGAGAGAATCTTTATGCATTACTATGAGCTCTGTGACAGAGAGAATTTCAAGCCGCAGTATGAGTATATCAAAATGACTGAGGTAAAATAGGGATTGTTAAATAATAGTCAATGTGGTATAGTTTTCTTCGAACGGTATTCGAAGGAAACTGTATCATGGAGGATGTGTTGTCACCTTATGACAGAGCATATCCGGCAGACACAAGGAAGCCAAAAGCACATTGCTGTAGCAGATATGAAGCAGACAGCAAAGTGACAGGCGCGCACAGGGTAAATCGACCGCTGCCATACGGCACATGGCGGAGATTATATCAGCTGCGAGATAAGGAATGGTCTGACCGGCTTGGAAAGAAGGTGGTAGCATGAAAATAGGCATAATCGGCGCAGGCAGAGTGGGCTGTTCTATAGGTAAATACCTAAGGACAAAGGACATAGAGCTTGCAGGCTATTATGACGTGGATTCTGCGGCGGCTAAGGAGGCTGCGGAGTTTACAAGGACAGAGAGCTTTGATTCGCTAAAGCAACTGGCGGATCAATCACAGATTATATTTATCACCACACCGGATTCATTTATTATACCGGTTTGGGAACAATTAAAAGAGCTGTCTCTAACGAATCAGATTATATGTCATTGCAGTGGCGCATTATCATCCGATTCATTTTCCGGAAGGGAGAGCATGAGTGTATCATGCTGTTCAATTCATCCAATGTTACCGTTCAGTAACAAATTTTCATCATATGAGCAATTAAATAAAGCATTTTTCACAGTGGAAGGGCAGGATGCTGCGGTTGAAGCAATATCCGGGCTGTTTTGTTCTATTGGAAATGAGGTATGCCGCATTGATGGCGCTAAAAAGGCAAAATACCATGCAGCGGCTAGTATTTTGAGCAATCAGGTGATTGCTGTCCTTGACATGGGCTATTCTCTTTTGGAGGACTGCGGCTTTACAAGGGCTGAGGCTGTAAGAGCTACAGGCCAGCTTGTGATGCGCAATATCGAAAACGTACTCGAAGCAGGCTGTGACGGCGCACTGACCGGGCCAATCGAGAGAAACGATATTGAAACAGTGAAAAAGCACATCGCATGTATGCAAAATGACGATAGCGATGATGTCAGATTGTACAAAATGCTTGGTACAAAACTAGTAAATATTGCTGAAAAAAAGAATCCTGATAAGGATTACACTCAGATGATGGAATTGCTAAGAGGCTGACAATACCGTGAATGGTTCCAAGTAGTTACAAGAAACGGATTGTTGCAGAAAGACAGAGGGATTGGACAATGAAAAATACAGTAGTAACTTTTAAACAGGCAAAGGAAAAGGGCGAGAAGCTCACGATGCTCACAGCATATGATTATTCGACAGCAAAGCTCATAGATGAGGCCGGAATCAATGCAATTTTAGTAGGAGATTCTCTCGGCATGGTGGTGCTTGGCTATGAGGATACACTTTCAGTGACTATGGAGGATATGATTCATCACAGCGCAGCTGTTTCAAGAGGCATAAAGGATACGCTGCTCATCACAGATATGCCTTTTATGTCATATCAGACATCGGTTTATGATGCTGTGGTCAATGCAGGACGACTCGTGAAGGAAGGCCATGCGCAGGCAGTCAAGCTCGAGGGTGGCAAGGAGGTATGTCCACAGATAAAGGCTATCGTGGATGCGTCAATTCCGGTATGTGCACATTTAGGGCTTACACCACAGTCAGTAAATGCATTTGGCGGCTTCAAGGTGCAGGGCAAGGGTGAAGAGGCAGCGCAGAAGCTTCTTGACGAGGCCCGTGCGGTCGAGGAGGCAGGAGCATTTGCAGTGGTGCTCGAGTGCGTGCCAAAGGCACTTGCCAAAAAAATCACAGAGAGCATAAACATACCTACAATCGGTATCGGAGCGGGAGCAGACTGCGACGGCCAGGTGCTTGTATATCAGGATATGCTTGCCATGTATGCAAACATGAAGCCGAAATTTGTAAAGCAGTTTGCACAGGTCGGAAAAGA
>ENA-OQJM01000207-OQJM01000207.1-human-gut-metagenome-genome-assembly--contig:-NODE-207-length-16021-cov-3.291116_pt1 | contig 16021 bp, 14 predicted proteins | sample MGYA00242607_ERZ504773 | MGnify/ENA primary metagenome ERZ504773 (study PRJEB26092, sample SAMD00036355) | human gut metagenome | host: Homo sapiens | study: EMG produced TPA metagenomics assembly of... | reverse complement strand
TTAAAATTTGACCTGTTGTTTTTTCCATAACGGCATCTACATGCCGAACCGCCTTACTTTTCTTTCAGATCTTTCAGCCATTCCGCAAACGCCCTGCCCGTCGGCATTCCGGCTGAAGGATATGCATTGTGAAATGTTTCAGCCGGAAAATATCCTTCAGGAAAAACGATTCCCTAAGAATCGGAGGAAGATCAGTTCGGCTGAAACATTCCACCCCCAGCTGAAGGATTCCTGAACCCAATCCTTCAGCCGGAATGCCCACGGGTAGGGCGTTTGCGAGCAGGCTGAAGCTTTTGAAGGATTTTTCAGGGTATTCCCTATAGAGCATGATCAATAACCATATTCCACTGAAAAAAGTAAGATATCTTCGTGAGCAAAGTAATATATGTCCGCAGACAAAGTAACACCACTTACTTGGCTCACGAAGTCCACATACTTTTCTTTACAACAAAACAGACCTCACAGCCATCTCATGCCAATGACGATAATCCCCCATCGGCAAAACATGCTCCGACCACACTTTCCGGTAAATTCCATCGTGCAAAATGATGTACTCACCCAAACAGCCCTCCGCCTCATCGGCAGGAACAGAAACCATCACCACATATTCCACACAATCCGGGACACGAAACAAAGTCAGCTCACTTTTAGAAAACAAACCGCTCAACCTACAGGCGGAACGCTCGAAAGCCACCCAATACGCGTCAATGTCATACAGATGAATGAATTTATCATTATTCTTTTCCCTGGCTAAAATTTCCTTATACCGATTCTGAATCAGCTGCTGGAGCCGGATGCCTGACGGCATGGATGTGGTTCTACACATTATTATACATAAGATTTATATTATCAGATCATTTACTTCCCCATTAATCAAGGAATAAGAATGTTTAACGTAGCAAATGAAGTCATCTCTTCTTCGGCTCTTCTATCACTTCTATCAAGTCCGGCGAAATAGTCGCCATGGCCATAGCTATCACCCCTTGCAGACTGATAACCACACGACGGTCTCTAGCACCTTTTACCTTTACAAACACCCCCTCGTAGCCCTCGAAGTCACCACCTGTGATACGGACTTTCGTACCGCGCCGTAAGTTCACCTCGTCGGGACTGAAAAAAATAAGATGCTCGTCATACGTTCCAGCCACAGCGATAAACTGCCTCATCTGATCATCGGGCACAATGATTTTCTGCCCGTTGCGGATATCAATCATATATTGAAAATACGGAAGTTTAAACTTCACCTTCTGAAGTTCGGACTGGACGGCATGAACAAATATCAGATCACTGATAACGGGAACCAGCTCACGCCTCTTGCGCCCGTTCCTTATACGAACTTCGTAACGCATGGGGATGAAATTGTTGATTCCTTCTTTATCCACAAAGCCTTGATCTGCATCCCCCGGCGATAAGTGGCACGCATGGCAAACCATTGCATTTTTTCACTTGAGAACATAGTTATGGAGCTTTGAAATACAGATAGATATCTGTAATTCAATCAATTACGAGAAGTTTCGTAAAATACAAGAGGAATCGGCCTCTTGTGATTAAGCTGACCGGAGAAAAGCTATTTCAACAAATGGAGGATGGGAATCCGCACAATGTAGATGCAGCCTGTCGGGTCAACCAATGACCTTCCGCAGATTCCCGAACCGGACGGTTCTTATGTGTTAAATCAGAATTGTAATACCTATATATAAAAAAAGCGTGGAACTGCAATATCTGTTTTGAAAATAGGGAAAAGAAGTAAGAATTGAAAAGAAAAGCATAACAAAAGCAAATATAACAACTAATTTACAGTGCTTTATGTGGTATCAGTTTCGGGATTGACTTCTTAATTTGTTTTAATCCGTTTCAAGTTTCTTCGGGATATATGGGAACATATATGGGAATTTATATACCTTTGCGATATGAACCAAAAACGCATTGCCGATGAAAGTTTCCGTCTATCTGAAAAAGTGTTCCTCTACGACCTCGAACATCTGTTTCCGTGTCCGTGAGAAGAATGTGGATATAAAGGTGGTTTCGTCTCTTACAGTTCATGACAAGTACTGGGATGCAGATACCCTAAGTTATAAACGCACGACAGCCGTACCTGCCACCGACCAAAAACGCCTGCCCGAACAGATTGCCGCCATTATCGAGAAAGTGGAGAAGACCTTTTCGGACAAGGCGGACAGCGAAATGGCTGAAGCAGGTTATCGAAGATGTGCTGTATCCTGCCCGTGCCTTCGAACGCAACCATCCGAACCTGCTCTACCGTGTTCATGAATATCTGGAGAAGTACGAAGGGGCTGATAGAACCAAAGAGCATATCATACGTTTTGAGCGTAAGATGTCCCGCTATCACGACTACCAACGTGAAATACTGGGCAATCGTGACTTCACGCTCTTTGTGGAGACTGTCACACTGGAACAGATGAACGGTTTCCGGGATTATGTCGCGAATGAGTACCTGCTGCGTCAGGAGCATCCTGAGTTCTATGTTCCCCGTATGCTTATCAACCACAAACCCAAGCCGCTTTCCAACACGACCGTCATCAACATCATGAACTTCTTCTGTACATTCCTGCACTGGTGCAAGAGGATGAAGTATTCCGACAACGAGGTGTATGCACTTTACGGCTGCAAGGAACCGACATACGGGAACCCGTTCTACCTTACTTCGGAGGAAAGGAATGTCCTGTACGATGCGGATTTGAGTGACAATCCTAAACTGGCGGTCATCCGGGATATATTCGTGTTCCACTGCTATATCGGCTGTCGCGTCGGAGACCTTTACCGGCTGACAAGGGAAAACATCAAGGACGGCTTTCTGGAATATATGCCACAGAAAACGAAAAAGTGTCAGGCAAAGACAGTCAGAGTCCCCTTGCACGAAAAGGCCTTGAAGATACTGGAACGCTATGATGTAAACGCGGACAGGCTGTTTCCTTTCAAGCCCATACATACCTATAATCTTGGCATACGAGAACTTTTGAAGTATTGCGGCATTGACCGTATGGTCACCATCCTTGACACGCACGGCTATAATACCGTACAAAAACCATTGTATGAAATCGCCAGCAGCCATACGGCACGCAAGACCTTTGTAGGCAACCTGTACAAACAGGTCCCCGATCCGAATCTGATCGCTTCCCTGTCGGGACACGTGGAAGGAAGCCGGGCGTTCAGGCGATACCGCACCATAGACGATGACATGAAGCGAAAACTGGTAGAAATGATAAACTAAGGAGGAAATATATATGAAAGTAACGGCATTCATCAGAAAGACATCGGCCAAGAACAATGTGACGGATCTGGCACGTGTCTATTTCCGTGTCCGGGATATTGGCGGAGTCGATATAAAAGCGGCAAGCGAGCTTTCCATCAGCCCCAATCACTGGAGCGCGGAGAAACAGGGTTACAAGCCACGTGTGGCTCTGGTATCGGAAGAGAAGCGGATGAACTTTGACAGGGACATCCAGCAAATCACCCACCTTATCACAAAGGAGTACCACCGTGGTGTGGACGGGAACTGGCTGAAAAGACTGATAGAGGAATACCACCACCCCGACATCAACGCAAGGGGCGGCAACAAAGCCGAAGAATACCATCTCGTCTATCAGATCAGCCGGTATATCGCAGAAAACACTTTGGCGGACGACAGCTACAAGCACCATCTTGGCAATATAGACAAGATAAGCCGTTACGAGCGTTTCCAGCATGAAGTACTGCACCGTAGAGGCTTTAAGTTGTGTATTGACACGATTACCGCCGATGATTTGCGGGAGTTCAAGAGCTGGCTACAGGAGGAACATAATCTTGCCGGACAATATCCATTGTTCTATAAGGATGTGGAAAAGCAGAAATACGAGCAAATCCGCTCCGAGAACAGCATTACAGGCTATTTTTACCGGATAAGGACGGTTGTCAAGTGGTGCATCAAGCGCGGGCTGACAAGAAACAATCCGTTTGACCAGTACCAGATAACCCAACCTATGTACGGCGACCCGTTTTATCTGACCCTCGAAGAGAGGGACAGGGTTTACTATGCCGACCTGAGCGGTCTGGGGGCCACCCATCCGGTCTATCGGGACATATTCATGTTCCAGTGCCTGATCGGTTGCCGCGTCAGCGACCTGAACAGACTGACCAAAGCCAATGTCGTGGACGGATGTGTGGAATATATTCCACAGAAGACCAAAATGGAACACGCCAATACAGTCAGAGTTCCGCTCAACCAAAAGGCTTTGGACATACTGGAGAGATATAAGGACTTGGAAGACGCATTACTTCCCCGGTTCTCTCATTTCGGTTACAACAAGAAGATAAAGGAGATTCTCAAATATGTGGGCATAGACCGTATGGTGAGAGTCCTCGACCCGAAGACACGCGAGGATGTGGCACGGCCTCTATACGAGGTGGTAACCACCCATACGGCACGAAAGACTTTTATAGGCAACTTATATAAGCAGGTCAAAGACCCGAACCTGATCGCCTCCATGTCGGGGCATTCGGAAGGCAGCCGGGCTTTTGTACGATACCGCAAGATTGATGACGATATGAAAAAAGAACTGGTAAACCTATTGGATTGACCGTTTCCCTCTTTTCTAATATCCCCTTTTATACTTGCCAATAATATAATACACTATGAATATGGATGAACGAAATTTGACATACGACCAGTTCAAGGCGGATATCCTTCATTGGAAGAACACGCACAGAGAGGAATACAACCGTTTCGCGCGACTGATGACAAACGGGGACGAGAGGCAGTACCTTGACATCTGTAAGGCCATATTCAGACAACTGCCCAGAATCAAGACTGAATGGGAGTTATGTTGGGATGATGACAGTAAGGGGAATTTTGAGAATATAGACCTCATGTTCAAAGAGGATGCAGTACCCAAGCGAATAGTGGAGTTATACCATGAACAGAGGGAGGAGAGTAATCCTTTGCATGATACAGCTCCGGCCACATTATGGGACAGGATAAAATCCATTTTCAGCAGCAAGCCCGAAGAACCGCGCATTATCCTTTCAGCACCTCTTGTGTTGAGTTGGCTGTACTACGGAAAGAGTTTCGAGGCGATGGTCAGCATGGTCAGCAAACAGGCAGGGAGTCCGGAAGCAGACGAAGCGGACAGACAAAGCTGTTCTTTTGTTACCCGACAAATCATTAGCGTATCCATCAAAAGTGGTTTCCGTACCCGTGCCGACTGGGACGAATACTTCGCCATGAACGAAGCCATTAAAGAAAATCGCATCGGTGAATGGGCGTTGCAATCCGCAACAGCCGAAATGGAATCCGATACAGACAGGAACGTTGGTGGCGCGGAATCAACAGATTCCGGCATTGATGCAGTATCAAAGATACAGCGTACAGCCGGAAAGAAAAAGATACAGGAACGACCTCTTATAGATTATCTTAATTGCAAGAACAAAACGGAGGTCCTACAATGTCTCCGCAGTTTTGTTTCCATTAACAGGAGTGCCGTCCATCAGGCATTGCCGTACTATGTACTGAAAGAATTGCGACTGGTGGACGGTATGCATACCGCCAAAGAATACAGCGTTGGATTGACCCTGCAATTTCCGGATTTGCCGTCTTTGAAGAGCGAAAGTGCCATACGACAGGCCGTCGGGTCCCTGAAAACGGCAAGGCACATAATCAAAGGACGGGAAAGACCAGTCCGCACCACTTATAGAAAGTGACGAAAACCGGGAACGTATTCCGGACATTGACAGAGGAAATCAGTGGCATTATCAGAACAGATGAAGAAACAGATATTGCAGAATAAGGTAAAATAAGGCTGTTTTATATTGTCATGCAGTCTTAAATTGTCATGACGATTTAAGACAAAGTATTATATATCAATTAGTTTTAATTCATACATACTTTTGCACCGTCAATCCTTTCCCCGAAGGTTGGCGGTGCTTCTCTTTTACAAGCCATCGGGAGTGAGGCATCAGGGAACTTTTACAGATGGTCGTGATAAATTTCAAAACTGACATTTATGATTACCATAGAAACCCTGGTCGAACAGGGAGCTAATGTAAAACTGGAAATTACTCCCTCGGACCTCAAGATGTTTGCCGAATCCATCGTACAGCGTACCATCCTGGCACAGCAGGAAGAGCAGAAGGCAGTAATGCTGCGTGAAGCGGAAGAAGTCTATCTCAACACGAAGCAAGTCCGGGAACTGCTGGACGTATGCGAAGGCACGCTCAACCTGTGGGCGAAGCGCGGCTACCTCGTGCCTGTCAAGGTAGGCAACAAGAACATGTATGCCAAGTCCGATGTACGCCGCGTGCAGACAGGGGGCAAGTCCGAAAGTGTAACATCCTATTGCAAGAGGAAAAATGGCTGACATGAAAAACAGCCGGCTTGAACTGTGCAACCGAATCCGCATGGAGGCGGAGCATACCGAAGACACAGGTTTTCCTTTGGACGCATTCCCTCAGGCCGTACAGTCCGTTATACTTGACATGACCAAATACGAGAACTACATGATTGAGTTCATTGCGACGTCCATGCTGTCGGCAGCATCGACAGCCTTGGGCGGTACTTACCGTATCCGCATCAAAAGCGACTGGCAGAGTAACGGCGCACTGTACATCATTCTGGTGGGCCGTCCCGGACTAGGCAAGACCCCACCGCTAGAAGCCGCATACCGTCCAATCCGTAAACATGACTATGCCCTTTTCAAGGCGTATGAGGCAGAAGTGGAAGCATGGAAAGCGGCAGGAGAAAACGGAAAGAAACCTGTTCTTCACCGTACTATCGTATCCGACTTCACACCCGAATCGCTTCTACAGACACATAACAGCAATCCTCGAAGCGTTGCCATTTTGGTGGATGAGATCATGGGCATGTTCAATTCCGCCAACCGCTACACGAACGGGCAGCTCATAGAGCAATTGCTGACCGCATGGAGTGGCGGAGCCTTGGATGTAATAAGGGTAAGCAATTCCACTCCTGTACATATAGAACGCCCGTGCATCAACATCATCGGAACTGCACAGACCAAACGTATTCACGAACTTCTCAAAAAAGGATTCGAGGAAAACGGACTGCTTGACCGTATCCTGTTCGTGCTTCCCAAATCCAGGGAAGTATCAAAATGGACAAACCGGGATGATGACGGAGAAAAGACCTCTTTGGCTGCAAAACGTTGGGAAAAGATACTGGACAAGGTGCTTGCTTTGGATTATGATACAGAAACGGAAGGAGACGGAATGGAAGAACACGCTGCCCATGTGCTTTCCATGAACAGTGAAGCCAAAGAGTATTTCTTCTCCTGGTGGAACGAAAAAGTGGAACGTATCAATCGGATAGAGGATGATGCCGACGTTGATAGCCGGGAGATGAAACATCCGTCTCACGTGGCACGGCTGGCTCTGATTATCCAAGTCCTGCGGTATGCTTCCGATGAAAGCCACCTGCAGTTTGTGGATCCGGTGTCGGTGAAAGCCGCTATCCGGCTGAATGACTATTTCGAAGCTTCTTATAAACGCATACGCGAATATGTGGCAAACGATGCCTGTGACGAGCCGTCGCTGGAATTGCTCGCCCTGCTGAAAGATACATTTACCACAGCCGAAGCCCTTGATGCCGGAAGACAACTTATGGTAACGGAGCGCACGGTGATGAACTATCTCAGGGAGTTGTGTCACAGCAGGCTCTTGAAAAAGTCCAAAGCCGGGCATTACGAGAAAATGGTGTATGAATCCGGTAAATATTCCATAAACGAAAATGAACCATCAACCCAAAACTGCAATGAATGACCCCGCGTTGCAGCTTGCAGTTTCTTCAGTCTTGCAGTTGGGGGCTCTGAAAACGATGTTTTCCTGCAAAGCTGCAAGGACTGCAGACTGCAAATGGTCTTTCGGATTTGCAGTAATCAAAAACGAAAGCATTATGAGTGAGTACAGATTCCATCTTCAAAAATACAGACCGGGCAGTAAAACAGTTTGCCCAAAGTGCGGCAGAAAGTCCTGTTTTACCCGATATGTTGACGGGAATGCGCAAATTACATTCCCTAACCATGTGGGCAAATGTGATCATATCAACAGCTGTGGCTACCATTATACCCCGAAGAAGTATTTTCAGGATAATCCAACCATCAAAGAAACCATGATTGAACAAAACAACAGAAGCGACACCCCATCAAGAGCCGTCAAGCCAATAGCGAAGCCATTATCTAGTTCTGCACCACAGACTTCTTATCTTCCCTCTGATTGGGTTAGCCAGTCCATGCAGAAGTTTGACGTCAACCCTTTATACCGATATCTAACCAAAGTGGCAGGCAAGGAGAAGACTGACAGGCTGTTCAATCTTTATAAGGTCGGTACATCCAAGATGTGGAACGGGGCAACCGTTTTCTGGCAGATAGACATCAACGGTAATGTGCGGGCAGGCAAGATTATGGGTTATGATGCTAAGACCGGGCATCGAATCAAGCATCCGTTCAATCAGGTAAGCTGGGTACATTCGGTCAAAAAGATACCGGACTTCCATATGAAGCAATGTCTGTTCGGTGAACATCTGTTGGCTGATGCCTCATCCTCGACAAGGACTGTCGCCATGTCGAGAGCGAGAAGACGGCTTTGGTGCCGCCCAGTTCATTCCGGACTTCATCTGGCTTGCTACAGGTGGTATGCACGGATGCTTCAACAGCAAAGCCATGCAGGTGTTGAGAGGCCGGGAAGTGATTCTATTTCCCGACCTGAAGGCTACGGAAGAATGGCGGCGCAAAGTCCCGATGCTGCAATCCGTCTGCAAGCGTGCCACTTGTTCCGACCTGTTGGAGAAGATGGCGACCGATGAACAGCGCAGTCAGGGATTGGACATTGCAGATTTCCTTCTGATGGAAGATACGCCGCAGATGATCCTACAGAAGATGATAGAACGCAACCCTGCATTGCAGACCTTGATAGATACATTCGACTTGGAACTTATGGATGCAATGCAGGAGTAGAGCGACAAGAGAATCGGACAGCTTGCTGTCTGTGTAAAAGGGTTTGTAAAATCCCGTAGCTTATTAGGGCATTTTCACCGCTTTCACTCTCCGAGTGGCAGTCAAAAATCCCATAAGCGAAGGGATACCCTCTCGACACCCGGTTGTCTGCGGCACGTAGGACGGGATTTTACAAACCAATAATCAGAGTAATAACAGCATAAACGAAAGATATATGGGTAATACACAATATGCAGTCTGTCACCTGCAACGTGGCAGCGGTAATGACTCCGGTATGTCATGCCATATAGAAAGAAAGGATGCCAAGGGGAAGAAGTATATACCTTTCAATGCCGATGCGAACAGGACACATCTTAATCGGGAATTGGTTAAATTTCCAGATGGAGTAAAAAACAGGACGGAAGCCATACAATTCAGAATAGACCATGCCGGACTACATCGTAAAGTCGGCAAGAATCAGACGAAAGCTATCCGCATCATCCTGACCGGAACACATGAGCAGATGATGAAGATTGCCGATGATGGCAAGTTGGATAAATGGATAGATGCCAATATGAAATGGCTAAAAGACACTTTCGGAAGTGAGAATCTTGTATCATGTGTGCTGCACTTGGATGAGAAAACTCCGCACCTACATGCCACTATCGTACCTATTGTAACCACTGAACGACTTCGTAAAAAGCGAGAGGGCGAGAAAAAGTATGAAACGAAATCCGGGGCACGCTTATCGGCAGATGATGTGATGCGGCGCACCAAGCTACACGAATATCAGAACAGTTATGCCAAGACCATGAAACCGTTCGGGCTGCAGCGGGGCATTGTCGGCTCCACCGCCAAACATCAGGCCAATTCGGATTATTACAGGCAGCAGGTCATCCGTTATGAGGAGGACATAGCCAAGTTGCAGGCAGATGTGGAGAAGGCGCAGGAGGGCAGGAACACCATCCTCTCGTGGTTCGGCAAGGGAGACCTTGCCAGAGCAAAGAAAGAACTCTCGAACAAGGACGAAGAGATTGCCAGGCTCAACAAACGGCTCAAGGAGCTTCAGGCAGAAAAGGCATGGTTGCAGGAACAACATAAATCAGAAATCGGAAAACTACGAAATGGCTATCAAAAAGAAATAGACAAGGCCATTCAGCAAGCTGAAGAGGCAGAACAGCAGTCAAAAGAGAAAGATACAGTCATAGACAGGCTGCGAAAGCAGATAAGTTTGCTTGACCGCAAGGCCAATCCTCAGCATTACAGCCTCTCATCCGGTGCCAATCTTGTACGTATCAATGTCTCAAACTATCGGAATCCGTCGCTCCATATCTGGACACGGGTCGGAGAGGAACTTTTTGAGAATATCAAATTCCAGATAGACTATGATACGGCCCAAAAGCATTTTAACGGCGAAATCACGGACGAGGAGTTTGTCAACGCTGTATTCGATCCGCAGGAACAGGTAAACGGAAAACAGGCGGAATTGCTGGGCGCTGTTTTCACCCTTGCCGCCGGAGGACCGGCGGAGGTTCATGTCGGGACAGGAACTGGTGGCTCATCGTCTGACCTTCCGTGGAATGATAACGTAGCAAAGAAGCATACTTCGATTAAACGAAGATAGTTGATTTATAGTAAATATATTTATTGCAAATTCATATCTATACATACAAGTATTTGCTATATTTTATGTACTTTTGTAGTCAAAAACTGACAATTCTTAATCGAAAAAGTCAGTACAGAAATAAAGATCATTTAGTTTACATAAATAGCATTGATATTTTGTAATGGGAGGGACTTTTAACATTCAGAGTCGGAAACTTTGACACAACAGCAGAACGTGAGCAGTTTCGGTTTCTCTGTGAGCAACTCAAAAACTCACTATGAGGATTCGAATGAATTCTGTGTGTTCGCAGGCAACTATAATATTGGATGTGAGTTAGATGCCCTCTTTATAAAGAAGGACGCTATTATTTCTATAGAATTCAAAAATTATGGAGGTAATGTTGTTGCCAATGAAAATGGAGAATGGACATGCAATGGTAAAATTATTAAGGGAGGTTCGAGAAAGACTGTTCTTCAACAAGCTAGGATAAATCATTCCACGGTAAAGAAAGAACTTAAAGTCTTAGGTGTTGTAAAGAACCAAATCAAGGACGTGCCACACCTTATTATTTTTCATCAACCAATAGAGTTGGAGAACAATTTAAGTGCCACCAACAGGTCTTGGCTTCACATTACTGATAGCGAACATTTCATTGAAAAGTTGGATGACATCACTTGTCCTCACACCGACCTTGCCCCACTCGGAATCGTTAAACTTGCGGAAACTCTCAACCTAAATCCTTTCTACCTGACGGAATTCAGCAATGCTACTTATGATAAACCAGCAGAGCCAATTGAGAAAATAGAGTTGATCGAAGATATAAAGAAGTACGAGCCCCACACTGAAGAGAAAAAACAAAAGAAAAAAGAGGTAATGTTAAACTTTGATTCTTTTGTTGTCGAGGACGAAAATAGTATTGCACTTTCGAATTTTGTGAAAAGGATAGTAAAATTATCGCTCAAGCTCGACAATTTTACAGTCAAGGTGCTTGACAGCACAAGGGCATCTTCATCTTTTGCAGCACACGGAATAAGGTTAACTCAAGAATATGTTGTGACAATAAATGCAGATGGCATCGGTGAACATTGTGCAAAACTCGCAAAGTTCATTAATCATGCTGTTAAAGCCATTTCACCTTCTACAATCTTTTGGGAAGAAGGCGAGAGAATTGCAACCGAAAGTGACAATTCATCTGGCGTTGTCGAAGAACATCAATCAAAAGACTATCAAATACTAATTCGAACGTTTGTTTCCGAAAGTCAAAGACGATTCTGCCACATTGGCTTGACAAAAAGATTTTCAATGACCATCAAGCTATTTATGCTCCAGAGCATGAGCGTTATGAGTATAATCTTGATCTCAACGAAGAAGAACTTAAAGTCTATCTTGGTACTTACTTTCCTCGCAGTTATGCAGAAATGTTTTGTATTGCTGATAATCTTTTGCAGAATAAATGCCTGAAGAAAACGTTGGAACAAGATGAGATTAGTGTATTGGATTACGGTTGCGGTACGGGTGGGGAAATTCTTGGCTTGATTACAGCAATTGGAAGACATTTACCTCATACAAAGATAAGCATCACAGCAATAGATGGCAATGATGGTGCTTTAGCCATACTCAAGGATTTAGTAGAGTGTAACCCTAATAAAAATATACAAGTCGAACTAACTACATTTAGCCAAACATTAGGCTCTATTGAAGACGTGGAAAAACTTGCATTCGGAAAGAACGATTATCATTTTATCCTCTGTGACAAGATGGTTTGTGAGTTAATTTCTAAAGAAGTCCTACCAATAAATGCATACGCAATAATGGCAAAGAAACTTACGGCTTTTCTTCATGAAAATGGTTTGCTTATAATGCTTGATGTAACAACTAAAGACGAACATTCAGGATACTTCTATCCTCAATTGATGAATAATACAATAAATGACTATGTTTGTAAAAGCAGAACCATTGAGACGCTTCTACCGTTGTCGTGTGCTTGTCATGATGGATGTAGAGACTTTTGCTTTATGCAGCAAACATTCAGCGTAAGTCATTCTCACAAATCAAATGACGAAAGCAGGGTGTGTTATCGAGTGCTGTGTAAGAAACCGCTTAAGACAGCTATCATGCAAGGGATGGAAACAGCAAACCTTATCCACGTCATACACCCCACCAAATACAAGCAAAATGATGGTTTGGCAATTTGCAGTCGATCTAAAAACAATAAAATAATAATTGATAGTTTTAACATAAATCTATAAATCTAATCATGGCTAAGAGAAGTTTTTACGTAAAGATTCCGAACTTGATGATTACCAGGTAAAGGTGATTAACAAGAAAACAGATAACTCCTACATTGTTAAAGGGTGTGCTGGTAGCGGAAAGTCCATTCTTGCCTTGTGAAGGCAAAACAAATACAAGATGAGCATAAGGGTACCTATCTTTACATTGTGTTCACTAAAGCACTAATGCAATATATGGCTGATGGCATTTCACAGGTAGGTATTCCACAACGAAATGTTGATTATCATTGGCATTGGCAGAATAGAGCTGGATGTCCAAGTGCTGATTATATTATTGTGGATGAAGCACAAGATTTTTCCAAAGAGGATATAGAACTATTCCGTTCTAAGGCAAAAAAAGCATTATTGTTGTATGGTGATTCGGCTCAACAACTTTATACTTTTATTAAAGATAAGCAAACTGTTTCAATGGAGGATATACAGTATTTTACTAAGTTCCCTGTCGAACAGCTTGTGTTCAATCATCGATTACCCAAAAAGATAGCCCGTCTTGCACAGTATCTAAATTCCGAAAGTGACGAACTTGAAGAGCGTTGTACTGAAGAGGGTGTTGAAAAGCCAAAGATTATCAAGTACAATAACATTACTGAACAGTATGATGCCATCATTTCGCTTATTCAAAACAAAAACATGGAGGATGTCGGCATCCTATTTAGACACAATGATGAAGTAGAGCGTGCATATGAATATTTCAAGAATCATGGTCTTAACGTTGAAGCTAAGTATGGACAGTTTATGGATCTAGATTTTTCTTCAGACAATCCAAAGATGATGACCTACCATAGTTCTAAAGGACTTCAATTTGAACATGTTTTCATTCCTGAATGTACTGTTGAAGACGATGCAAACCGAAATCCACTATATGTGGCCGTAACAAGAACCTATCGTGCTTTGTATATAATGCACTCAGGCAATCTTTCCAGTCTTTTTGATGATGTACCTACTTCGCTTTATGATACGAGTCTTACGAGCGGTCCCAAATTAACACTATGAGGTTTGTCAACTCCTAAAAAACGAGGATAATTATGAAATTATACATACCAACCTGTACTCTGAATTTCAATAACATATTGTCTTCAGAGTCAATTTCGCCCTTAGGATTTTTACGCAAGACGCGGCTTTGGTAACAAACGCTTCTATCCTGTCTGCGCGAACGACAAAGACCAAGTAATAATATTGTACAGTAAATATCCAAGGTTCGAGATTGAAGAAAATGACCTTGAGAACTATCCTATGGTTATTGAGATAGAAACTGATGACTATAAAGATGGATTCTTTGAGAAGGCTAAGGAACATGACGGAGTAGAGGCCTATCTCTGCTATCATACCATCAACCTTAACCCTTTTCATTGTCGTATCTATTTTAATAGTTATCAGGAGCGTCAGGGTGTATTGTCAAAGGCAGAACAAAGTCTGGAGAATAAGTTCTATAAGCTTTATGCTCCTAACATAGGTGTTAAACCCAAAGAGAAAAAACATTTTTTGGCGTTGCCAAAGATTTATTTACTCAATCTGAAAAAGATGATTTCTTATGGAATCCTTTATATGTAAATTTCAAGATCAAGAATGAACCTATAGATGTTAGTAGAGACGTTCTGCTAGACAGAATTAAAGGTTTCATTTATTGTTATCTAATAGGTGCTAATAGCTCGGTCAGCAACGAGGTTGGCAAATTGAAAGCTTTATCAAGAAAACTTCGTAACACGCTTTCTGCTGTTGTAAATTCTCCTGATAAAAGACCCACTCAGGCACAAGACGATGCTATCTTGAATGGAATCAGAGTGTTTAATGAAATCTATTCTTCAATAGATGAAGATACCATTTGGAACAAAAATTTATTAGAGTTAAAATTGTCTGACAATCCGCAAGGTCTTTCTACAAAAGATGCCAAGAATCTTTTGCACTACTGGGGTGTTTATGACGCATTCTGTAACAAACTTCCTCTTCGTAGAGTCTATGATGCAAACGAATTGTGGAGTTGTTTAGAGTATGTTTCCCCAGAGACGTTTTCTCGTGTCACAGACAATATGAATAGCGCCATTCGTAAATTGGAAGCAAAAGATAATGCTCAACGTGAAAAGTATGCCATTGAGGAATTGCTGAATGTTGATGATAATCTGTCTTTGCATATTTTGGACACATCTTACCAAAGTTCTTTCTATAAGAACCTTATTTGCTCCCAGTTTATGGCAGAGTACAAATCTGTAATGGAAGAAAATGGCGTAGAAGAACCTTTGGCACAGGCATATAATGGAGGTATGATTCTAAGGAACATGCTTGGAGATAAATGGGACTCAAATCCTGCATCTGCTTATGTTGGAGCATTACTTAATCATTTTCAGGAGAACTCCGCCTTTGACTTATTCGCTATTGAAAATGATGTACTTTCATCGTTTGCTGCATTCTGTCAGAAAGGCGATAACATTGATCGCTTGGTAGAGTACCTTGTACAAGTAGGATTCTGTAATTATAAGTTAGCTTATGGCATCTATGGTGCCACAAGAGGTTTTACGTCTCTGCCAAAGACATTTACGTCTGTATTGATTAATGGCAATAAGGATTATTATCAATCATTTGCAAGTAATGTTTGGCGAATGCTTAATGGAGTAGAAATAAAGGATGCAGTCTTACCAAAAGCGAGCAATAATACTTCAGTTATTGTAGAAAGTCAGTTGGGATCTAAGATTATTGAGAATCTAAATAATGTAGAGTCAAAAGTTGTAAAACAGCAGAAAGTTGTTGAGGCAATAAATAAGGCTGTTGAACTTGAAAATATAGTTCAAAGTCCTAAAGCTTTTATGTATATTTTTAGTAGTTTCTCACGTATTACTACAACTAAAGCGTACAAAGCTCTTGATGCTGTTAATTTTGCAGGAGATGAGGGCTCTTATACACCAGAACAATTCCGTAGTAAAATTTATTCGATTGTAGGTAAGGAAGGCTTAAAGACCCAAAAAGAAAATATTGATAAAGCTATAGAACTTGAGAGTAAAAGGCAAGATCCAGAAGCGTTCTTGAGCATCCTTGACAACTTCTTGAAACCAACTGATGCTGCGTATAAGAAGATTGAGAAACTAATTTCAAGTATTAAAAGTTTAAATACGACTTCGCATCCACAACCACAAGGAAATAAAGTTATTTCGCAGGGTGGTGTTGAAAAGCGAAACCTGAAACCAATACAT
>ENA-OQJM01000202-OQJM01000202.1-human-gut-metagenome-genome-assembly--contig:-NODE-202-length-16373-cov-3.837006_pt1 | contig 16373 bp, 15 predicted proteins | sample MGYA00242607_ERZ504773 | MGnify/ENA primary metagenome ERZ504773 (study PRJEB26092, sample SAMD00036355) | human gut metagenome | host: Homo sapiens | study: EMG produced TPA metagenomics assembly of... | reverse complement strand
TTACCCACACTTGATGATTTCTCAGAAGTTCCATATTTTAATTCGCATACAATATCATCTAGCCTGCACCACACCCATGATTCCGGCACCTCAAACGGCACGTTCTCATAATGGGGCGTATCGGAAGGAAAAAAGGAGAGAAAAAATCCTCTCCTTAACTCTAAACCATGTATTAGACATTTAAGTTTTTCATCGGCAATCCATAATTGTTTTGGTTGAAAATTTATATGCAGCATATTCACATTCATACTAATCAGCCTTCTTCATTCTAATGGTACAAGTTACATTTGATAAATAAAATAAGAAACAAAGCACTTATTCTGCATTTATCCGATAAATAACCATCGGAAACAATGCTGTCATTGCAGCAGGTTTGATCGTGACAAGAGAGGTTCCGGCAAATACGGTTGTGGGCGGTGTTCCTGTCAGACATATCCGTAATATCAAGGAATAAAGAAAGGAGAAAACAATAGAAAGTTATAAGCAAATATGCCCTCATGCTCTCATTATGCATATAATCCATTGATAATGAGTGTTGAATGAATGATGGTAGCATATTTTTGAAGAAACAATTTGCCCTCATGCTCTCACTGTTTAATTATACTGATTACTATATAATGTGTTTATATTCAATGTGATATAGCTGAATTCGTTTCAAAATCACTCAGGTGAGAAAAGAGTCTATTTTGCCGTTTTAGGTGAAGAAAAGTGGCATAATGCCTACAAGATCTCTTTTATATACACGAATCTTATCATATTTTGCTAGGAGAAACAACGGTAACTACTACATTTTAGGGAGTTCTTGATAGTTTATATAGAGATCATTATATGATAATCGGGCATTCATATTGCAGTTCTTTACTATTATAAATTGCTTAATCACAGTTGTGATTAGAGTTAATCACTATCGTGATTAATTTTAGTCACAAAGGTGATTAAACTTAGTCACAGTTGTGGTTAAGTAATTTCAAATAATAGAAAAAACAAATAGCAAAGTACGATGAGTAGAACTTATCAGCATGAAAATGTAATCGGATGCTTATAAAATAGAGTACACTGTGATGAAAAAGCTCAAAATGCGATGATTGATAAACTTTTGAATTAAGACTTTGTATGTGTTCATATTGTTGATTATCAGATAGATATACTCTTTTTGTTTATTCTGTAGAATGAGGGCATGAGGGCAAAGATACTTTTTGAAATATGCTATCATCATTCATTCAGTATTTCATTATCAATATGTTAACTTCTTAGTGAGAGCATGAGGGTATATTTGCTTATAACTTTCTATTAATATTGGTGTTATGTTGAGTCGATTTATTGTGAAATACAGAAGTGTTTTTAATGCTTGTTGTAGCAATTATTAAAAATAATCGCTAAGAAACGTTTTTCCTATTTAAGAAATTATTATATTTGTACCGACTATTCTACTATGGCGTAGTAGAACGTTACATATTTTAAGAAGCGTTATTGAAATTATCTTCTATCGTCAAACTTCGCAACTTTGAACTGTACCTGAAGATGATAACAACAACGCTCACGTCTGTGTTATATACCTGCCATTACTGTGGCATCTATATATCTAATGGCGTGGGTGGCTGTTGTTTATCTAGGTACAAGGCAATGCGAAGGCCCGACGATAAGATAAACAAGATACAGCCCTCACGCTTTTTTTATTGTTAACAGCCGAACAGAGGAGGGGGAGTTAGGCAAAGTCTTTTGACAAGATAGACTGATCTAACATTTACAGACGTATGAAAACAACACTGCAAGCGGGAATGCGTATCCTTATTTCCCGTTATCTGTCAAGTCGAGGTTGCGGAGACACAGTATATGTCACCGGACCGCCAGGAATCTTCTGCCCACAGACGGCAATTATAGCATCTTTCTATAAAAAATATTCTATGGTATATAATTGGGGCGTATAATGTCTGAACAGAATCATTGAAAAATTATAATCTAAATTTATTGTACGGAAATTATGGAAACAAACAATATGGAAATGTATGAGGCTCCTAAAGTGGAGATTATCGAAGTAGAAGTGGAAAAAGGATTTGCAGTAAGTGGTGGAACAGAAGACTATGACCAACATCCTTGGTAATTGAAATAAATAATTTAAAAACATACACGTATGAAAAAGATATTGTTCACATCTTTGGCTGTTCTTGGATTAGGAATAACCGGTTGTTCCAATGAAGATTTGGGCGTGGCGAAAAGTGGCGTTGATGAAGTATGTGCCACTATGGGAGATGCTGAATCGCGTACTGCTATGAATGGCAATTCTGTCGTTTGGAGTACAGGTGACGAGATTGGCATTTTTGTAACGAATGGAAGTTCTTCTACATATACTAACACTAATTATTCATTATCCAGTGGAGCCGGGACCAAGAACGCAGGGTTCTCAGGAGTACTGGAAGGTGAGAATCCTGTAAAGAAAGCTGCTTTTTATCCTTATGGCAGCGATGCTTCTTATGATGGAAGTAAAATATCATTAACGTTGAAGGATACCTATAATTATAAGGAAGGAGAAAACAGCAGTGCTCTTATGGCTTGCCAAATAAATGAGAGCGCACAGGATGTCTTGGCATTTAAAAATGCAGGTGCTTTGATGAGCGTAACTGTCAATAATATCCCGAAGGACTATATTTGGGCGAAATTGACTTCTATGACCGCTCGAGAAAGAACTACTGCTCCAGCCATTGCAGGAAATGCACAAATAGCATTCGCCGAAGGTATCCCTACATTGACAACCACAGGAACATTAAATTCCTCTTCCATAACTATAAACTTTACTGCTGGCAATGACGTGACTAGTAAAACATTCTATTTCCCGTTGCCTGTAGCCGAGTATCCTGCCTTGGAACTTTCCATTGGTAATGGCGCTACAAGCCAGGTTTTAAAGACAAAAGCTTTAGATGCTAAACGTAACGAACGTTATACCACAACTATAACGTTGGACGAAGTATCCGGAAGTGTACCGACAACAGTTGAAAGTGTATCAGCGGTAGCCGATGCTTTAGCAACAACTAATTCGGTTTCTGTGACTGATGTGGCTCTAACTGAAACCAGTCCTACAGTTTCAATACCGAAAAAAAATACACCGGCAGAAAATGTCAGCATATCCTTTGAAAATATTTCTACTACTGCTACTGTTGCTATAAAAGAAGCGAGCACTGGCGCTAGTGGTAATTCAGCACCTGAAAACGTGTTGGTATCTGTACCGCAATTAGATACTGCGCCTAAATTTGAGATAGAGCTGCCTTCTTCTACCGTAACTTTGGCTGCCAATGGCGAAACAGCTACTTATGATGAAGTAACGGCAACTACTGCTGCAAATACATTGGTTCTTGATAAAGGGATTACGGTTAATACATTGAAGGTAAAAGCCGGTAATGTAAGAGTGAAGAGTGGTGCCAAAGTAACAGCCATCAGTCGTGAAAGCGGTAACACTTCAACTGTCATTATTTATAAAGAAGAGGGGGCTGAATTACCCAATCTGTCCGGTAATGACGCATTTGAAGTAGTTGATGCTGCCGTAGCCGACTTGCAAAATGTCGCAAAAAATGGTGGAACTTATACTCTTGCCACAGACTTGACGGGAGATTTTACTATTTCCGCAACAAAGGAAGTTATCATCAATTTGAACGGTCATAAAATTACCAACAAATCTGGTGATACATTTACCGTAAACAAGGATAGTAAACTGACAATCAACGGAAATGGTACAGTGGATAATGTAAGCCACGGGAAAGCTTGTATCTATAATAACGGTACAGTAATTCTTAATGACGGAACCTATATTAGAAGTAAGGAAAACGGTCAGAATTCAGAAAGTTCAGGTGGTAACAGCTATTATAATATTCTGAATCATGGCGAGATGACGATTAATCCAAATGTGGAGATATCGCAAAACGGGCATTATTCTTCGATGATAGCCAATGGGTATTATGATTATACCAATACGAATCCGCGAAATGGATATGTAAGTGGTACCAATCATCAGAATCCTTCACTTATCATAAACGGTGGTACATTTGCCGGAGGTCTTAATACCATTAAAAATGATGATGGAGCCCAGCTTGTCATCAACGACGGTACGTTCACCAATATGTCTCAGGCAACCGTACAGAATCATCATGTGGCTGAAATCAAAGGAGGTACATTCAATACGACTGGTTCCGCTCAGTATGTGGTGGATAATGAAGGTCATAATGGTGCAGCCAATGACTTGGGACAGATGACTATCAGTGGTGGTACACTGAATGGCAAGATTTATGTGGTTGGTGCAGGTGCATCGCTGGCTGTTACCGGTGGTACTTTTTCCGATCCGTCCGCACTTTTATACTTAAGCGGTAATGCTAACGTGAAGATACGTTTGAATGGAGACGCTACTTGTAATGGCTTTAAAACGCAAAGTGGACAATCTGTAGAATTGGACTTGAACAACCATGTGCTTACACTTGCTAAACCGACCGTTGGCTCGGCTGGCACAGAAACGAACAGTTGTCAATTGTTGAAAGGTTCTACCGTTACTATGAAAAACGGAACACTGGCAAGTGATAATGATAAAATTATGATTCAGAACTACTGTAATTTGACGTTGGATGCTATGACAGTGAAGGGGCTAAATGCCTTATATGTATTGAGTAACAATTGTGGTAATATTTTGATTAGCAATACTACGATTAATGCCGGAATTGGTGCATATGCATTTGATGTTTGCGGCTATTCAACCTACACTGACGGAGTTAAAGTAACTGTTAAAGGTACTAGTATTATTAATGGTAACGTGGAATTATCAAAAAGTACCGGAAACACCGAACCTATGGAATTGAATATTGAGGGTGGTACTTTTAACGGCAATTTGGTTGTTGATTCATCGATAACAAATGCTTCTTCTATCATTAACGTGACTGGTACTCCTTCTTTTAAAGGAACCGGTTGGGATAGTTATAAAAAATAAGAGAATTATTTGCTATCATGTTATTAGTCATGGCAGAAAGTGAAAGAAGGTCGTCCTGTTTCGAAAGGTCGGGCGGCTTTCTTTTTTTAAGATTAGAAGATTATGAAACTTAATCCCCATTTCAAACTCCGCTCCATAGCCGGAGAAACAATAATTGTGAACCAAGGTGTTCCCGATACTGATTTGACCCGTATTATTTCCTTTAATTTTTCCGCTTGCTTACTTTGGAAACGACTTTCGGGAAAGGATTTCACTTTACAAGAGGCAGTCTTGGTGTTGGTGGAATCTTATCATATTCCTCAAGAGCAGGCCGAAAGAGATGTGGTGATTTGGGCAGATGCACTAAAAAAATGTTCAGCCTTACTTGATTGATATAACAATGGATATAATACTCGATAAACCGGAGCAAATGCTATTTGCCTTGCTCCGATCCGCGTTGAACAGCACAAAGCCGGTTAGTGAAATCCTTTTTACCGATATATCTTCTGCCCTTTGGCAGGCGTGTTACAAACTAGCTTGCACTCAGGGAGTGATGGCCTTGGCATGGGACGGAATACAGACCCTGCCGGCCTGTTTGCAACCCCCGAAGGCTTTGAAATTAAACTGGGCGATGGCGGTAGAGAACTATGAAAAACGCTACCGGCGGTACTGCCATACCATAGCCGAACTTTCAGCTTTTTATAAAACGCATGGCATTACCACGGTCCAGTTGAAAGGAGTGGGCCTCTCCACCTATTATCCCATTCCTTCGCACAGGGAAGGGGGAGATATAGACATCTTCACTTATTCGGCAGACCATTCCCGGAAAAGTGATGCCGAGGCCAACCGGCTGGCAGACCGGTTAATGGAAGAAAAAGGAATAGAGGTAGACCTTGAACACTCCGAAAAGCATAGTATGTTTTACTATAAAGGTATTCCGATAGAAAATCATAAAACCTTCATTAATTCGGAAACATACCATATAGCGGTGAAGATGGATAAGCTCCTTCAAGAACTGCTACAACCCGTATCGGCGGAATTGGACGGAAATACCCCATTTTCATTCCATCTTCCACTTTTAATACTGTATTTCTCGCTTTTCATGCCGCCCAGCATTACGCACGCGGCCTGGCGCTTCATCATCTTTGCGACTGGGCTTGCCTGCTGAATAGATACGGCCTGCATATTCCTGAGGAAGTGACGGATATTCGTTTTAGAAATATGATGCTGGCAATGACTCACCTTTGTAATGATTATTTAGGAACTTCCGTTCCTGTATATGGAGGAGAAGGGTTGGCGGAGGAAATCTTGTGGGAAATCATCCGGCCACCCTATACTAAGTTTGTTCCGGCGAAGAATAAATGGAGCATTCTGGTTTATAAAACCAAACGTATGCTGCATACTCATCGTGCGTGTAACAGCGTGTTGCGCATTTCACTGTGCAAATGGGTTGGAATTTCTATTCTGTTGCATCTGCGCTCTCCCCATACCATCTTCCAAACGGAACGAAAATAGGCGGTTTATGTTGAAAAGAATCTGCCGTTTGTTGTTGCCTGATGAAAGGAAAATGGGGATAAGGGTGGTTTGTGCCGTATTTCTTTGCGCATTACTTGACTTTGCCGGACTCGCTGCCCTGTTGCCTGTCTTGTTTTTTCTGTTGGATGACGGGAGGGATAAAGATGCCGCCCTGTTATTTTGTCTGGTGGCAATAGTCTTTATTTTGGTGAAAAACGCTTTGGTAGCGGGGCTTTCACGTTTTCAAAACCATTTTCTGATGTCTCTTTACCGTCGGCTCAGCTTTTCTCTCTTTACTTCTTACTATCAACGGGGATTATTGTTTATACGCAGCAGGGGGAGTATCCGGCTGGGATATGAGGTAAATTATATTTGTTATGCTTTTTCTTTAAATCTTCTTTCCCCCTTGCTTCGCATGACAGGAGAACTGCTGCTTATTTTATGGGTGACGGCAGCTTTGTTGGTTTACGCTCCGTTGACGGTACTGATGCTGTATATTGCCTTTCTGCCTTTTATGTTGATTTACGGATGGGGGATCAGGAAACCGATGCGCCGTTATGGTGAGCAGGAGCAGCAGGCTCGTCGTGAGCAGTCCCGGCTGGTCACGGAAACGATGAAAGGGTATGCCGAATTGGAACTGAATGCGGCGTTTCCTTTTTTTCAGCAGGCATTCGCCGAGAGGATAAGGAAAATCAGTGAGAGTCGTTTGAAACTGGAAATGATACAGCACCTTCCTTTTTGCCTTTCCGAAATGGCAGTTATATCGGGACTGACCTTGCTCACCGTTTTCGGAACAGGGGATATCAAAGCGTTGGTAGGTGTCTTTGCTGTGGCGGCTTTCCGGCTGTTACCCGCTTTGCGCGGCATCTTAGGTGGTTGGACACAAGTACAGAATGCGGTCTATTCTCTGCGGATTATAGAGGAAGGGTTGGGGGATAAGGGGATAGAAGCAGTTTCTCCATCATGGGGGCAGGAAGCGTTTTCTTTTCAAAAAGAGATACGGATAGAACACCTCACCTATGCTTATCCTGAAAGTAAAGAGGTTCTAAAGGATTTTTGTTGTACTATTCGTAAAGGGGAATATGTAGGTATCTGTGGTGAGAGTGGCGTGGGTAAGTCTACCTTGTTTTATCTGCTTTTGGGATTTATCACTCCGGATAAAGGCGCTATTCGGATAGATGGCAGGCCGCTTGTCGATGTGCCGAGGCAGGAATGGCATCGCAAGGTGGGATATGTGCAACAGGAAGTGTTTGTGCTGGATGGGACCTTGGCGGAAAATATTGCTTTGGGATGCCGGTTTATAGATAAGGAATGGGTAGCGGAGATAGTGAGGCAGGTGAGATTGGATGCTTGGGTGGATGAATTGCCGCAAGGAATGGATACTCCTTTGGGTGAAGGGGGAGGAAGGCTTTCGGGAGGTCAGAAACAACGGGTAGGCATAGCCCGTGCTTTGTATAAGAAAGCGGAGGTACTTCTACTGGATGAGGCTACTTCTGCATTGGATAATGAGGCTGAACGGGCTGTCAATGAAATGCTTCTCAGTCTGATGAAGGAGTGTAGGGGGCTGACTATTCTTACGATAGCCCATCGGGAAAGCTCATTGGCATATTGTCATCGTGTAATCAGATTAAATGGAAAAGACAATGGATCAAATTTATAAAATAGGTGGCCACTGCTTCGCATTGCCGGACGAAAGGTTGATGGAGGTGGTGGATGGTATCAGCGGTTTCAAGCCTTTTATTTGGCAACCGGATCTGGTTTTGGTAAAAGATGTATATGAGGGTGCTTGGTTGCCGGATTTTACTGTTTGGGAGGGAAACGGTTGGGATTTTCCGGCTTTTCAGAGAAAGTCCTATGGGTTCGGATATGAAGATGTAACCGGTACTTTCGGTGTGAGTGGGGATAGTTTTTTGTTGGAACTGGCTCCGCAGGGAGAACCGTCGCTTTATCTCCGGACGATGGGTGAAACTGGGAAAGGTATCTGTTTATATGGTCATTATTCTCCCCGTCTTTTAAGATTTGCCTTATGGATGGGGTATGGCCTGATGACGGTACGGAAAGATACGGTTGCCTTGCATGGCAGTTGTATTGTTTATAAGGGGAAAGCGGTTCTTTTTTTAGGTGAAAGCGGAACCGGCAAAAGTACCCATACTCGTTTGTGGAGGGAAAATATAGCAGGAAGTAAGTTGCTAAATGATGACAGTCCCATTGTGCGTTATGAAGAGGGGGGCGTGTGGGTATATGGCAGCCCGTGGAGTGGGAAGACTCCTTGTTATAAGGCGGAATGTTATCCGTTGGCCGGATGTGTACGTTTGTCACAAGCACCGTATAATAAGATACGGAGATTGAACACTTTGCAGGCTTATGCAGCTTTGCATCCGTCTGCTCCTCCTGCATTTGCATACGAGGAGGAATTATACAGTGGGGTTTGTAGTCTGTTGGAAAAGATGGTTTCATCCATTCCTGTTTATCATCTGGAGTGTTTGCCCGATGAGGAGGCGGTGAAATTAGTATGTCGTACTTTATATGGAGATGGGTATGAAGCGGATAGCGAATGAATGTTTCTTTGCGTGGGTGGAGTCGGAAATCAAAAGTGGCAGGAGTGTGAAGTTCCGGGTGAAAGGCAATTCCATGATGCCTTTACTGAGAAATGGGAAGGATGAAGTGGTGGTGGGGCCGTATGATAAGGAGGAGTTAAAACTTTTTGATGTCATTCTGTTCCGGCAGACAGACCGGTATGTATTGCATCGGATTATTCAAAAAAGAGGCAGTCGTTATTTGATGCAGGGAGATGGCGTTTGTCGTTTTTATGAGGAATGTGAGGACACGGATATCATCGGGGTGGTGAGAAGGGTATGCAGACCTTCCGGAAAGAAGATTGAAACAGATTCCGCCTGTTGGCGGTTGGAAAGCCGTTTGTGGTTGGGACTTGGTGGATGCAGAGGAATGGTGTTGCGTGTCCTGAATAGATTGGGTTGTTGGCTCCTTTTTTTGACGAAAGCCGTCAGCTTGGAAGGAAATATTATTCATAAAGCAGGTATTTCTCTCTCATCTTTTTGTAGGCTTCCAGTTCATTCTGCCATCCTGCACGGATTTCTTCTTCACTGGCTCCTTTCGTGATTTGTTCCCTTACGGTACGGTTCCCTATCAACAGGTCGAACCATTGTGGGCGGGTAAAGAACTTGTCCGCTTTTCCAAGGTCTTGATAAGCTTGATAATAGGTGATGATGTATTTTAAAGAGAATCCTTTCGGGGCGGTGATATGGCGGAGATTATTGCCATAGCAGTATTGGTTTTTATACATCGGATTCTTATCAAAGCCTTCCAAGGCTTCCGGTCTGAAAGAAAAGGAGGAGATGCGGATATCCGGTGAACCGATTACTTGAAAAGGATAAAGAGTACCTCTGCCCACACTGATGGCTGTACCTTCAAACGGGCAGAGTGAAGGATATAAGGCAATTGCTTGGTCGTTGGGCAGGTTGGGAGAGGGCTTTACCGGAAGCGAATAGGGTTGTCCGTGTTTCCAACCTTCTACGGGGATAACGGTCAACGCGCATTTTTTGCCATTGGATAACCAGCCTTCACCATTGATCATTTGAGCCAACTCGCCTACAGTGCAACCGTGTAAAATAGGTATGGGATGCATGCCCACGAAACTTTTCTGATTTTTCTGTCGCACAGGACCGTCCACATAATCGCAAGGATTGGGACGGTCTGTGATGACCAGTTGTTTCCGGTTCTCGGCACAAGCTTCCATTATATACTGCATGGTGCTGATATAGGTATAGAAACGGGCGCCTACATCCTGAATGTCAAACACAATCAGGTCTATATCCTGTAGCTGTGCCGCAGCCGGCTTTTTATTTTTACCGTAAAGGGACAGGATGGGTACTCCTGTACGGGTATCTTTTCCGTTCTTGATGGTTTCTCCGGCATCGGCGTCACCCCGGAAGCCGTGTTCGGGAGCGAATACCTTTTTTATTTGTATATGCGCTGCCAGCAGGGTGTCCAACAGATGAGTTTCTCCTACCCTGGAGGTTTGGTTTACAACCAATGCTACACGCTTCCCTTTTAATATAGGTAAGAGGTGGTCCATCTGTTCGGCTCCGGTAATAACTTTTTGCGCGGTCACGGCGTTGAAAGTAAACAAGAGGCAGCATAGGAAAATGTATTTTGTTTTCATGATATGTGGTGATTATTTTGTAATATTGCACAAAAATAAGAATTTAATTGAGAATGGACGCACTTGCTATCATTAATAAATATTATCCTGAAGATAATGAACTGAAACATATCCTGCTGACGCATAGCCGTTCGGTGGCCGATAAAGCGTTATGGATTGCCGGCAAGCATCCGGAATTGAATCTGGACAAGCAATTTTTGGAAGAAGCGGCAATGCTGCACGATATCGGTATTTTTATGACAGATGCTGATGGTATTTGTTGTTTCGGATCTTATTCTTATATTTGTCATGGATATTTGGGGGCTGATCTGATGCGGAAAGAAGGATTCCCGCGCCATGCGTTGGTCTGTGAGAGACATACGGGGGCAGGTATATCTTTGCAAAGTATTATTGACCAGCAATTGCCCGTTCCTCATCGGGATATGGTTCCGGTATCACTGGAGGAACAGGTTATCTGCTTTGCCGACAAGTTTTTTTCAAAGACACATCTGGACAGGAAAAAAGCGTGGAGAAGGCGTTAAAGAGTATTTCACGTTATGGGGAAGATGGGATAATCCGTTTTTAACCATTGGTGCGAATGTTTCTTGTAAGCCTTAAAAATAAATTAAATATCCGCTAAATAGTTCATTATTGGCGGATAATGCTTAATTTTGCCCCTCAAAAGCGTAAATGATTTGTGAATGACGCCACTAAAACGACATAGATTTATAACATTCCTACTACTATTTGCATGCCTGTTGCTTTCTTTAAGTACGGGTGCTCAACGCAGAAAGCGGAATTCTGCATCCGGCAATGATTCCCTGAAAGTAGATAGTACTTTGGTAGATACGTTGTCTATTGATACGGTTGCACCTAAAAAGAAGCAGCCGTTGGATGCGCCTGTTATTTATGAAGCAAATGACTCTATCGTATTCACTGAGGGCGGATATGCCCATCTGTATGGTGACGGTAAGGTGAACTATGAGAAAATTGAATTGACCTCTGCTGTGATTACAATGAACATGGATAGCAGTACGGTGTATGCCCGTGGTGTTCCCGACTCGGTTGGCGTGGAAAAAGGTACTCCTATCTTTAAAGATGGCGAGACTCCGTACGAGTCAAAAATCATGCGTTATAACTTCAAGTCGAAGAAAGGTTTCATCAATAATATTGTAACTCAGCAAGGTGAAGGGTATGTAACCAGTGAAGAATCAAAGAAAGGTTCCAATGATGAGCTTTATCTGCGTCACGGACGATACACTACGTGTGATAATCACGAACATCCTCACTTTTATCTGAAGCTTTCTATGGCGAAAGTACGTCCCAAGAAGAATGTAGTATTTGGTCCTGCCCAGTTGGTGGTAGAGGATGTGCCGTTGCCTCTTGCTATTCCTTTTGGTTTTTTCCCGTTCAATAGCAGTTATTCGTCAGGATTCATTATGCCTACATACGGTGATGAAATGAATCGTGGTTTCTATTTACGTGATGGTGGATATTATTTTGCTATCAGTGATCGTATGGATTTGAAAGTGCTGGGTGAGATTTTTACAAAGGGCTCATGGGGACTTTCCACGCAGTCCAATTATAATAAAAGGTACAGATATAGTGGTAATTTCAATGCCAGTTATTTGGTAACGAAGACAGGTGAGAAGAATATGCCGGACTATATGGTTACAAAAGACTTCAGAATTGCATGGAGCCACAGACAGGATGCCAAGGCCAGTCCCAACAGTTCTTTTTCGGCTAATGTGAACTTTGCAACCAGTAGTTATGACCAGCGTAACCTGAGTAGTTTGTATAATCCGCAGCAATATTCAAATAATACCAAGACGTCTAGTGTGAGTTATTCGCGTAACTTTCCCGAGATAGGATTGAATTTGTCCAGTACATTCAATATTTCTCAGAATACACGGGACTCTTCTATCAGCGTGACGTTGCCGGACTTGAATATTTCATTGAACCGTATTTATCCGTTCAAGCGTAAGAAGGCGGTAGGTGATGAACGTTGGTACGAAAAAATCTCACTTCAGTATACCGGTCAGGTGACGAACTCTATTAATACCAAGGATAATCTGATTCTGAAGCAAGGATTGAATAAATGGACCAATGGTATGCAGCACAAAATTCCTATCAGTGCTACATTTACCTTATTCAAATATATCAATATCGTGCCTTCTTTTAACTATACCGAGCGTTGGTATATGCGCAAGGTAGAGCAGAGTTATGATCCGTCGGCACCTAATAATGTGCGGAGAGATACAATCAACGGTTTCAACCGTGTGTATAACTATGATTTGAGTTTGCAGGTGAATACCAAGATGTATGGTTTCTACAAACCGTGGAAGAAATTGTTTGGTGACAAGATTGAAATGATCCGTCACGTCTTTACTCCTTCGGTTAGCATGAGTTATGCGCCGGATTTCAGTACGTCTAGGTATGGATATGTGGGAACGTATACTTATACTGATACGGATGGAGAGGTACGTACTCAGACTTATAATCCATATGAAGGTTTGCCTTACTCCTTCTCACCCAGTGGTAAATCCGAGAATTTTACTTTCTCTATAGACAATAATGTGGAAATGAAAGTGAAATCCGATGCGGATACTACCGGAGTGAAGAAAATCAGCTTGATTGACCAGTTGGGGGCCAGCATTTCTTATAATGCAGCAGCTAAAGAGAAGCCGTGGGGAAACTTGAGTATGAATCTGCGTTTGAAACTGACCAAGAGCTATACTTTTAATATGAACGCCCAGTTTGCTACTTATGCTTATGAGTTTGATAAAGATGGTAAGGTAGTGGAAGGTAATCGTACAGAATGGTCATACGGACGTTTCGGTCGTTTTCAGGGGTATAGCGGTTCTTTTTCGTATACATTGAATAATGATTCGTGGAAAAAATGGTTTGGCCCGAAAGATGAAAAGGACAGTAAAGGGGATAAAGACAAGAAGAATGAAAATCTGGATGAGTACAGTGATGATGACAATGAAAACAAGGAGGAAGAAGATAATTCCGGCTTGAGAAAGACAGAGAAGGCGGCTATAGATCCGGATGGCTATATGGCTTTCAAGATGCCATGGTCATTGAGTTTGAGTTATAGTTATAGTATTCGTGAGGACAGAAGTAAGCAGATTAATATTAAGACGATGCGTTATCCTTATTCAATAACCCATTCATTGAATGTTTCCGGTAATGTGAAATTGGGTAGCCGCTGGAATGTGAATTATTCTTCAGGATATGACTTTAATACGAAAGAGATGTCAATGACAACGGTCAATATCAGCCGTGACCTGCACTGTTTCAATATGAGTTGTGGCTTGGTATTTGGTCCCTTTACTTCCTATAACTTCAGTATTCGTGCTAACTCCAGTATGTTGACCGATGCTTTGAAATGGGACCAGCGAAGCAATACGGGTAGTGCAGTGAATTGGTACTAGGAGAAACTGAGAATAAAAAATAAGAAATGGTTGCATGTTGTTATCGGCAACCATTTCTCATTTTTTTTATTCTGGTCTTTAATTTATGTCTACCATTCAATGGGTGTTTGCCCGTGTGCTTGCAAGTATTCGTTGGTGCGGCTGAAGTGCTTGTTGCCAAAGAAACCATTATAGGCTGACAGGGGTGACGGATGTGCGGAAGCCAGTACCAGGTGTTTGTTGCGGTCTATGAAGGCTCCTTTTTTCTGTGCATAAGATCCCCATAAGATGAATACAATATTTTCACGTTGTTCTGCCAGTATACGGATGGCGGCATCTGTAAATTCCTCCCAGCCCCGTCGTTGATGAGAGCCTGCTTGATGGGCACGGACTGTCAGTGTGGCATTGAGTAATAATACTCCTTGATTCGCCCAGCGGGTCAGATTGCCTGAAGTGGGGATGGGAGCACCCAAATCGCTTTGTATTTCTTTGAAAATATTTTGTAGGGAAGGGGGAAAAGGTACTCCGTCATTAACGGAAAAGCAGAGTCCGTGCGCCTGGCCGGGACCATGGTAGGGGTCTTGGCCGATAATGACGACTTTCACTTTATTAAACGGGCACAGATTGAAGGCGTTGAATATAAATCTACCCGGTGGGTAAATAGTGGTAGTCTGGTATTCGCTTCTTACAAACTCTGTGAGTTTGATAAAGTAATCTTTTTCAAATTCGGGTGCCAGATGTTGTTTCCAGCTTTCTTCTATTTGTACGTTCATAGGCTTTCTTTTTATTAAAAATGTGCGTTAAAGATAGGGGTTATTTGTAAAAATGACAAATAAAAAGAGGATGACTTTTGTATCACCCTCTTCTTCGATTGCTGATAGATTATAATCAAATAAGTTGCATACCCAATTGAGCGCATTCTTTTCTCATATCTTCGGGCCATATACTGGCTTGGATTTCACCTATATGGGCTTTCTGTAAATAAAGCATACAGAGTCGTGATTGTCCTATACCACCGCCGATACATAAAGGCAGAGTTTCATCCAACAAGCGTTTGTGGAAGTACAATTCTTTACGCTTTTCCTGTCCGCTGAGTGTCAGTTGGCGGAGTAACGCTTCTTTGTCTACACGGATACCCATAGAGGAAAGCTCAACAGAACGGTCTAATATTTTATCCCAAACCAACAAGTCACCATTCAGACCGGGGAGTCCGGTTTCCGGATTAATTGTGGTGTAGTCATCATAGTCAGGTGCACGCAGATCATGTTCTTTACCGTCACTCAGTTTACATCCTATACCTATAATAAATACAGCACCATATTTTTGCGCAATAGCATGTTCGCGTTCTTTCGGAGTTTTGTCGGGATACATTTGGCAAAGCTCTTCTGAGTGGATGAAATGAATGTCATGTGGCAGGAAGGGTTTGATCTGCGGATACATTTCGCATACCATATATTCTGTGCGGCGCATGGCTGCATAAATACGGGTTACTATTTGTTTCAGGAAATCAACTGTGCGTTGTTCTTTGGTAATTACACGCTCCCAGTCCCACTGGTCTACATATAGTGAGTGGAGATTACCTAATTCCTCATCAGCTCGGATGGCGTTCATGTCGGTATAGATGCCATAACCCGGTTCTATATTGTAATCGGCCAAAGTCAGCCTTTTCCATTTTGCCAATGAATGGACAACTTCGGCCTGTGCGTCTCCCAAGTCTTTAATAGGGAAAGATACCGGCCGTTCGGTTCCGCTCAAGTCATCATTGATACCCATTCCCTTCAATACAAATAGCGGGGCGGTGACACGGCGCAGACGTAATTCTGACGACAAGTTCTGTTGAAAGAACTCTTTTATTTGCTTAATGCCTAACTCTGTTTGTTTTAAATCAAGCAAGGCTTTATAGTTAGCTGGTTTAATTAGGTAACTCATTGTAAAATAGATCTAATTGTTTTAATTGCTTGCAAATATAGAAATTATTTGTGATATTGTTATATATTTGGGTAAAAATATAATCAAATTGATTGTTTTGTTCTTAAATTAATGTGCAAAATATTATTTTGATAGATAAATATCTCAAATTATTAGGAGAAAGACAATATATTTTGTACTTTTGCACGTCCAAGTTTCAGACGCACCCGTAGTTCAATGGATAGAATGAAGGATTCCGGTTCCTTTGATTGGGGTTCGAGTCCCCACGGGATCACAGAGCAAAACGCTAAATAAATGCTTTTCATTTATTTAGCGTTTGTTTTTTGTTGTAACTTTCAAAATTTTGTACGACATACTCTAAATTTTGATGCATTTTTTATATTTGGTGAAAAATTGAAATGTAATAAAA
>ENA-OQJM01000200-OQJM01000200.1-human-gut-metagenome-genome-assembly--contig:-NODE-200-length-16491-cov-5.015033_pt1 | contig 16491 bp, 16 predicted proteins | sample MGYA00242607_ERZ504773 | MGnify/ENA primary metagenome ERZ504773 (study PRJEB26092, sample SAMD00036355) | human gut metagenome | host: Homo sapiens | study: EMG produced TPA metagenomics assembly of... | reverse complement strand
AAGTATAGCAGGCAGTGTGCTTGAGGCGGTATCGGCATTTGAGCACGGCGTAAAGATTTATTAAATAATAAATGAGGTAACTATTAATGTGTTTTCAGTGGTTCTGAATAGTTACAGTGAGGATAAATAGATTGACGCAGGAAAACGAATTAGATATCAATAATCAAGAACAAAATAAAGGAAAGCTCACACATTTTAATGAGGCAGGGGAAGCTCACATGGTGGATGTGCATGCAAAGGATGACACATACCGTGTGGCGAAGGCCTGTGGCACGATAAAGGTAAATGGCGCAGTATACAAGGCGGTATCTACGGGCACAGCTAAAAAGGGCGATGTGCTGGCAGTGGCGAGAATTGCGGGAATCATGGGCGCAAAGAACAATTCCATGCTCATTCCGCTCTGTCATGCTATTGCCATGACAAAGTGTGATGTTGAGTTTGAGCTGGATGAAAAAAACAGCAGTATCACGGCAATCTGCACGACAGCCTGTGTGGGCAAAACCGGTGTAGAGATGGAGGCCATGACAGGGGTCAGTGTGGCGCTTCTTACCATATATGATATGTGTAAGGCACTGGACCGTGGCATGGAGATCGGGCAGATACATCTGCTGGAAAAATCCGGTGGCAAGAGCGGACACTACGTTACTGTTCACAATTAACAATGTGACCGGCAACGATTACAGCCCATTTAAAATGCTGAGAAGTTAAAAATACACAATTAATCAAGGATAACAGGGTGATGTAATGTATACTGTAGGGATTATAACGATAAGCGATAAAGGCGCAGCGGGCCAAAGAGAGGATAAAAGCGGTCCGAAAATAAAGGAACTGCTTCCCAAAGATAAGTATGATGTGGTTTCATATAAAATCATACCGGATGAGAGGAAACAGATTGCAGATGAGCTTGTCAGGCTGTGTGATGATGTGAAATGCAATCTGGTGCTTACAACCGGAGGTACCGGTTTTTCACCGAGAGATATCACACCGGAAGCTACAATGGATATTGCAGAGCGTAATGCACCGGGTATCGCTGAGGCACTGAGAGCGTACAGCATGAGTCTTACACCTCGAGCCATGCTTGGCAGAGGAGCTTCAGTTATCAGGAAAAACACACTGATAGTCAATCTGCCCGGCAGTGTGAAGGCAGTGTCGGAGAGCATGGATTTTCTGATGGGAAATATAGAGCATGGACTTGATATTTTACTGCAGTATGACAGTGAGTGCGGCCGGTGACGGAAATGCACGGGGTATGGTTTAGGACAGTAACTATTTACAAAAATAATATTTGGAGTGTGGGATTATATGAAGCTTATGAAGACAACGGAGGCAGTCGGACAGGTGCTCTGCCACGATATCACACAGATTATCCCCGGTGTGAAAAAGGATGCGGTTTTTCGCAAGGGGCATATTATAACAAAAGAGGATATACCGGTGCTGCTTAGCGTCGGAAAAGACACCATATATATATGGGAAAATGATGAGACCATGATGCACGAAAATGAGGCAGCAGAGGTGCTTTATCGTATGAGCGCATGTGGCACAAATAGCAATGAGACCGACGTCGAACGTCATTGTGAAGCCGCAGAATCCGGCGTTTTTGGTGGCACCACAAGTAAAATGCATCCATCCCCTGTAAAGGAAGGCAAGATAGAGGTGATTGCTGACTGTGACGGACTGCTTAAGGTGGACAGTGAAAAGCTGAAAAAGGTCAACTCCTTTGGTGAAATGATGATAGCCACAAGGCACGGTAATACCACTGTGAAAAAGGGTGATAAGCTCGCCGGAACAAGAATCATACCGCTTGTTATAAAAAAGGATAAGCTTGAGGCGGCTTCGCACATATGCGATGACGGACCGATTCTTGATATAAAGCCGTTTGTGGTCAGAAAAGCAGCAATAATCACAACCGGAAATGAAGTGTTCCACGGCAGGATACAGGATGCGTTTACCCCTGTCATCGAGAAAAAAATAGCAGAGTTTGGTGCACAGATGATGTTTCATGAGGTGTTTGATGATGATGACAAAAAATACAGACGGATGCTTACGTGCAATAGAGGCAGGAGCTGAGATTGTATTCTGCACAGGAGGAATGAGCGTGGATCCTGATGATAAAACACCGCTTGCCATAAAAAATACAGGCGCGCGGATTGTGTCGTACGGTTCACCGGTGCTGCCGGGAGCCATGTTTTTGCTATCGTACTATGATGCAGGTGACAGGCTGGTGCCGATATGTGGACTGCCCGGCTGTGCCATGTACAACAAGCGCACGATATTTGATATTGTATTGCCGAGGCTTATGGCGTGTGATATGATTTTGGCAGATGAGCTTGCCGGACTTGGAGAAGGCGGACTCTGCCTGAATTGTGATGTCTGCACGTTTCCTAACTGCGGTTTCGGGAAGGGCTTTTAATATGCGCGATAGATTTAGCAGAGAGATTGACTACATGCGCATATCGGTGATAGATAGCTGTAATCTGAACTGTTATTATTGCAACCCACAGGACAATAATAAAAATTGTCAGGCAATAAATACACTTAGCGTAAAAAAGGTGCTTTGTATAGTCCGCGCAGCCACAAGGCTTGGAATCACGCATTTTCGTCTGACAGGCGGTGAGCCGCTTTTGCATCCGCAGATTGATGAGATGGTTTCACAAATCAAAAAGATACCCGGTGTCAGGAGTGTATCGCTCACCACAAACGCAGTACTGCTTGCGCAGCATGCAAAGCAGCTTAAGGAAGCCGGCATAGACAGTATAAATGTGAGCCTGGACACGATAGATGCGTCAGAATATGAACATATCACAAAAAAACCGCTGCTTCATAAAGTGGAGCATGGAATCGATGCCGCCATAGAGTGTGGAATAAGAGTGAAAATCAATGTGGTGCTCACACCGCAGACAGATGTGGTGGCTCTCACACGGTATGCTTCAAAAAAAGGCACAGATATCCGTTTTATAGAGATGATGCCGGTAGGTGAAGGGCATACCAACGGAGTTGAGCCGTATGAGAAGGTTATTGGCGCACTTTTAAAAGTATATGGAACTCCTTGCCATATAGATACTGAAAATAGAGAAGAAATTAATTCGGGATATAATAATGCGGATAACGGTCCGGCAGAGTATTACAGTTTTCATGGACTTGATATCAGAGTAGGGCTGATTCAGGCAATCCATGGGAAGTTCTGCGATACCTGCAACCGCATACGTGTTACGGCTGACGGCAGGCTTATGCCATGCCTGGGAAGCAGCGTGACGATGGATTTAGTACCTGATTCATGCGAATTTACAGATGATTTGGAAAAAGATTTTGTAATAGTTCAGGCACTAAAGGCTGCCATAAAGGCAAAGCCGGGGTGTCACAATTTTAATGACAATGCAGTGACATATACAAAAACTACAGAGACAAAGACTGTAGAGACAAAGGCTACAGAGCTGAAAGCTGCGGAAGTAAATGCAGCAAGAAATATGAGCCGGATAGGAGGCTGATAGCAAATCATGGGAAAGCTTCTTGCAATCAATATAAGCAAAGAGAGAGGAACTGAAAAGAGAGAGGTGCCACAGGCAGAGCTTGTTGCGGACTATGGCATCATGGGAGATGCACATGCCGGAAAGTGGCACAGGCAGGTCAGCCTGCTTTCAGCGGAGAAAATATATGCCTTCAGGGCAAGAGGAGCGCAGATAGACAACGGCGCATTTGGCGAAAATTTAGTTATATCAGGATTTGATTTCAAGAATTTACCGCTTGGAACACGCTTTTGCATAGGAGATGCCATTCTGGAGATGACGCAGATAGGCAAACAGTGTCATTCGCATTGTGCTATCTACAAGAGGATGGGCGAGTGCATTATGCCAAAGGAGGGCGTGTTTGCAGTAGTCATAAGAGGCGGTCAGATTCATACCGGTGACGAGGTGAAGCTGATTCCGGCAAACATATATGCTTCGATAAAGGACAGACCGGCGGACAGCCGCTGTGAGCTGTTGACAGTCATAGAAGGAGCACATGCCGGTGAAAAGGCGCTTTATATAGATGGCAGAATAAGAGTGGCATCAGGCAGTGCATGGGCAGATGAAATAAATGACAATGATAATTCCATTGTGATGTTTAAACAGCAGATAGGCAGCAGACCACGCCTCATAATCTGCGGAGGAGGTCATGTATCGGCGGCACTTGTACGCATGGCATCGCTTTTGGCCTTTGACATATGGGTGATAGAGGACAGACCTCTGTTTGCCGATAATGCAAAGCGCCAAGGAGCAGACCATGTAATTTGCGGCGATTATAAAAAAACTCTCGCCAGGCTGGAGCCACAGGCGGATGATTACTATGTATGCATGACAAGAGGCCATCGCTTTGATATGGAGTGTCTTACAGAGATATTCAGAAAGCCATACGCCTATGTGGGGATGATGGGCTCAAAGAAAAGAGCTGCCATAGTAAAAAAAGACCTTGAAGAATCGGGATTTTCACAGAAAAACATATCCGGATTACATTCTCCGATAGGCCTTGCAATAGGTGGACAGACACCGGAGGAAATTGCGCTTTCGGTGATAAGTGAGATAGTAAAGTGCAAAAATGAGCGTACAAACTGCACACAGGTGGATAGCGAAGTGCTTGATGCACTTATTGAGGCAGCTAAGCAGCGTGTATCGGAAGTACGGAAGACAGAAGCACAGAAGACAGAAACACAGGAAGCAGGTGTGCAGGAAACAGATACACAGACATCAGATGAGAAGTATATACTGTGTACCATCATAAAAAAGAATGGCAGTGCACCGCGCGGAGTCGGAACACAGATGCTCGTGAGCTCAGACAATCGGATCATCGGAACTATAGGCGGCGGTTGTGCGGAGGCAGAGGTTATAAGCCATTGCAGGAGACTGTTTCGCAAGCAGGAGTTCAAATGCGGTTTGATGGATGTGAGCATGAACACCGACGATGCCGAGAAAGAGGGCATGGTGTGCGGAGGCAGTATTTCGGTGCTGCTGGAGCAGATTGGATGATGAAATTATCATATATTAATAAATCAAGATAAGCTGAATATGCACATTAATCACATGCATATTGTCTAAATAAAAAGAAAGGTTAAAAGTATGAGCTTAAGAATAGCAACAGGTACTGATGGATCAGTAAAGGAGCGCAAGGGCTTAAAGAGAAAATTTAAAGCATATGCAGGACTTGCGTTTGGACTTATCCTTATAGCAGGACTTTTTGCAGGCTGTGGAAAAAAGAATACAGCAGATGCAGATGTCGATTTATCAATTTTTGCGGCAAAGAGCTTAAACGGTGTTATGGATGAAATTTGTGCAGCCTACACCAGGGCGCATCCAAATGTAAACTTCCGGAACAACTATGACAGCTCCGGAACTCTGATGGCACAGATTAAAGAGGGTGCGAAGTGCAACATCTTTTTCTCAGCAGGAGTGGCACAGATGGATGAGCTTCAGAATGGACTACGACGGAGGAAGCGTGGTGGACGGTACTCGTGTAGACCTGTTAAATATCAGGTGTGCCTTGTTACATATAAGAATAGTGGCACGGCAGTTACCGGATTTGCAGACATCTCAAAGGCTAAAAATATGGCGCTTGCTGACGGAACTGTTCCTGTAGGACAGTACACCAGAGCAGCGTTAGTAAATTCAAAAATGGTTGAAGGTGATGCTTCAAAGCCACAGGATATTTCAGATTCTGATATCTCAAAGGCACTTGACGGTCTGGAAATAAATAGCTGTGCCAATGTAGGTGCGGTTGCATCTGCCGTAGCTGAGGGCGCAAATGAGATAGGAACAGTTTATTACTCAGATACATTCGGATACGAGAACCAGCTTGATATTATAGAAAAGCTTCCAAACAGCTTAACAGGCGATGTCATCTATCCGATAGCAGCTTTAAAGGGAGACAGCACTACATCAGGTGAGCTTGAAGCAGCGAAGGAATTTATCGCATACCTTCAGACAGATGAGGCAATGTCAGTATTTGAGAAATATCATTTTTCGGTAAAGGAATAATGGGACAGATTGATTTTTCACCGCTTTGGGTAACATTAAAAACAGGAATAGTAGCGTCAGTTTTTCTTTTTTTATAGGAATAGCTTTTGCTGAGCTTGTCATAAACACAAAGGGCAGAGTGAGGGCGTTCTGGGATGGACTGCTGACACTTCCTATGGTACTGCCGCCTACCGTGGCTGGATACATTCTTTTAAGGATTTTCAGCACAAGGCGTCATTTTGGAAGCTTTTTAAGCCATAGCATGGGGATACAGGTAGTACACACGTGGCTTGGCTGTGTGGTGGCAGCAACCATCATTGCACTCCCTCTCATGTACAGAAATGCGAGAGCGGCATTTGAGCAGATAGATGAAAATGTCATATATGCGGCGCGCACTCTCGGCATAAGTGAGTGGAAGATTTTCTGGAGGATACGTCTGCCTATGGCAAAGCCCGGTATCATATCGGGTGTCACGCTGGCCTTTGCCAGAGCTATCGGTGAGTATGGTGCCACATCGATGCTTGCCGGAAATATAGCAGGAAAAACATCGACCATATCACAGCAGATAGCAATGGTCGTCCAAAGCGGTGATTATGCTACAGCGGGCTTCTGGTGCATAGTAATCATAGCGATTTCATTTGCATGTCTTGTATCGATAAATATGATATGTGGCAAAAGCAAGGGCATAAAGAGAAAGAGAAAAAATAAATGTCGCTCATAGTAAAAATAAAAAAAACAAGTTGGATAATTTCATACTTTCGGTTGACATGGAGCTTACGGACGAGGTTGTGTCCGTAATCGGAATGTCGGGCTCAGGAAAGAGTATGACATTAAAGTGCATAGCAGGGATAGAGACACCGGACTCAGGCTTTATATCATTAAACGGCCATGTGCTGTATGATTCGAAAAAGCGTATAAATCTGCACCCGGGTAAGCGCAGGGTAGGCTATTTGTTTCAGGACTATGCATTATTTCCGACAATGACCGTGATGGAAAATATATGCATAGCAATGGGACACCGCGACGAGGAAAAAGTGAAGGGCTGGCTGAAGAGGTATGGGCTTGAGGGCATGGCGTACACATATCCCAATCATCTCTCCGGTGGTCAGAGGCAGCGCGTGGCAATGCTTCGCATGCTTGCGGCTAAGCCGGAGTGCATACTGCTCGATGAGCCTTTTTCGGCACTGGATGAGCATGTAAAAAGAAGCATGGAATCAGAGCTTATGGAGATGCTGACAGATTTTAACAATCCTGTTGTTTTTGTGTCACACAATCGCGATGAGGTGTATCGCCTGGCCGAGCGTATCGGAAGCATGGAGAGAGGCGTACTGAGTACAGTCCGCGACAAAAAAGATTTCTTCATGCGGCCTATGTCTGTGGAGCAGGCACTGCTTGTGGGCTGCAGCAATATATCAGAGGTAAAATGGCAGGATAAGCATCATTTGCTTGCTGTGGAATGGGATAGCGTATTTGAGGTCACTGATGAGCAGCTTGAACAGACTGCAATGAGTATGGACGACATATCACACATAGGTGTTTTCCCACAGGATATAATAATATCGGTAGGCAAAGCAAAAACGGCACTTGTATATAATGATAAAAATATAATCAGGATTAAAGATTATAAAATGATTGAAGAATTGAAAAGCTGGGAAGTATTGTGCAAATTAAATAACGATTCAATAATTTACGCAAGCCTTCCGAGGCATACAGAAGCAAATATGCTTAGCAAAAATATAAATGATGAGCTTTATATAAAGAATTTTTATCTGCTTGGATGAGAAGTAAATGAGGACATACTATGATTTACCTGGACAATGCTGCCACAACAATTAAAAAGCCGGATGCGGTATATGATGCAGTGCTTAATGCAATGAAGCACTGCGGCAATTCCGGGCGCGGGGCATCGGATGCATCGCTTGATGCGTCGAGGAAAATATATGAGGCCAGAATGTGCCTTGCAGAATTTTTCGGCGGAGATGATGCGGCCAGACTCGTTTTTACGGCAAATGCCACTGAGGCACTAAACATTGCAATCCACGGACTGATTGAGCCGGGGGAGCATGTGATTACAACACAGCTCGAGCATAATTCTGTGCTCAGACCTCTTTATATGCAAAGGGAGCGGGGCGTGGGTGTGGATATTGTACCATGCAGTGATGTAGGCATAAAAAGGGGGATAATTTCCCCATCGGACATAGAGGCTTTAATCCGTCCGGATACAAAAGCCATCGTCTGCACACATGCTTCAAATCTCACAGGCAACGTGGTGGATATTAGGTCGATAGGGCAAATCGCACGAAAGCATAACCTTTTATTTATAGTCGATGCATCGCAGACAGCCGGTGTGATTCCGATAAATGTAAAGGACATGAATATTGATGTGCTCTGCTTCACAGGTCATAAGGGGTTGATGGGACCGCAGGGCACCGGAGGACTTTATGTGGGAGAGAGAGCAGATATAAAGCCGTTTAAGAGCGGTGGTACCGGCGTGCTAAGCTTTCTTGAGAACCAGCCTATGGAGCTTCCGACAAGACTTGAGGCCGGTACCTTAAACGGTCCGGGAATCGCAGGGCTTTTAACAGGTGTCATGGAGCTTGAGAAAATCGGCCTCGACAATATATACGCTAAAGAGCATGAGCTGATGCAGGCATTTATGGGAAAAATAAAGACAATCCCCGGAATCAGGATATATGGAGATTTTGATATGCTGCCTGACAATGGTCTGCACTGTGCGATTGTTTCAGTAAATATAGCTGATATGGACTCGGCGGAGGTGTCAGACATACTTATGAATGAGTATGGCATAGCAACAAGGAGCGGCATACACTGCGCACCGCTGATGCATAAATTCTTTGGAACACAAAATCAGGGTATGGTGAGATTCTCATTTTCATATTATAATACAGTTGATGAGATAAATGAGGCCGCTGAAGCGCTTATGCAGATTGCGGCATTGCGATAAATAGTATTAAACAATTGAAAGGAGCAAAAATGCCACAGGAAATAGTGTTTTGCAAGGGCGGTGGCTGTACTGCAAAGCTTGGTCCGGATTTGTTAAGTAATGTTTTAGCAAAGCTGCCAAGGGGTGAAAAAGACAGCAATCTGCTCATCGGATATGATAGCTGTGATGATGCGGCAGTGTACAAAATTTCAGATGACACGGCGGTAGTCCAGACGCTTGATTTTTTTCCGCCGATGGTTGATGATCCGTATACGTTTGGACAGATAGCGGCCGCAAATGCGCTCAGTGATATTTATGCGATGGGCGGCACAGTAAAGACCGCATTGAACATCGTCTGTTTCCCTGAGAAAATGGACCTGAATATACTCGGCAAAATAATGCAGGGTGGTGCTGATAAGGTGATAGAGGCAGGCGGCACACTTGCGGGCGGCCATTCTATAGCAGACAGTGATGTAAAATACGGTCTTTCAGTCATGGGTACGGTTCATCCGGAGCATATTTACAGCAACAACACAGGGCAGCCGTCAGATGTGCTTATACTTACAAAGAAACTCGGAGTGGGGCTTGTATGCAACGCAAACCGCGTAGGGGAGGCTCCGTTAGGTGCAATTGAGGATGCGGTAAGCTCTATGACCACACTGAATAAGGCAGCATCAGAAATCAGTCATGCTTTCGATATACATGCATGCACAGATGTCACGGGATTTAGCTTTTTAGGGCATTTGAGTGAGATGTTAAATGATGATATAACAGCACTTATCGACTCGATTTCCATACCGGTCATTACCGGAGCACTGCGATGCGCAGATGAGTTTTTCCTCACGGCAGCGGCCCAGCGCAACAGAAACCATGTAGGTGATAAGGTGTGCTTTGCAAAAAATATACCTTTCTCAATGGAGGAGGTTCTTTTCGATCCGCAGACCTCCGGAGGACTGCTGTTTGCAGTAAAAGCTTCTGAGGCAGATGCATTTTTGCACGAGCTTAAAGCCGCAGGGCTTCCGGCTGCAAAGGTGGGACGATTTGTTAAGCGGCGCGATGTGCCGATATATGTGAACTGATTTTAAGCTGCCATAGCTTATGCAAATTTGCTGACAGGCTGCATGCCCTGCATTTTGAGGGCTGACGAGTTGAAATAACATAGGGAGGATTATAAATATGATAACAGTAAATGCAATAGGGGATACATGTCCAATCCCAGTAGTAAAGACAAAGAAAGCAATCGAGGCTCTCACACAGCCGGATACGGTGGAGATACTTGTGGACAATGAAGTTGCAGTGGAAAATTTAAAAAAGATGGCTGTACAGAAAGGCTATAGCTGCGATAGCAGTAAGCTCGATGACGGAAGTTATAGCGTAAAACTGACAATTGAAGCTGTAAATGCCGATGAGCTTTCGGATATAGACGAGGCTTCACAGTATACATGCAGGCCGGCTGCAGATAACAGGGTTGTTGTAATCCGCTCTTCATATATGGGAGAGGGCAGTGAGGAGCTTGGCAAGGTACTTATAAAGGGCTTCATCTACGCACTTTCGCAGCAGGACAACCCGCCTGAAACCATGCTTTTCTACAATGGAGGAGCGAAGCTGACCTGTGAGGGCTCAGAGTCACTTGAGGATTTAAAGGAGCTTAAGAGCCGTGGAGTGAAAATTCTTACCTGCGGAACATGCCTGAATTACTATGAGCTGTCAGATAAGCTTGCAGTCGGAGAGGTGACCAACATGTATGATATTGCAGAAAAGATGGCTGGGGCATCTCTTATTGTAAGTCCGTAGAGTTATACAAGGTGTGAGGTAATGGATAATAATTTGGCAAGAGAAAAGAAAAAACGGCTAATCATCACCTTCGAGACTACCACAGCACCGTTAAAGCTTGATATCAAGGGCAAGGCATGTGGTATTCCGGGACGTACGATTCCTCTTCCGTCTGTCATATCGGCGGGCTGCGGGCTGGCATGGAGAGCAGAGCTTTCTGACAGGGAGTGCCTCATAGCCTTTATGAAGGAGCATGACATCAGGTGGGAAGCAATGTATGAAATCGAAATGAGGTAACTGATAGTTACCTATATAGCAGGATAACAGGAGAAAAATATGTTTTATTACAATCAGTATGTGAGGGCGCAAAGCCTTGATGAAGCTTATGAGCTTTATCAGAAAAAACCGAATTTTGTGCTGGGCGGCATGCTCTGGCTCAAAATGAAAAATAAGACGCTTGGCACGGCAATTGACCTGTGCGATCTCGGACTTGACCAAATTGATGAGGATGAGAACGAGTTTAGAATCGGTGCATATGCAACACTCAGGCAGATAGAGACTCATGAAGCATTGAATGCATATACACACGGTGCAATCGCAGAGTCGGTCAGACACATCGTCGGAGTGCAGTTTAGAAATGTGGCAACTGTCGGAGGAAGCATCTGGGGCAGATTCGGATTTTCAGATGTCATGACGATTTTCAGGGCACTGGGAGCAAAGGTGCAGCTTCACAAGGCGGGAATTATGGATTTGGACGAGTTTGCGGCACTTCCAAGAACAACACGCGATGTGCTTGTGTCAGTAATAGTACCGAAAAATGCAAAGGGCGTAGTATACTTAAGCCAGAGAAACCAGTCAACAGATTTTCCGGTGCTCACATGTGCAGTGGCAAACAGAAGCGGCAGGTATGTGGCGGTCATCGGAGCATCACCATATATGGCAGAGCCTGTGTGGGATGAGGATGGCATACTTGATGGCATAGCAGATGCAAAGACAGATGGTAATGCAGCTTTGACAGATAACTCCGAAAACAATGCAAAAATAGATAAATTTGCCGAATATGTTGCAGAGCATATCCGTTTTGGAAGCAATATAAGGGCAGGGGCTGAGTACAGAGAGATAATCTGCAGGGTGCTTACACGCCGCGCTGTCACACAGTCGCTTGACATCTGCGATGAAATTAAGCACGAGCATTAAGTAGGAAGGAATTCATATATATGGATGTTAAAATAAAATTAAATGGTAAGTTAATAACCGACTCGGTAGACCAGGATATGGTCCTTTTAGACTTTTGCCGCAAGCACAATTGCTTTTCGGTGAAGAGAGGCTGTGAGTCAGGCAACTGCGGTCTTTGTACAGTGCTTCTGGATGGAAAGCCTGTGCTGTCATGCAGCACGCCGATAGGCAGGGCAGACGGCAGAGCGGTGGACACCCTCGAGGGACTTGAGGAGGAAGCTAAGCAGTTTACTAGGATTTTTTGCTGCACTAGGGAGCGGATCAGTGCGGCTTCTGTAATCCGGGTTATATTGTAAATATTGTGGCGCTTCTGAGAGAAAATCCTGACCCGACTGATGAGGAAATTCTTGAATATCTTTCAGGAAATCTGTGCCGTTGTACAGGATATCAGAGTCAGCTGCGCTCAATCAGAAATTTCTTAAACAGTAAGAAGGAGGGCGCACCTCTTAATCTTGAGGCAGGCGTCTACGGAGAGGATATCGGAAAGGAGTGGCAGGATGAGCACAAATCAAACTAACGAAAACAGCTTCAATCGCGCCAGAAGGGATTACCACGCGGTTGGAAAATGTATACCTAAAAAGGATTCGAGCCAGCTTTTACTCGGAAAGCCGGTATTTACCGATGATGTCACACCGCGTGATGCGCTTGTCATAAAGCTTCTTAGAAGCCCGTATGCAAATGCAATTGTCGAGGATGTAAAGACAGATATCGCTCTTAAGGTGCCGGGCATGGTCGCAGTATACACCTGGGAGGATGTTCCGAAAAAGCGTTTTTCTATCGCAGGCCAGACTTTTCCGGAGCCGTCACCATATGACAGATTAATCCTTGACCGCCATGTGAGAAGCGTAGGTGACGCCGTCGCTATAGTGGTCGGAGAATCTGAAAAGGCGGTGGACAAGGCTCTTAACATGATAAAAGTAAAGTACACGGTGCTTGAGCCGGTGCTTGACTTTAGAAAGTCGCTGGATAACAAGGTGCTCGTGCATCCTGAGGATGACTGGTCATCCAGCATAGATACAGGCGATGTAAAGCGCAATCTCATTCATCACGAGGAGGATGAGCATGGAAACGTGGAGAAAATTCTGTCAGAGTGCGATGAGATTATTGAGCACACATATCGTATAAAGGCAGCGCAGCAGGCATATATGGAGACCTGCAGGGCATACTGTGAGATAGACAGATACGGCAGACTTCACTGTATCAGCTCGACACAGATAGTTTTTCACCTGCGCCGAATACTGGCAAATGCACTTGATATTCCAAAGTCTATGGTGCGCGCTGAAAAGCCGCGTATCGGAGGAGGTTTCGGTGCCAAGCAGACAGCGGTCTGTGAGGTGTATCCGGCATTTGTTACATGGAAGACAAAGCGCCCGAGCAAGATAATCTACAGCAGAAAAGAGTGCCAGACTATCGCGTCACCGCGTCATGAGATGGAGGTTACCGTGCGTCTCGGAGCGATGAAAGATGGTCATATAAGGGCGATAGATCTTTATACGCTGTCAAATGGTGGAGCATACGGAGAGCATAGCACTACAACAGTAGGACTTTCCGGTCATAAATCACTTCCTCTTTATACAGGAGGCTGCGAGGCAACAAGATTTTCGTGCGATGTTGTGTATACAAACGTGCAGGCGGCAGGAGCATACAGAGGCTATGGAGCCACACAGGGTATATTTGCACTTGAATCAACCGTCAATGAGCTTGCAGAAAAGCTGCATATAGACCCGGTTGAACTTCGTTTGAAAAATATTGTACGTGAGGGCATGTTTATGCCGGCGTATTTTGGCGAGACAGCCAATGCATGTGCACTCGACAGATGCATAATGCACTGCGCGGACAATTTCCACTGGGCAGAAAAGTATCCTGTCCGCGACATGGGAAATGGCAAGGTTCGTGCGGCAGGCATGGCACTTGCAATGCAGGGCTCCTGCATATCCAATGTAGATGTCGGCTCGTGTACCTTAAAGCTTTCAGACTGTGGCACCTACAATATGATGATAGGCGCGGCAGACATGGGAACAGGCTGTGATACAATACTTGCGCAGATGGCGGCTGAGGTACTTGACTGCGAGCCGGATGATATAATAGTGTTTGGAGCGGATACAGATGCTTCTCCTTATGACTCGGGTTCATATGCCTCATCAACCACCTACATCACAGGAATGGCCACACAGAATGCAGCACTTGAGCTTCGTGAAAATATAAAGAAAATCGGCGCACAGCTGCTGGGCTGTGCTGCATCAGAGGTGGATTTCGACGGTAAAGAGGTGTATATCATAAATCCGGACGGTGCAGACAATGGGGCAGTTTCCGTAAGTCTTTCCGATATAGCAACAAAAGCACAGGTCAACAACACGATACCTGTAGATGTCACCGCCACATATTCATCACCTGTTTCACCGCCACCATACATGGTAGGAATGGTCGAGATAGAGCTTGATAAGGAGACAGGAGCAGTTAAAATACTTGATTATCAGGCTGTTGTGGACTGTGGAATCCCGGTCAATCCAAACCTTGCGCGTGTGCAGACAGAGGGTGGCATAGGTCAGGGAATCGGCATGGCACTTTATGAGAATGTCACCTACAATGCCGGTGGTAAAATCGCAGAAAATGATTTCATGCAGTACAAGATACCGACACGACAGGATGTGGGACATATCAACGTCGAATTTGAGACAAGCTATGAGCCTTCAGGCCCATTTGGAGTCAAGTCAATCGGCGAGATAGTTATCAATACACCGGCTCCTGCACTGGCACATGCCATTTATCGCGCAACAGGTGTGTGGCACAGGACAGTTCCGTTTACCCCGGAGAAAATACTTATGGGAATGGCAGACCCTGACTGGCACGAAAAGGACCTAAGAGTGAAATGATTCATATCATATACATGGCGGCTGGAAACAGCCGCCGTTTTGGAAGTAACAAGCTGTTTTATGAGCTGGATGGAAAACCTATGTACAGGCATCTGCTTGACCACTTGATAGAAATTAAGGATAGATATAATAAATTAAAAAATACCGGAACTAATAAGCCTTTAGACAGTGATGAAATGGATGCTGATACTGTTATTGATACTTATATTGGCACAGACACCGGTTTATCAAAAAAGCCTGGAAAAAAGACAAAAAATGCAGAATCGAATAACCCGGTCATAGATATAACCGTCGTTACACGTTACCGGGAAATACTGGACTACTGCGCAGGTATCCCGGATTGCCATGCAGTCTTAAGTCCGGACAGCGAAAAAGGCATATCCTACACCATAAAAGCAGGAATTATGGCGGTGCAGGAGCAGAAAAAGACTGGTATGCAGGACTACTACATGTTTGCAGTAGCTGACCAGCCATATTTAAAAAGTCAAAGCGTGATTAAATTAATAGATAAAGTGCTTGAAAATAAAGGAAATATGAAATCAGTTTTTTCACTTCGCTGTGGAGATACCGTAGGTAATCCGTGTGTATTTCATTCATCGCTTATCCCGCAGCTTTTATCACTTGAGGGTGATAAGGGTGGCAGAAGTGTGGCAAAGAAGTATGACTGTGTATATGTGGATATCGCAGATGAACGTGAGCTGATGGATATAGATATCTTATCAAATTCAAAACATACTGTGACATTATAAAAGCTATTATGAAAGAGCACTGTATCAGTGCATATCGAATGTATATTTTATTCAAATTCCCATATACTACCTCCAAAGCATGAATGCAAATGCAAAAAAGTAACCGGAGGACAATAAAGTGAAAATCACAGGATTGACCAGAAGAGTAGATTCCCTCGGCAGAATAGTCATACCAAAGGAGCTTCGCAGGATGCTGCATATAAAAGAGGGAAGCCCACTGGAAATATATATGGATGCGGACGAGACGATAGTGCTAAAGAAATATTCGCAGGTGGGAAGCCTGAAGAATATATCACAGGCATATGCACAGAGCCTGTCAAAGGTAACAGGAGCCATGGTATGTGTGGCGGATAGGGATGAGATAATAGCGGCAGCCGGCAAAAACCACAAAAATTATATAGGCAAGGCTTTGTCAAAAGAGCTCGAGAATATTATGGATAAGAGAAAAAGTGCATTGTACAGTAAAAAAGACGATACCCTGATACCTGTGGTAAAGGACGATAAAGCTGACTGTGAAGCGCAGGCAATAGCAGTAATAGTGCATGATGGTGATAGTGCGGGAGCTGTTATACTGTGTACTTACGATGAAAAAGCCGATAAGTCTGAGATTGCCGAAAAGCTGGCGGGTGCAGCAGCAGAATTTCTGGCTGACCAGCTTGGCTAGAGATAGCGAAAAGCATTGTAAAAAACTATTTACTTGACTACAACAGTAATAAAGATGTAAAATAGCTTGATAAAGGGAGCAATTAGCTTCCTTTTGTGCTATAAAGGTATAATAGAAAATTAAGCAATTATTAATTATCTGATGTAGAGGCATTGTAGTATAATAGACAGTACATATTGGATATAGTTGTCAATTATCTATAAAGTATGCCTATATACAATGGTATACCGATAGTTTGGAGGTAACGTTTAGAAATGGCAAAACAGAA
>ENA-OQJM01000199-OQJM01000199.1-human-gut-metagenome-genome-assembly--contig:-NODE-199-length-16671-cov-3.292070_pt1 | contig 16671 bp, 12 predicted proteins | sample MGYA00242607_ERZ504773 | MGnify/ENA primary metagenome ERZ504773 (study PRJEB26092, sample SAMD00036355) | human gut metagenome | host: Homo sapiens | study: EMG produced TPA metagenomics assembly of... | reverse complement strand
GGAACTGCGCCTCCTTGCCATGGGCAATCTTTACATCCAGATTGGCACCATATACGCGTGCACCGTTTCCGTTGCGGCGCTCCTTGATGACATCCCCTACTTCGTTCTTGCCGATATCTTCGAGCACAAAGACGTGGCGCAGGTCTGTATAGAAACCTTCCACCAGGATGTTTGCCTGCCAGTGACCCAGATGGGCAGTCCAGTCCACCGAACCGCTGTAACTGTTGGAGCGTTCTTCACTCAGGTTATCGGCGAGTTTGATTTGGACTCCCTTGCCGCCTACTGCCGTCACGTGCAAGTCCTCATCGTATGCCTGCGGAGCACGGAAACCGGTAGAATAAGTCAAGCGTGCCTGAAAATCATCTGTCGGCTTGTAGAGCAGGTTGACGCGGGGGCTGGAAAATAAGCTTGTCTATCAGGTTGTGCTTGTCCAGGCGGGCGCCGACCAGCATGGTCAGTACGTTCATCTTCCACTCATTCTGCACGAAAGGCGCTGGCAATGCGGACATCCTGCTCCATGTCACGATGATAGCCGGTCATGATGTCGTGCAGGGAGTTGTTCTGATACTCCAACCCGGCGGTAAAAGTAGCAGGAGAGAATAAAACTTTCTCAAAATTACCCACATACATGCCACCTGCCACCCAAGTCAGGTCTTTCGTCTTTCCGTATGCATTCGCATCCTGTTGCGCACCATAATAACTGTTACGGTCGGTATGCTGGATGGAAGAATAGAAAGAAAGCTTATGCTTGTATTCTTTCCAAAACAGATCATAACTCAATCCGCCACTATTGATGACATGCTTGGTCTGTTCGGTGATATCCGTTTCGTGCGGCTGCAAATCAAATTTATTCCCTCCGCGACGGAACTCATTCGTGGTATGATATTCCAGACTGATACGGCTGAACTGCGTAGGACGGTAATAGGTACGCAGCCCGAACGTATTCATGTTCAGCTTTCCCAACTCCGAGAAACCGTCCCCGTCCGCATCATACGGATTACGGTTCCGATAAGACTGATACAAAGCGATGCCATATGTATTGTCTTTTGACACCAAAGAGGCGTTGGCTCCCATATACTGTTCCCACACCTTGCCGTTCATATTGGACATTGTTGAAGAAACTTGAAATGAATTGTTGATGGGGTCTTTCGTGATGATATTGATGGTTCCGCCCACTGCATTAGCACCAAACAAGGCCGACCCTCCTCCGCGGACAACCTCTACACGCTCTATCATATTCACCGGAATCTGCTCCAAGCCATATACACCGGACAGAGCACTGACTACCGGACGGCTATTGATAAGAATTTGCGAATAAGGTCCTTCCAGCCCATTGATACGTACTTGAGGGAAGCCGCAGTTCTGGCAGTTGTTCTCCACACGCAGCCCCGACTGGTAATTCAAGGATTTAGCCAAATCGGTAGAGTTCACCGATTCGAACAGCTTGGCATTCATCACATTGACTACCACCGGAGCCACCTTGCGACTTGTCTCATTGCGATTGGCCGATACAACCACCTCGTCCGTCATAATACTTTCATCACTCATCAAAAAATGAACATCTACCGTGAAGTCGTTACTGACGGTCACTTTCTTTTCCTGTGTCTCATAGCCCAGTAGCTGAACCCTCAATGTGTACTTTCCTGCCGGAACCTTCTTGAAACGGAACTCACCGTCCTCGTTACTCACCGTACCCTGCCCGGTTTCCACAATCAATATGGCAGCATACGGAAGGCTGTTCTCCGTGCCTTTTTCCACTACATGACCTGAAATCACATTGCCTTCCTTCACAGGATTTACATCTTCTGCATACGCATTGATACCCGCACCCATCACCATGAGCACGAGTAACAGAATATATTGTTTCATCTATTTTTTTTTCTATTTACTAAAATGTTTCGGTTTATTCAATAAAGAATGTGTGTAGCCCTATGGCAAAAACACATTCCCATCTGTTAAAGGGATTGCCCGAATGTATTCCATCAACAGATATACCTTTGTTTCAGCAATGAAAAGGAGGAGCGCGCAAATGGATACATTGCGCGCAAAGCGCTTTCGCGCGGAAAGTATTTATCTTATATTCCAAAACATACAACAAAGGACGGAATACAGTCATCTCGGCCTGAACCTCGGCCTCCAAAGTATGAATAGTGCTCAGATGAGCAATAGAAATAACCTGTCCTGTGGTATGCGTATGGTGTTTGCCGGACGAAGGATGAGAGTGCACAATCATCACCCCGTTCACAATATGAACGTGGGTAAACAAGGTGATGCTTACCTGATACGTTAAAAACAGCGTCAGCAGTAATAACGGGGCTATTATGTACCTTCTCTTGCTCAACTATTATTTCTTTTCCTCGCCAAACAGCAATTGATAGTCTTTTTTTGCGGCAGGCACAGTCCATTCCTCCGGAATAAACTTCCACTGGTGCATGGCATGAGGATGCAGCACTTTTTCCTGCTCAATATATTGCATCAGATAATAACGCAAATCCTTATCGGTTGCAAAAATAATACGTTTTGCCAAATCTTCCTTGGAAATTCCTGCTCCAAGGGTCAATAAATCTCCGCCACCGTTCCCACGGTAAGAATTCAAAGCCACTTTATAAACCTTATCCATACTGAAGGGAGTCCCGTCCGACATGCTTTGAATCGTGATTTTCTCTCCTGCCGGCTTGGTCACGTCCACCGTATAATTAATACCTGCGGCAGAATCAAAGTTAAAGCTGAAATTCTTGAAATTAGCACGCTTTCCCTCCTCTACCGGCTCCTTGAAAAGCATCAGGTGGTCCTCGGGACTCTTCATCTGATTAGTCCAGATGGCGTATGCCATTTCCAGGAAATCTTTAATTTCCTTGCCCGAGAGTTCCATCACATACAGCATGTTCTCGTACTTGTACAAATTAAACATATCACTCACATAGATGTCTCCTTCTTTAATCTCTGCCCGGAAGGACAACGGAGCACAGAAGGACACTTCAGCACCCGAAATTTCCAATTGCAACTGATGAATCAGGTCTATGAAAGGAGAAGAACCGAAATAAGCATCCTTCGCTGTGATGGTACGTGAAATAGTACCGATTTTACGGGATACGAAGTCATTTACAGCCTTATATTGAGGAGCGAATTTATCCATAAACTCCTGGCTGACAGGATACTTGTTCATATCCGCCAATCTGCCCTCCACCGACTTCGCCACCACTTTCCCGTCTTTCTTTGTTACGGTCAGGGTCACATCCGAAACCACATTGGCATTGTTTGCCGGATCAATGACCAACACACTGTCTCCTGCCACATTCTGCACCTTTACACATTCCCTTGTATGGTCGTGCCCCATCAGCACCACATCAAAGCCCGGGACCCGTTTGGCAACATCCATAGAGGCATCTTCCACCACCTGTCCCAACACGTTGCCCGACTTTCCGGCATGAAACAATCCCACAATGACATCGGGGTTCTCTTTTTCCTTTATAATCTTCACCCACTTACGTGCGCAGGGCTCCATTTCCTCAAAATGCAGGCCACTCCATAACTTCTCCGGCAACCATGAAGGAATGGCCGGAGTAATCATACCCAGAACCGCTATCCTCACTCCGTCACGCTCCAACACCTCGTAGGGTTTCAGATAAGGTTTTCCGGTGGCATTGTCTATAATGTTAGCCCCCAGTACCGGAAAATCGCACTGTTTTATCCAACGGTCGTACACCGCATGCCCGGTCTCTACGTCATGATTACCCATATTGCCTACCACACATCCCATATAATTCATCATATCCGCCGCCACATGGGTAGACACGGTATCCATAAAATTATAATAGTAAGCTGTAGGCTGACCTTGCAGGATATCCCCATTATCCATCAACAGGCAATTATCCCCATATTTCTCACGCTGCTCTTTCACAAAGGAATGAACACGGGCAAGACTTCCACTCCATTCTTTCCGTTCGATAAAGTTATACGGAAAGAAATTCCCGTGCACATCACTGGTTTCTATAATCTTGATAACCACTTCTTTCTGATTATTGGATGCAGACACCTGCATACCCGCCCACAACAGCAGGGCGCTGATACATATTCTATATTTCATATCTCTATTCTTTTTCTTTTTTAGTTAAAGGATGCGTGAATACAAACCGGGCGCCTTCGGTATAATCCTTGTCCACCCATATCTTACCTCCCAAATTCTCGACTATCAGCCTGCTGATGGCCAATCCCAGCCCTGTACCTTGGGAATATTCATTCAATTTCTCGAAACGTTCAAAAACCCTGTCGCTCTTATCGGACGGAATACCGCAACCGGTATCCGACACAGACAATTCCAACTGTTGATGCTGTTTGTCTATGGCAATCGCCAATTTAATAGAACCGGACGGGGTAAATTTAGCGGCATTGGACAACAAATTAATCAATACTTGCTTCAGGCGCTGGGCATCCGTCTTGATAACCAGCGAAGCTACAGGAGTTTCGAACAGAAACAAAGCGCTGGTCTTGCGTCCATACTCCGCTGTAGACAAAGCCGTCTGACACAACTCTACTACATCACATTCCTCCCATACGAATTTTATTTTTCCGGATTCCATGCGCGAGATGTCCAGAATATCATTTATGAGGTGCAACAACAAATCGGAATTCTTCTGAATGATATCACAATACTGCGCCTTCTCGGCAGGAGAGGAATCATCACTGACCAACACGCTGGAAAATCCCACAATAGCATTCAACGGAGTGCGTATCTCGTGGCTCATATTGGCCAGAAAAGCTGTCTTCAGCCTGTTGGATTCTTCCGCTTTCTCCTTGGCTACCAACAACTCCTCGCCAGACACTTCCAGATGATGTTTCAAGTGGTTGATACGGATAATATAATATATGGCTATCAAGAAACAGGCTATCAGGAACATGAACGCCGAAACAACCCCTATGACCCAATATTTATACTGCTCATAAAGCGAAGGAGTCTTGTTCACCAACACCGCTCCCTGAGGAAGATTCAATGAATCCAATTTGAATTCATGCAAACGCTTTATATCAAAAGTATAGTTTCCGGGAATAGTCACCAAGTCCACCCCTTCTCTATCTCCTTTATCCAAAAAATCATAAGTAACCGCGCCTATATTCTTTCCTACCGCATGGTATTCGGGAGTATATCCTCCCAATGCCCAATGTCCCAATCCCACAGATGCGATAGTAAACACAGGCAGGGTAGGATTCGCATCACGCAGCATATAAGTCGTATTACCAATAACATAACTCTCCGTACAGTCCACACGCCATGTTCCCAACAATACACACGTATTTTGAGGCAATCTGCGCATCCTTTCACTCACTTCCATAAAGGTTTCCGTACGACCGTCCAGCCAAATCGTCTCTAAATCAGGGTACTTCTCCATCTCCTTTTTAACCAAGGCTTGCATAGACAGCCCGCCATAGGTATTATCCGATATAAATGCCACACGGCGCATATCAGGATAAAAGCGACGCATCAACTCTATGTTTTTATCGACATCATATTCATATACATAACCGGCAACAATATTATAATCGCCGAAATCCGTATAAATATTCTTACTTTCAGGTTCCCATACCCGTGTGTCGATACTATCATCAGGCAATACCAGTCCGTTGACACTGACCATACCACAGATGGACGGAGTCTTTTTAGCTATCTCCGTGTCTTGTGAAATATAAGCCGACCATGCCTCCTGCCCCAGCAATATAACCAGTGACGGACGGTTTTTCCCTTTATACTTACCAAGGATGGAGGCCATACGCGATTTCCACAGATAAGCCTCGGACAAATTCTTGCAGTTCATACTCTCTATGATCGGAGTATACTTGCCGCCACGCTGTCGGTATTCATCCATAAAAGCAGACAGGTTGTCAGAAATACTACGAGTTTCGGGGTTATAAGAAGTGACAATAAGGATAGGCCCTTCCAGAGTTGTTTCCGCCTTCACAGGACACAGAGCAACCACAGGAAGCAGCAGGACTAATAGCATAAAAAACCTGAATATGATTGCCAATCCCCTCATTTCCTTTAGAATAATTTCTAAAAATTCGCTGCAAAGATAATAAAATAAAAACAGAACACAACCAATTGGCATGTATTTTGTTTCCCTTAAAGCAGATGAAATTTAACAAATATATAATATGGCTTACATAGACTATTACAAAGTATTGGGAGTGGACAAAAGCGCCACCCAAGATGATATCAAGAAGGCTTTCCGTAAGCTGGCCCGCAAATACCATCCTGACCTGAATCCGAATGACCCTGGGGCCAAAGATAAGTTTCAGGAGATAAATGAAGCCAACGAAGTACTGAGTGACCCGGAAAAACGTAAGAAATACGACGAATACGGTGAACACTGGAAACATGCCGACGAATTTGAAAAACAAAAAGCAACAATATGGAGGAGCCGGTGGATTCGGAGGATTTGGCGGAGCCGGAAGCGGATTCGGTACGGACGGTAACGGCAGTTACTGGTATTCCGGCAATGGAGGAGAAGAATTCAGCGGTGCACATTTCGGTGGCAGCACAGGTGGCTTCTCTGATTTTTTTGAAGAACTGTTCGGACATCGTGGCGGTGCAAACGGCAGACGAAGTGCCGGATTCCGTGGACAGGACTATAATGCTGAATTACAACTTTCATTGCGTGAAGCCGCCGAAACACACAAACAAGTGCTTAATGTAAACGGAAAGAACATACGTATCACTGTTCCGGCAGGTATAGCCAACGGACAGACTATCAAATTGCGTGGTCATGGTGCACCGGGAGTAAACGGTGGTCCTGCAGGCGATCTGTACATCACCTTTGTCATTCCAGACGATCCTGTATTCAAACGTCTGGGGAATGATTTATATATCGATGCTCCGCTTAGCCTCTACACCGCCGTACTGGGTGGTGAAGAAACCGTGGACACACTGAACGGCAAGGTAAAACTGAAAGTAAAACCTGAAACCCAGAACGGAACCAAAGTCCGTTTGAAAGGCAAAGGCTTTCCTGTTTACAAGGAAGAAGGCAAATTTGGCGATCTGATAGTAACTTATAATGTCACCATTCCTAGCAACCTTACCGAACATCAGAAAGAGTTGTTCCGCCAATTAAAAGATAGTAGCAATTAAAAAAAGAGAAGGATTATGCAGAGCGATTTAATTATTATCAACGATTTTTGCGACCGTTGCCATGTGGACCCGTCGTTCATTACGGAACTGGAAGAAGACGGACTGATCGAAGTCCGGGTGATTGACGAGGAACGCTACCTCCCCGCATCCCAACTAGCGGAGCTGGAGCGTTACACGCATTTATATTATGACTTGTCCATCAATATTGCAGGAATCGACGCCATCCACCACATGCTGGAACGTATAGAACTTTTGCAACAGGAAGTGCGTTCATTGAGAAACGAATTGGGATTCTACCGCTAAATTCCGTGTCCGGAGAGGGAAAGTGAAAACAGCACCCACTTCTCTTTCCGGCACAGTTCATTTATTTTAAATATTCTTCCTGTTTTTACCGTTGTTTCTATACAATAAGCAGGAGTGCCGAACCGAGCATCACTGATTTTCTCCTCTTTTATTATATATACCAAGAAAAAGTAATGGGCTGTTCCGCTCTTTCTTTGTTTTTTCATTTATTTTCTTACTTTTTTCCGCTTTATTATCCTACGTTTAACCTAAAATCGCTATCTTTGTAAACTTAAAAGCAGCCGGCCGGTCTGCCGCTGACGCCGCAAAGCGAAAGAGGAAAGTCCGGGCAACGCAGAGCATCCTACTTCCTAACAGAAAGCCATCTGCGAAGGTGGAGTAACGTAGAAGAAAACAACCGCCACAATTCCTACGGGAAACGGGGTAAGGGTGAGAAGGTGGGGTAAGAGCCCACCAGCCGCATGGTGACATGACGGGCTGTACGTCTTAGGAGTTGTAAGGTCATGTAAACCGACATTATGAGGGTTGCTCGCCCCACGTCGGAGGGTAGACCGCTAGAGCCTGTTGGTGACAACAGGCGTAGATAAATGGCAGGCACTTCGCCGCAAGGCGAGGAACAGAACCCGGCTTACAGGCCGGCTGCTTTTTTTCATATATCCTAATAAAGAGCTTATGAGTACCATGAACAAGGAAAAACTGAAAGGTCTGCAATCGTTTCTCAAAGATGATATATGGCGAGTGACAGAAGACGAGGTTAGCAAATCCCGAGGAATACTCTATAATGCAATAAAAATCGCCACTCTTTCTATTCGTGAGTTCACTCAGGGACGTATTTTGAATAAAGCATCCGCACTGACATACAGCACCCTGCTTTCTATCATTCCCATTCTGGCCATTCTATTCGCCATCGCACGTGGATTTGGTTTCTCCAACCTGCTGGAAACCCAGTTCCGTAGCGGTCTTGAAGGACAGAGTGCGGCTGCCGAAACCATTCTCGGCCTGATTGACTCTTATCTGGTGCACGCCAAAAGCGGGGTTTTTATCGGAGTGGGTCTGGTAATGTTGTTCTGGACCATTTTGAGCCTAACCTATAACATAGAACGTACCTTCAATTATATATGGCAAGTGAAGAAACCCCGTACGCTGTATCGCAAAATGACGGATTATTTCTCCATCCTGCTCTTGTTACCCCTACTTATCGTACTTTCCAGTGGTCTTACCATCTTTATGTCCACCATGGTGAAAAACATGGAGGACTTCGTATTACTGGCACCCCTGATGAAATTTCTGGTACGCCTGGTTCCTTTCATCCTGACTTGGGCCATGTTCACGGGGCTGTTCGTCTTTATGCCCAATACTAAAGTGAAACTGAAATATGCCATCATTCCGGGTATCATCGCAGGCACTGCCTTTCAGGCTTTTCAATACTTGTATATCGGCAGTCAGATATGGGTATCAAGATACAATGCAATCTATGGTAGTTTCGCCGCTATTCCAATGTTCTTGTTATGGGCGCAAATTTCATGGGGAATCTGCCTGTATGGCGCAGAGCTTTGCTATGTGGCACAGAATCTTCGCAACTACAGCTTCAGCAAAGAGACGGCAAATATCAGCCGCCGTTATCACGACTTTCTGTGCATCCTCATCATGTCTCTGATATGCAAACGATTTGAAACGGAAGAGACTCCTTATACCGCCGAGACACTCAGCGACGAACATAAAATCCCGATAAGACTCACTAAGAAAATCCTATACGAACTACAGGACATGCACATGGTTTACGAAACTTCTATGGACGGTGACGATGAAAGCATAGGCTATTTGCCGTCAGTAGATATCAACCGGATGAACGTGGCTATGCTGCTGAACAGACTGGACATAGCCGGAACAGAAGCCTTCAAAATAGACCGGGAACGATATAGCGGTCCTTGGGAGGCATTGACCAATGCCCGCGAAGAATATTATAAAAGCACCAGTAAGATATTGCTAAAAGATTTATAATTCTGATATTTGTTTTACCACAGATTGCACAGATTCTTTTTTTGTTCAAAAGCCGATGCGGATAATTCCGGATTTCCACAAAGAACCTTTTTTTCATCTTTAACAATCATCTGTGCAACCTGCGGTGAAAGAATCAGGAGAACTGCATCATGCGGCTTAAATATTTGCCGATGATATCAAACTCTATATTCACAATGCTTCCCACTTTAAAAGTATGGAAATTGGTATGTTCGTAAGTATAAGGAATAATGGCAACCTGGAAAGTATCCTCCGTAGGGTTACAAACGGTCAGACTCACACCGTTCACCGTAACCGAGCCTTTGTCCACCGTGATGTAACCGCGCTTCGCCATTTCCTTGTCAAACGCATATCTGAAAGTAAAATACCAGCTCCCTTCAGCATCCTTTATATCCATACATTCGGCAGTCTGATCCACATGCCCTTGCACAATATGACCGTCCAGCCGCCCGTTCATCATCATGCTGCGTTCCACATTCACTTTATCTCCCACTTTCAACAAGCCGATGTTGGAACGCTCTATCGTTTCTTTCATGGCGGTAACCGTGTACGTGCCACCCTGCAAACTGACAACAGTCAGGCACACGCCGTTATGAGAGATACTCTGGTCTATTTTCAGTTCGTCCACAAACGAACATTTCAAGGTGAGGTGCAGATTTTCCTGCTCCTTTACAATACGCACCACCTCCGCATATTCTTCTACAATCCCTGAGAACATAAGTTTTAGTCTTTAATTAAGTTTCGAGAACAAAGATAGAACAAAAAACACAAATATTCGAAACTTACCGACTATTAATGATAAATGACCGGCAATTCGTCACTAACTTACCTTTTTTACATATTCAGAACAAAAATAGACTGTCCAATTCTTTTTTATTATATATTTGCACTTTATACTTTGCAAACTTATTAAAAACAAACCATGGACAGCACAAAGATTGTTGGTGAAAAAATAAAATCACTACGTGAAACAAAAGAAATCAGTGTAGCCGAACTGGCCGTACGCTCAGGCCTTGCCGAAGAACAAATAGAACGAATAGAGAATAATGTAGATCTTCCTTCATTGGCTCCCCTCATCAAAATAGCCCGTGCGTTAGGGGTACGTCTGGGCACTTTTCTGGACGACCAGGAAGAACAAGGAGCAGTAATCTGCCGGAAACAAGAGAGTGAGGATACCATCAGTTTCTCGAACAATGCAATGGACCTGCGTACACATATGCGCTACCACTCACTGTCAAAATCAAAAGCGGACAGGCATATGGAACCATTCATCGTGGACGTAGAACCGACAGAGGAAACCCACTTTTCGCTCTCCTCGCATGAAGGCGAAGAGTTTATCTATGTCATGGAAGGCACCATCGAAGTATGCCATGGTAAAAAATGCCATCTGATCAAAGCCGGAGACAGTATTTATTATGATTCTATTGTTCCGCACCACGTACACGGATATCAAGGACAAGCCGCCAAAATATTGGCCGTTATCTATACCCCTATTTGATTTATGATGGAATTAAGCACAAGAACCCTTGGTGACTGGCTTGAACATTGGGCCCTCACCACCCCCAATAAAGAATATATCGTATATTCCGACCGTAATCTGCGCTTCACCTGGAAACAATTTAACGAACGTGTAGACCACATGGCCAAAGGACTGCTAGCCATCGGCGTGAAGCGGGGAACCCATGTAGGAATCTGGGCGGGTAATGTGCCCGACTGGCTGACCTTTCTGTACGCTTGCGCCAAAATCGGTGCCGTGGCCGTAACAGTAAATACCAACTACAAACAGGCAGAACTGGAATACCTCTGCCAGAACTCGGACATGCACACGCTGTGTATCGTAAACGGAGACCGTGGCAATGACGACTATGTAAATATGGTCTACGCCATGCTGCCCGAACTAAAGACCAGCCAGCGCGGATATCTGAAGAGCAAACGCTTCCCCTGCATGAAGAACGTGATTTACATCGGCCCCGAGAAATACCGGGGTATGTACAACACCGCCGAGATTCTGCTTCTGGGATGCAACATAGACGATGACGAGCTGCTGGAAGCGAAAGCGAAGGTGGACTGCCACGACACAGTGAACATGCAGTACACTTCGGGCACGACCGGTTTCCCCAAAGGAGTCATGCTCACCCATTACAACATCAGCAATAACGGTTTCCTGACGGGCGAGCACATGAAATTCACTTCCGATGACAAACTATGTGTCTGCGTACCCCTGTTCCATTGCTTCGGATGGTGTTAGCCACCATGAACTGCCTTACACACGGGTGTACGCAGGTAATGGTGGAACGCTTTGACCCACTGCTGGTACTTGCCTCCGTCCACAAGGAACGCTGCACGGCCTTATACGGGGTTCCTACCATGTTCATTGCCGAGCTGAACCATCCCATGTTTGATATGTTCGATATGTCCAGTCTGCGTACCGGCATTATGGCAGGCTCACTCTGTCCGGTAGAACTGATGAAACGTGTAGAAGAGAAAATGTTTATGAAGGTCACCAGTGTATACGGGCTTACAGAAGCTTCTCCCGGCATGACAGCCTCCCGCATCGACGATTCGTTTGATGTACGCTGCAACACAGTGGGCCGTGATTTCGAGTTTACGGAAGTAAAAGTGATCGATCCGGAAACAGGCGAAGAATGTCCCATAGGCGTACAAGGCGAGATGTGCAACAAAGGGTATAACACCATGAAGGGGTATTACAAAAACCCCGAAGCAACCGCCGAAGTGATAGACCGGAACGGCTTTCTCACTCAGGGGAGTTTGGGAGTGAAAGACGAAGAAGGTAATTATCGTATCACAGGAAGAATAAAAGACATGATTATCCGTGGCGGAGAGAATATCTATCCACGGGAAATAGAAGAGTTCCTGTATCAGATGGAAGGAATAAAAGATGTACAGGTAGCCGGTATCCCCTCCAAGAAATACGGAGAAGCGGTAGGCGCATTCATCATCTTGCACGAAGGGGTGGAAATGAACGAATTCGATGTACGTGACTTTTGCGATGGCAAGATAGCCCGTTACAAAATTCCTAAATATATCTTCTTTGTTGATGAGTTCCCTATGACGGGCAGCGGAAAGATACAGAAATTCAAGTTAAAGGATGTGGGATTGGAGTTATGCCGGAAGCAAGGCATCGAGATTATTTAATTCAGCCTTCTCCTTGCATTAAAGAGCAGAATTAAGTTACACAGTCACGGAGAGGAATACATTGCACGGATTCTTCTCTGTGGTTCTGTATTGGGTATCGGAACCGGACAGCAGATGTAAGCCTCACGTTATTCCATAAAAAAAGGAGCAACGCCTTGCTCCAACCTTTTGTTAACCTTAAATCTAATACTATGAAAAACACACATACAAATATACGCACTTTCCTGCTATCTGCAAATTTAAGGAAGCGTTAAGGAGAAATTATAGTATTGTTTAATAAAAGCAACAAATCCTTTAACATTTCAAGTTAATGCGAATGGTTTCTTTTAACAAAACAAAAAGGCTGTCCCGTAAGGAACAACCTTTCTATATTTTTTATAGTAGACGCTTCTACTTCAGATGCAACTACTTCTCTCAAGCCGATTGCAATCTTCAACCTTTAATCTAATACTATGAAAAACACATTTATATAACACGGCGGCAACAAGAATTGTTCAACCGCAAGTCATTAATAAATGTTTAAATCCCTAACTATACCTTTTCTTCCTTTGGCAAGACCGAATGCCAAGGAATTCCGTCTACAGTAGAAAGGTCCTTGCCAGACTCTATCAAACCACTGATTACATAATCTCTGGCAGTAGGATTCTGGAACGGATACAATCCAAACTCGGGAAGAACAGAAACAAAATGCTCCATGATTTCCGCCTGGATAGATTCATAACTAGGCCAGTTCTTATTGGCCGAGAAACAATAAATTTGTACAGGCAGACCATTCTCCGTAGGAGCCAACGTGCGTACCATCAGCAACAGGTCCTTACTGATAAAAGGATGGCGCTTCAGATAGAGAGTCATATAAGCACGAAGCAGCCCTACATTCGTATCAATGGTTCCATTTACCAATCCGGCCGGATTGTCAGTATTCGCTACCTTTCCTTCGGCCGCCTGTTTCTGCTTTTCTGTGATAAAGTCGGCCAAATCAGCATCAAATTTCTTCATTTTCTCCAAAAATTCAGGAGTACAGGGTTGTATGTAATCCAGTTTCAACGCATACTCGCGCATAATACGCCGTCCGCCCGATTCAGTCATCCCACGCCAATTGATAAATGAACCGGAAACTAATGAATAAGGAGGTATAGTGACAATAGTATTATCGAAATTCTGAACCTTCACAATATTCAGAGTGATATCCATCACCACCCCATTCACATTATTCTGAGGCATCTCAATCCAATCGCCGATATGCACCATATCATTCTCGGAAAGCAGCACCCCCGCCACAAAGCCAAGGATGGTATCTTTGAAAATCAACATCAGCACGGCAGCAAAAGCACCCAGTCCGGTAATCAGATTGAGAGGCGACTTATTAATCAATATAGAAATGATGACAATGATGGCAATACACGAAAAAATCACTTGAAAGATTTGTATGAAACCTTTCATCGGACGATTCTGTAACTGCTCCTTGTTCATCAGCACATTACCCACCGAATTTAACACGGCATTGACCGAAAACAACAAAGCGATAAAGAAATAAATCCAAGTGATTTTTTCACTGGCAGTAAACCAAGTAGAACGATAATCGAACGCAAACGGCAACAAAGCGGATATAATAAGCGGCGGAATGACCGCAGACATTTTCCGCAAAGCATTGTATTCTATCAGCGAACTTAAAAAACTGATATTTTTATATTTCAACACCTTCCGTGTGAAACGCACAGATAAATAATGAAATACAGCTCCTACAGCAAAAGCAATAACTACAATCAGGATCAAGAAAATAATCTCATCCAGTTCATTCAACCTATCGCGCGGGATGCCTATCCATGATAGAAAACTCTTAATCCAAGTCAATAAAATTCGGGCAAATTCATTTGTATTCATAATTATCGTCTTTTTTACTTATAGAACCATCTATAAAAACATTTGTTTAGCTGAGGGATGAAAAATCCTCCCCAGTCTGTCCGAAAACAGTTTCCTGCTTTCCTTTTACTCTGTCATTCCAGCGTAACAAGACTTTCTCAAGGAATCGGCGAAGTGAACCAAGAAGTCAAACAAATCTATTTATTGAATATACCATCTTTCGCACTGGCTGTAGACGGCACCCCAACATAACCTCCCAAATTACAATTAGAAACCCCAATTGTCTTCGTATTCGAAAAACTAAGACCTATCCCTGCTTTATCCACATCCACGTTATCAAAAGTCACATTATAAATAGGCTTTGCCTCTGTACCTTGAAGCACCAATGCAGCTACATTCACCTTTTTGCATTTCAAATCCTTTACATAAATATCATGCACCTCAGTAAAATGATGGTTATCCATCCCCTCGCCTGCATACATGGAAGTTACATAAAAAAGATCCTCCACTTCACCAAACTCACAATTATTCACATAAATATCACGAATAAAACCTCCGCGGTCCGGATTCGTCTTGATAAAAATACCTCGTTTACAATAGCCTCCGTAAGTGCAATTCTCTACGAAAACATGCTGTATTCCCGATGACATCTCACTGCCCAACACCACACCATGAAGCCCTTTGAACTTACAGTTACGAATAATAATATTTTCCGAAGGACAACTGGTTTTCCATCCGTCATTATCCCGTCCGCATTTAATGGCCACATTGTCATCTCCATTATTAAATTCAATATTTTCAATCAGGCGGGCACGCACTTCTCGATGGCCTTCCAGAGGGTCTCCTCCTCGCAGAAGCGCGTCTCGGCGAACAGCTTGCCGGCAAGGATGATGTTCGCCAGCTTCTTGAAGCCGGCCTCCTCGGCCATGGCCGTCGCGGGGATGGCGCACATGCGCACGCCCTCGATCTCGGGGATGCGCTGGACGAGCGTGGAGTCGGCCACCACGATGCCGCCTTCGGCCACGCTTGCCTCGAACTTGTCGAGGGACGGCTGGTTCATGGCAACGAGCACGTCGGGGGCGAGCACGAGCGGGCTGCCGATGGGGGTCGTCGGAGAGGCACACGCTGCAGTTGGCGGTGCCGCCGCGCATCTCGGGGCCGTAGGAGGGCAGCCACGACACCTCGCGGTCTTCCAGCAAGCCGGCGTAGGCGATCAGCTTGCCGGCGAACAGCACGCCTTGGCCGCCGAAGCCGGCCAGCACCATGTTGACGGAGCGGCTCATCGCGCGCCTCCTTCCACCTGCGAGTCGGGGTGCGCGATGGGGCATGCGGCGTTGCGCGCCGAGGCCGCCTCGGCCGCGTCCGCGTAGCCCTCGGCCACCACGTCCTTGTACACGCCCAACGGATAGTACGGCAGCATGTTCTCGTTCATCCAGGCGAACGCGTCCTGCGGCGTCATGCCCCAGTTCGTCGGGCACGTGCCCACGATCTCGACGAGCGAGTAGCCGCGGCCGTCGATCTGCGTCTGGAACGCTCGTCTGATGGCCTTCTTCGCCTTGCGCACGTTCTTCGGGCAGTCGACGGTGACGCGCTCGAGGTACGCCACGCCGTCCAACGAGCTCAGAAGCTCGCACACGCGGATGGGGAAGCCGGCCGTCTCGGTGTTGCGGCCTAGGGGGGACGTCTGGGTCACCTGGTTCGGCAGGCTCTGGGGGCCATCTGGCCGCCCGTCATGCCGTAGATGGCGTTGTTCACGAAGATGACGGTGATGTTCTCGCCGCGCGTGGCCGCGTGGACCGTCTCGGCCATGCCGATGGACGCCAGGTCGCCGTCGCCCTGGTAGGCGAACACCACGCCGTCGGGCAGCGCGCGCTTCACCGCGGTGGCCACCGCCGGGGCGCGGCCGTGCGCGGCCTCGATCATGTCGCAGCCGTAGAAGTCGTAGGACGTGACGGTGCAGCCGACGGGGGCGATGCCCACGGTGGAGCCTTCCACGTCCAGCTCGTCGAGGCACTCGGCCACGAGGCGGTTGACGATGCCGTGGGCGCACCCAGGGCAGTAGTTGGTGACGACGGGCAGGAGCGCATGGGGGTCGTTCGAACACGACTTTCATTTCCTTGTCGGCCATGGCCTACTCCCCTCCTTTCGCGGATGCGGCGATTGCTTCGTTCATAGCCTCGAGCTTGGCCAGCACCTCCACCGGCGTCGGGATG
>ENA-OQJM01000197-OQJM01000197.1-human-gut-metagenome-genome-assembly--contig:-NODE-197-length-16698-cov-2.167039_pt1 | contig 16698 bp, 12 predicted proteins | sample MGYA00242607_ERZ504773 | MGnify/ENA primary metagenome ERZ504773 (study PRJEB26092, sample SAMD00036355) | human gut metagenome | host: Homo sapiens | study: EMG produced TPA metagenomics assembly of... | reverse complement strand
CCGCTTCGAGATTCCCAGCCTGCGGCTGTTCGCCATCGCGCGCGCGTACAAGCGAGGCTGCGCTGCTGGCAGGCATCCTGGTGCGACGCGCCCTGTGGCAGACCGACCTGCTGGCGGATCCGACGACGCTCGCGGGGTTCGCCTTGGCCGGCATCGTCTTGGTGCTGGTGTGCGTGGTCATCTGGATGAGCGAGAAGTCCGTGAACGGCGACTGGGGCGCGTCGGGCCTGTCGCTGGCCGACCGGCTGCACGTGCCGGGACCGCGCGAGCGCTTCATGAGCCGCTGCGACGACCTGGCCGCGCAGTACGACCTGACCGCCCGTGAAACCGAGATCATGGGGCTGATAGCCCAGCGGAAGAGCCGCGCCGAGATCGAGCAGGAGCTGTTCCTGTCGCAGAACACGGTGAAGACGCACGTGCGGCACCTGTACGCCAAGCTGGGCGTGCACTCGAAAACCGACGTCATCGCGCTGTTCGAAGAGTGAGGGCGCCGCTCTGCGAGCCCATCTTCGCCCGAAAAACACGCCACAGAGGGCTAATGCGTGTTTTTCGGGCGAAGATGTTTCCCGGCGAGGTCGCAGTTGCAAGCCGCGCCCATGCTATGATGCTGCACTATGGCACGCATCGTGAAACATAGCGAGCATCCTCTTTGGATGTACAAGGCCTTCCTCCTGGTGGCGGCTGCCATCTGGGGATTGGGCACCGTGGTCATCAAGTCGACCGTCGACGAGTTCCCGCCCGCATGGCTCGTCGGCGTGCGCTTCACCGTGGCGGGCATCATTTTGGGCATCGTCATGTTGCCGCGGTTCAGAAAAGCGCTGGACCTCGACCACCTGAAAAAGGGCGCCATCCTGGGCGCGTTCCTGTTCCTCTCGTACTGGGCGAACTCCACGGGACTCACCGACACCACCGCCTCGAACAGCGCGTTCCTCACATCGCTGTACTGCGTGATCATCCCGTTTCTCGGATGGGCGCTGCGCGGGCCGCGCCCGACTCGCTTCAACATCGCCGCCGCCCTCGTGTGCGTGGCCGGCGTGGGCTGCGTCTCGTTCGCGGGGCTCTCGGGGTTCTCGCTGCGCTTCGGCGACCTGATCACGCTGCTGTCGGCGTTCTTTCTCAGCCTGCATGTGCTGTACACGGCGAAGTACGCGCGCGGTCGCGACATGACGCTGCTCACGGTCGTGCAGTTCCTGGTGGCCGGCGTTCTGGGCTTCGGCGCCGGGCTTGCGTTCGAGCCCATGCCCGCGTTCGCCAGCTTGGGGCTGGACACGTGGGTGAGCCTGGGGTACTTGGCCGTGTTCGCCTCGTGCATCGCGCTGCTGCTGCAGAACTTCGCCGTCGCGCACGTCGACCCCGCGCCCGCATCGCTGTTCCTGGCAACCGAGTCGGTGTTCGGCGTGACGTTCTCGGTGCTGTTCTTGGGCGAGATCCTCACCGGCCCGCTGTTCGCCGGGTTCGCCCTCATCTTCGCCGGCATCGTGATCAGCGAATACCTCCCCTTGCGCGCAGAGAAGAAACGCCGAGCGCGCGCGATGAAACCGCAGGAAGCGGAAACCTTCCCGTTCGAAGACGACCCCGAGCGGGAAGCATAGCCTTTCCACCTCTCCGCCGCCGATCACCTTGCCAAGCCCCATCCCGATGTTTCACGTGAAGCATCGGGCGCTTCGAGATGCCGCTATCTGGCGGCGCAGGAAACGCGCTAGATTGAGCAGCAAAGCACGCAAGAACCGCGCTGGATCCAAGGGCAACCCGCATGGAATTCGCGTGAGAACTGGGTCAGATTAGCGCTAGATTGAGAAAGATTCGCGCTAGACGTGCGCCATCTGCGCGTAAGACGAGGTCGTTATACTAGGGACACGGCCTTGTTGGGCGGAGAGGATAGCACCCTCTTTACATCCATTTCCGATTCTAGATAACGGAAGGGGGTGTCCTCTATGGATGGATTGGTGTTCGACCTTACCGGAGTTATCTTGCAGGTTCTCTGCTTGCTCGCTGCTCTCTGCAACTTGGGAGTGGAGGCGGCTGCGCTTGTTCTGCAAGTTCAGTCGAAAGATAAACCCCGGTCGCCCCAAGGGGACGAACCGGGACCCAAATAAATCCGAACCGCCGAAGCAAGTCCGAGGGCCGTGGGGAGTAACCAGCTCCCTGCGGCTCGCCTGCATTATACGCGACACGCCCCGTAGCTTCAACCGATTACCGTGATGAGATAACTCACCCTATCGTGGCGAGATGGTTTCCTTTAGAATGGGGCGACGCGCTCGACAAGGACGACGCACATTCGCCTCATCACCCAGGACGCCTTATGAAACACGCCGCACCCGCCGACCAGACGCCCGCTCCTGCAAGCTCGCCTGAAACCACCGCCCGACGGCGTTTCTCGGCGCCCAAGATCATCGGTATCGTCGCGGGCTCCATTGTGGGCCTGCTGCTGATCGCCTACGTGGCCGGCAGCCTTTACTTCACCGACCGCTTCATGCCGAACACCGTGCTGGGGGACCACGACGTGTCGCTGAAACGTCGTCCGAAGTGCAAGCCATCCTCGACGACGCCTTGAGCGATTACACCGTGGCAGTTTCGGGCAGGGCTTCTCGATGAAGCTCTCCGCGAAAGATGCGGGCGTCTCATTCGACGGGCAAGCCATCGTCGCCGACGCGCTGGGCAACACGAACCCCTGGCTGTGGCCGCTCGAAATCACGCGCGAGCACGACGAAACCGACAGCTTGGCTGCCTCCAGCGGGAGCAGCCTCGCGAACGCGGTGCGCACCGCCGTCGACGAGTTCAACGCCACGGCCACCCCGCCGACGGACGCGGTCGTCGCATTCGACGAGCAGAAGAACGCGTTCGCCGTGCAGCCCGAGGCGACCGGCACCGCCCTCGACGCCGATGCAGTGGCCAAAGCCATCGGCTCCGCCATCGCCTCGATGCAGCCCAGGCCAAGCTGACCGCCGACGCGCTGCAGCAGCCCGCCGTGCCCGCCACCGACCCGAAACTCCAAGCCGCTGCCGAAGCTGCGAACCAGCTAGTCAAAGCCGATATGCAGCTGATGATGGGCGGCGACGTGGCCGCGGAGGTCAACCCGGCCCTCGTCTCCACCTGGATCAGCTTCGACGAGAGTCTTACGCCCTCCCTCGACGAGGAGGCGCTCGTCGCCTGGGCGAAACAGCTCGAAGTCGCATGCGACACCGTGGGAACCGAGCGCACCTACACGCGCCCCGACGGCAAGGTGATCACCGTGGCGGGCGGCCCGTACGGCTGGCTGACCGACGGCGAAGCGCTGCTCGAACTCGTGAAGGAAGGCGTGGCGAACGGAACCGTCGGCGCAGTGGACATCCCCTGCAAAAACCACCGGCACCGCGTACAACGGCGCAGGCGCGCAGGACTGGTCGGCGCGCTACTGCGACATCGACCTCTCCGAGCAGCACGTGCGCTTCTACGATGAAACCGGCACGCTGATCTGGGAAGCCCCCTGCGTCAGCGGCACGCCGAACGGCGCGCACAACACCCCCACGGGCGTGTTCTGGCTCAACCAGAAAGCAAGCCCGTCGGTGCTGAAAGGCACGAACCTCGACGGCTCGAAGTACGAATCCGCTGTGCGCTACTGGATGCCGTTCGTCGGCAACGTCATCGGCCTGCACGACGCCGACTGGCAAGCCGCGTTCGGCGGCACATTGTACCAGCAGGGCCGCGGCAGCCACGGCTGCGTGAACCTCCCCGTCGGATCGGCCGCCGACCTCTTCGGCATCATCCAGTCCGGCGACGTCGTGGTCTGCCACTGGTAAGGGCGAACGCGGAATGTCGAAAACGAAGCCGGTTCTGCAAGTTTTTCGACTCTGTGGCACGCGTGACAATGAGCGACCAGGGGTTTCTCATCAGCGCTTCGGCGCGCTTCGTCATCCCGTTTTGCCGCAAAAGCAAAATGCCTGGTGAGGGCTTCGGTCTTTCGTGGGAACTTGCCACAAAGTCGAAAAACTTGCAGAACCGGCTCGGAAACCGACTGGCCGGCTTCGACACAGATGCTTGATGGCGGATCGCCGCCCGCCGCTCGACGCGCGTTCACCGTCGCTCGATGGGCGGATCGCCGCCACTAGCTATTCCGCAGCTCGCCCATCAGCCCGATCGCTCCGCAACGAAACAGCCCCGCCTACCGGAGAAGGGGGGGGTTCCGTAGGCGGGGCTTGGGCACAGCGCTCCCGAGCGAAGAGGGAGAGGGAGCGCTTACCTCTCGAAAATGTCTGATCCTTGCATGCGAAGGCGCATGGTGTCCACCATCTGTTGGGCGGTGCCCAACTCGACCGGTCGCGGCGTCATGGCATAGCGATGCACCGCGCCTTCAAGCAAGTACGCAGGGCGAACCTCGTCGAGCAGCTCGATGGCGTTCTCGGGACATACGTCGCGACAGCTGCCGCACTTCACGCATTCGCCGGGATAGTGGTAGACGCCCAGCGTTCCATCGTCGTTGTCGAATTTGCGGATGGCGCCCGTCGGGCAGAACGTCGCGCACATGCGGCACGACGAGCACGCACGACCGTCGATCACCACGCAACCCCACAGGCGCGTCGCAACGCTGGGCAGTACGGGCTGGCCCAGCTGCGCCAGATTGTCCAACAGCGCCTCGCGCCGATCGGGAACGAAATGGGGCAACGTGCCGTCCTTCGTAACGCGCGGAAGCGCAGCGGGAGCCGCAGCCGCAGGAACAGCCGACGAAACCGCCATGTGCTCGTTGCCGCGGCGCTCAGCGAAGTACGCCGCCACGGCAGCCGCTGCCCCATCAGGGCCAACGCCCTCGACACAGGCGCCGGCAGGCACGCCTTCGACCACCTGCACCCGAGCATCGCTTCCCCAGGCTTCGAACAGGGCGTTGGACGTTGCGGCCACCAGGCGCGCCGTGGCAACGCCGTGCTCCTGCTCGCAACGCGAGCAGTCGCCGCATGCAAGCCGGATCCGGCGTACGCCTTCAACCGCAAGCCCGCTGGTCAGCGACTCGTCCACACGTCCCAAGCACACCACGTTCGCCACATGGCCTTCGTCGAGCAACCCGCCCGCCGCACGCCGCAGCTGCTCGCACGCCACCACCACTTCGTCGCCAACCCACGCGCCCAGGCACGCTTGCGCAAGCTGCGCATCGCTGGGGTTGCGCGCTTCCAGCGCGCTCGTGGGGCACACAGTCGCGCACGTGCCGCATCCGATGCACTTCGCCGCGTCCACCCGCAGCTCGCCGTCCACCAGCGCGATACAGCCCGACGTGCATGCGTCGGCGCACTTCAAGCACGCGACGTTGCGGTTGCGCACTTTCGCGCACCGCTCCCGGTGCACCACGATGGCCTCGCTGGACACCCCGTCCAGCACGCCTACGATACTTCGGTTCGACCGCGATCGCTCGCTCGCGCGCCCGTCCATCACTCGGCCGTCTTCTCGTCGATGTCGGCCAGCACGACCGTGCTTGCCTGAGGCCCCGCACCCTTCTTCACCAAAAACGGCATGCTGACCGCCTTCGCCGGACACGCGTCCACACAGGCTCGGCATCGCGTGCAGTCGGCCAGAGTGCGCTCGCCGAAATCGGGATGCCGCAGGTTGATATCGGCCTCGCACGCGATGGCGCACTTGCTGCACGCTGCGCCGTTCACCGTCTCCAGGCACTTCGACTCGTCGATGACCGGCCGCCACGTCTTGCTGAAGCGCGACACGAGGTTCATCAGCCCCGCCATCGGGCAGAACCGCGTGCACCACTTGCGCAAGAACACCAGCTCCACCACTAGCAACAGCGGGATGAGCACCACCGACCACGTCATATCGCCCGCCGCGAACAGGCGCCACACCACCAGCACGGTGGCGAACGTCAGCCCGATGGGGCACACCAGGCAGAACACGGGAAAGCCGAAGATGGCCGTGGACAGCAGCGCGCCGCCCAACACGTAGTGGCGCGAATCCAGCTTCGCACGCACCCCCTTGCACGACGAGCAGCTCCCGCAATCGTGAGAGTACGCGCCGTCGGCCGCTGTCGGAGATCCTTCGACTCGCTTCGCTCGCTCAGGGGATGCCGCCGCCTCGCCCAGCTCGCTCTTCGCGATGCCCAGCATCTCCGAGCGCTTCGCCTGCTCAAGCGCCGTGCGCTTCTTGGGCGAGCGGAAGAACCCGCGCACGCGGTCGAGCAGCGGCACGGGGCAGACCCACCCGCAGAACGCGCGGCCCACCGCCAGCACGAGCACCGCCATGATGACGATGGACACCACCGCGCGCGGCACCACGGTCTTGGTGGCGATCATGGTGGCCAGCGCCCCCAGCGGGCACAACGCCGAGAACGTCTCCCAGCCGAAGCCCGAAAGCGTACCCATGCTCACGCCCGCGATCAGCCCGACGGACAGCACGACGAAGATCGCGGCCGCCACGATGGTGCGCAGCTTGTTCGAGTTCATTGCCGCCTCCTATTCCGCCGACTCGATCGGCTTGACGACGATGGCGCGCTCCTGCGCGCCCGACACGATGGACCCCGCCTTCAGCGATACGCACACACTCTCGCATGCGCCGCACCCGTTGCACTTGTCAGCCAGCACGGACACGTGCGGGTTGGCGCCCTCGCCCGTCAGCTCTATGGCCTCGTAGGGGCACGCGTCGTAGCAGTAACGGCACCCCGTGTCGCGGAATGCAAGGCACTGCGCCTCGTCGATCACGGCCAAACCCAAAAGCGTGTTCTCCGCCGTAGCGTCTGCGGGCAGCGCCAGCGCCTCGGTGGGGCACACCTTCACGCACAACGGCTCCCCGCCGTTCTCGTCGGCGCAGTAGTCGCAGAAATCGGCGTCGAACTTCAGCGCGGGCGAGCGCATGCCCAGCAGCCCGTCCTCGATATGCGCAGGCACGATGACGCCGCGCGGGCACGCCTCGTAGCACTTCTCGCATCGGATGCACGCCGACACGAGGCGCGCCTCGTCCTGCCCTCCCGGCGGGCGCACCAACGGGTTATGCCCCGCATAGCGCAGCGCCCCCAATCCCAGCAGCGCCGCCGTGCTTCCCGCGCCGATGAGCAGCGCGCGCCGCGACACGTCCAACGGCCCCTTGCCCTCTTCGACGAAATCTCGTCCTCTTCGCTCATGTCTCCTCCTTTGCCCACTGGTCCTTATCAGTCAGCGAGGTTTGCTGTGGTGCCGCATATCGGCGCGTCGCACGGCCGAGCGTGCTTCGCACGAGAGGGGCACGTGCGAAAGCGTCGAGATGGGGTGCCACAGCAGACCGCAGCGTCGGCCCTTTCGTCGTTCGACAGAACGACGAAAGGCAGATGACGGGGCTTCCCTGCCTTGCGAGAAGCGGAGCTGTGCCATTCGAGAAGCCCCGTCCATCACATCTGTTTAAGAGCACCGGCCGCGCTGAGCGGCGCAACCGGTTCGGACGCTCGGACCAAGATCGACCAGAATCTCGGCCCGAGCGCGCCCTTCCGTCTCCTAGTACAAAGCGAAGATGCTGATAGCCACCACGTACAGGATCACGCGCCAGCACAATCCGCCCACGGCGACGCACGCCAGGGCGACGCCCGCGTACGCGGCCAGCTTCTTGCCGGTTTCCACCTTCTTCGCAAGCCACGTCAGCACCAGCGGAGCAACCAGGCCGACGGCCACCCGTGCCCAGCCAGAACATCACGGCATTGGCACCGGCGAAGATGCTGCCCACGATGGACGCGCGGTCCACCATGGCCACGTCGGGCAGCGTCGGATCGAAGTAGTACTGGATGTCGGCCGAGTACAGCCCGGCCGAGCCGTTGATGATGAACGCGTAGGTGAACACGGCGATCAGCTGCAGCGCGCCGCCGGCCAAGGCCACCTTCACGCCCAGGTCCTTCGCGCTGTCATCGTTCGTCAAACCGGCGATGACCAGCGCCGTCAAGCCGCCCATGAACACGGTGTTCGCCAAGTAGTACACCGGCAGCAGCGGGGTGTTCCACGACGGCAGTGATGCCATGAGGTAGCTCATGCCCGTGATCACCGGCAGCGCCAGGCCCACGACGATGGCCAGCACACCGCACCATTTCGGCGCCATGCCGTCTTCGGCGCGGCGCATCATCAGGAAGTACAGCACCAGCACCACCGCGAACACGATGCAGCCGATGAACTCCAGCGTGATACCCGAGGTGATGTGGCCGAAGCCGTTGAAGATGCGCTCCCAATGCTGCAGGTGCATGAACACCGACAGCCCGCCGACCACCAACGCCGCCAGCGCGGTGACCAGCGATGCAAGCTGCATCTTCTTGCCCTTGCCCATGACGTTCAGCAGGCCTTGCGCGCCCAGCGCGCCGCCTGCGACGCATAGGAAGAAGGTGAAGAGAATAAGGGGCCATTCAGGATGCATAGTCTACTCCCTCCACTTTCGGCCCTCGCGCATGAGGTACATGAGCTTCGGCTCGTTGCCCACATCCGCAAGATGGTGGATATCGTTTTCGGTGTACGGCTCGACGTAGTCCTTCAGCTTCACGCGCGTCTGGGTCATCTCCTCGTACTGGCAGCCGGGGCTGTCGGGATGCGCCGGCCCCTCGAAGTTGTCGACGCCCTGATCGAGGTCGCCGAAGAAGCGGGCGCGGGCGCCGCACTGGGCCACGCACTGGGGAAGCTCGCCCTGCGAGATACGCTGCTCGCACAGCGTGCATTTCTCCACGACGCGCTCTTCCTGATTGAGGTAGCGCACGCCGTACGGGCACGCCATCGCGCAGAACTGGCAGCCGATGCACTTCGACTTGTCGATTTGCACCGTGCCGTCGTCGCGGATGTGGGACGCTTCCGTGGGGCACACCTTCACGCATTCGGGGTTCTCGCAGTGCTGGCACTGGACGGGAAGGAAGTACATCTCGACGTCCGGGAACGTGCCCGAGCCGCCCTCGATGGGATGCGGGCCGACGCGCAGCGTCTTGATCCAGAACGATCCCACGTCGACGCCGTTGATGGCCTTGCACGCAACCGTGCACGCAAGGCAGCCGGTGCAACGGTTCAAGTCGGTAATGATCGCGTAGTTTGCCATGTGGTGAACCTCCTTCCTTTACTTCGATTTCGAATAAGCGCCCAGCGCGTCGCCGCCCACGCTGCCCACGGCAAGCTTGCCGCCGGAGAGCAGGTCGGGGCTTTGGACGCTCGGCTGGCAGCCGACCGCCGCCATGTTCGCGAACGTGAGCTCCACCTTGGAATCCTCCAGGCGCGGATCGTTCGCCAACCATTCCTTGAGGCGCGGATCGTTTGCGTTCGTGATGACCGGATTGCCTTGCGGGTCGCACGGAACCGGGTTGCCATGCGGCGAGTTCTCGGGCGTCGCGGGGTACACGAGCACCGGCACGCCGCGCAGCTGGGACGCGCCGCAAATCCAACACTGCGCGTACTTGTCCATCGTGCAGTTGATGTTCACCAGCTCGAAGCCGTGCGAAGCGGTGTCGATCTCGGGATACCACCAGGCGTGGTTCGCGTTGACCGTGCCCTCCTTGATGCCGTAGTACAAGTCCACGACCTCGCGGATGGCGCCCCACGGGCTGCGGATCCAAATCCACTGCCCCTGCTCCAACCCCAGGCGCGCTGCGTCGTTGGGGTTCATCTCCAAACGAGGGCTGGGCCACAGCTCGCGGCACCACGGCAGCTGGCGATGCTCGGAGTGGAAGTACACCGGCTGGCGGGAGCCCGTCGTCATGATGAACGCGCTGTCCGGATGCGCCGTCAGCGCCTCCTTGTACTCCTCCACCAGATGATCGCCCTGGTAGTTGTCGTTGATGTAGGCGTCCGACGTCTTGATCTGGTCGACCAGCGAGGCGTCGAAGTACTCGGGGTTCGATACGCGCGAGTTCTTCGGCTCCACCCAGTGGGGGAACTTGTCGATGTCGGGGATGTTCGGATCGACCGTGTTCGTGCTGGCGAAGGTGGCTGCGCCGTCGGGGATGTACGTTTCGGCGATGGTGGACCACACCTCCACCTTGGCGGTGGGGGTCATGAAGCCGCACTTCTCGTCGATGGCCGCGTACAGGTTGTAGCCACCCTGCTGGCGACGGTAGCCCATCTCCCAACGGCGGTACGTGCCCCAACGCTCGGGGTGCCACTTGCGGCAGTCGAACCAGCCTTCTTCCTGGAACTTCGCCGCGTACTGCGGGAAGTCGGGGCCGTCGGGGAACTCCTCGGTCTTCCACCAGTCGGTGGCGTCCTTGAGCACGCGGTACTCCTGCTCCTCGTAACCGACGCTACCGCCCATCTGCACGAAGTCGCGGTAGTCCAGGTTGTTCCATTCGTCGTATTCGGGGTCGCGGTTGTTCCACACCACGCCCATGGCCTTGTACAGGCAGATGACGGCAACCGGGTCGTAGATGCAATCGCCCATCGGCTCCACGCAGCGCTGCCCGGCGCCGAAGATGCCGCCCGCGCCCTGCGACACGCGGCCCGTGTTCACTTCAAGCCAGTGCAGCACGGGGATCACGATGTCGGCGCAGCCGTTGTTCGGGCAGGACCACAGGTTGAAGTCCAGCCAGAAGTCCAGACGGGTGAGCGCCTCCCAAGCCTCCAGCAGGTTGGACTCGTTCATGAAGTCGCCCGACATGCACACGCCGCCGTGGATCTGGTACGGCGTGTCGATGCCGTTGATGGAGTCCCAGATGGCAGCGGAGTCGGCCCATCGGTTCCAGTAGCGCAGCAGCGGGAAGCGCTCGGCGGAAATCTGCTTCTCGTTGCTGTCGAACGACGTCTTGAGCGCCGGCCACGAGCGGCTGGGCTTGTAGGCGCCGCCCTTACGCTCGGCGATCCAGCGCGCCTCTTCGGCGGTGGGAACCTTGTTGCCGTAGCGCTCGGCCAAGGGCGATTTCTCGTCGATGAGGTACTGCACGAAGTTCTGGATCAGCGGGATCTGGTCTTCCACGGACAGGTCGCGCGGGGTGTTGCCCAGCTCCATGGTGCCCACGTCCAAGCCCCAGTCCTTCGGCTCATGGTCGGTCACCAGCATGTTGGCGCGGCCGCAGCAGCCGTCCACCTGGGCCTTCGACGAACCGCGGTTGCCGGCGGGCTCGTCGGAGTTGCCGGTGATGCAGGCGATCAGCTGCAGCGCGCGGGTGTTCTGCACCGCGTGGCCCGTCTGGTCGGGAGCAAGCTGGTAGTGGATGCCGCCGTTGCCGTGCAGCGGGTTCAGGCGCGTCGTGTAGATGCGCACGCCCTCCTCGATCTTGTCGACCGGCACCTCGGTGACCTCGGACACGTACTCCAGCGTGTACTGCTCCAGGCTGTCGGAGAACGCCTCCCACACCGTGTCGGCGCTGATGGTGGAGCCGTCCTTCAGCTTCACCTCCACGCCGCCGGGGAACAGCGCCGGGTTCTTGGGCAGCCCGGCCGGGTTCGAGCGCTTGCCGCCCTCGTTGCCCTCGTCCCAGTAGGCGTCGTACTGCGCGTCGGCCGGATCGGCGAACTTGGAGGGGTCGGGCAGCCAGGCGTCCGCGATGATGGGCTTGTACGGATGCTCGATCCAGGTGCCCGTCGTCGGGATCTTGTGCTTCTCGCCCTCCCACTGGCAGGCCTCGGCATCCCAGTACGTAGGCTTGTTGTTGTTCTCGTCCCAGCAGATGAAGCGCTGGTAGCGGCCCTCGTAGTCCCAGTACTGGCCGATCCACTCGGGGTCGCAGTCGGCCTCGGTCAGGATGCGGCTCTCCATGTCGATGCCGCCGTTCATTTCCATGAACCAACCCTTCGCCGTGCGGCCGTCCTTCTCGGGGTTCCACAAGAACGGGGCGTTCGTCCAACGGCGCACGAACGCGTCGTCGTACGCCTCGTTGTCGAGGATCCACTTGAGCCAACCCAGCGACAGGCACAGGTCGGTGCCCACGCGCAGCGGCAGCCACACGTCGGCTTCCTTGCCCAGCGGCGTCATGCGGGGATCCACCAGGATGTGCTTGTAGGCGCGCTGCGAGCAGTCCACCACCGTACGGTTCGTGGAGTCGTAGTTCGAGTACTCCGACGCGGTGCCCCACTGCACGTACACCAGAGGGCCCTGCTCCACCTCCATCCACGGCGAGCCGATCTCGTCGGTGAGGATGCCGCCGAAGTGGCGCGGACCCTTGCAGATCTCGTAGGCCAGGTGCGCGTTCGGCGTGGGGAAGATGGACTTCAGCGTGCCGTACGGCGGCTGCGCCCACACGCGCGAGGTGCCGCCCATGGCGAAGTTGGCTTCCCCGCCGTACTTCTCCACGATCTCCTTGAACTTGGCACCCGCCTCGTCGAACGCCTCGGCAAGCGTGATGCGCACCCAACCGGGGTCGTCCTCGCCTTTGGGGTTCGTGCGCTTCATGCAGTAGCGCAGACGATCGGGATGGTACAGAGCCAGCATGGACGACTGCGACTTCGCGCAGCAGTGACCGCGGCTGTGAGCGTTGGACTCGTCGCCCTCGACCTTGATGACCTTGTTGTCCTGAACGGTCACCCACACGCCGCACTCCACCTTGCCGCACGCGCGGCAGCAGGAGCGGATGCGCTTGATCTCGCCCGCTGAGGCGTCTTCACCTTCGGCCAACGCCGTCGAAGGCGTTGCTGCGAAGCCCACCGTGGTTGCCGCGGCAGCCATGGCAGAGGCCTTCAAGAAGCTTCGACGACTCAGTGATAGGTTCGCCATGTGCCCCTCCTCTCTCCTTTTCTCGCTTCGTTCATCTCTGCCGGAACCCGGCGCGACCATACGCCGGAACGGTTTCCCCATTCTAGGAACGGAGCAAAAGCCCAAATCATAAGGGTGGATGGATGAAACGCGCCGATATCATCCCCAAAGGATTATTTTGCTTTTCGCGCCCAACCTATACTTGATGGCAGCGAAGAGGTTGCCGTTCGCGCCCGTCATCCGGGCGTGCGGCAACGGGAAGAAACCTGTGAACGAAGGAGACTGCCATGGCACAACCGCGTCCGTCATTGACGCTGATCCTCGACCTCGACGAGCGCCTCGACAGCGAGGACGTGCGCCTGGAAATCGACCGCTGCTACTCGTACGTAGGGTCGACACTGGTGCGCACCCATCCCGCCTGCGACGGCGAGCCGCAGAACATCATGCGCTTCCTCGTGAAGCTGGGCACGCGCCGCTACCTGCGCGCCGAGGACGAGGGCGCCGACGAGCTGTGGAACGACGTTATGGAGCGCTGGTTCTACAACGAGCTGTACAAGGTGAGTAACAACATGCTGATCTACAACCGCCGCCAGCGCGAAGTGGGCAACCCCCAGCTGGTGTTCGACTGGATCGACGTGGAGCTGCAGAACGGCCAGCTGCATGCGCTGCTGCATTGCGACAACGTCAGCGGCATCCGACCCGAGACCAGCGAGCTTCTGACGCAGCTGCGCGCAGCGTACAACGAAGGCGCGCTGGGCGAGGACGTCGTGCGCGCCTACCTGCCCGCGCCCGCTTCATACGAGGAACAGAAGGCCGCCGGGCTGGCGGCGAAGGCCGAGCGCGACGCGCAGAAGGCGGCGGGGCTGGCTGCGGCAGAAGAGGAGGCCCGGGCTGCGGCCGCGGCGGCCGAAGCCGCGGCAGAGGAGGCGTTTCTGGAGCTGCCGCGTTTGGCCAACGACGCCGCCGAAGAGGAGGACGAGCCCGCTCTTGAGCCGTTCGCCCTGGACGAGCCCGACTTCGAGGTCGACTACCGCTTGTGGCTGATCGAATACGCCGACGGCAGCACGCGCACGTTCGACTCGCACGCCGGAACCCTCGCGTAACCGAAAAGGAGCCTTACCATGATCGAAGCCATCGCCTCCTTCGACGGGCGCATCGCCAAGGTGCAAGGACCTGCGCGAAGCGGCAAGACCGAAGCGCTCGTTCGGCGTTGCGCCTGCCTCGTGCGCGGCGGCGCCGCCCCGGAAACCATCCTCGTGGAAACGTCGAGCGCCGCAGCGGCTCAGGCGTTCCGCCGTCGGCTTCGCCGCGCGCTCGGCCCCGACCTCCAGCACGCCGCCGACGACGTGCATGTGCGCACCGCGCTCGAAACGTGCGTCGCCGTGCTGGACGCGCCCGCCGCGCGCGCCGCCACCGGCCGCGTGCCGCGCCTGTTGAACGATGCGGAGTACAACTTCTTCCTGGAGGATATGAAGACGCTCGGCCAGCCCATCCGCCGTTTGCGCAAAATGCTCGATTTCTTCTATCGCCAGATGAGCGACCTCGAGCCGCGCGACTCCTGGCTCGCAGGCGGCGAAGAGGAAGCCGTGCTGTCCCACCTCGAGCGCGTGCTGGCCTCACGCGGCGCCATGCTGGCGCAGGAAGCGCCCAGCCTGTGCGCCGCGTACCTGCGCAGCGACGCGGGCGAGGGCGTGTGCGGCAGCTACGCCTACGTGCTGTGCGACGACTTCCAGAACATGAGCCGCGCCGAGCAGACGTGCCTGTGCCTGCTGGCCGACCGCCAGCTCATCGCGTGCGGCAACCCCAACCAGCAGCAGGCCGCGCGCGCGTCGTTCCCCTGCGCCGAGGGCTTCGTGCAGTTCGACGCTCGCCGCCGCGACGTAGCCGTGTTCACGCTGTCCGGAGCGCACGGCAACCCCGCCATCGCCGCGTTCGCCGACGGGCTTTGCGACCAGGGCGACATGGATCCCGCCTTCAAAGCGGGCATCGCGAGCGACGCGCAGACGTCGGACGGCATCATGGCCGTCAAGTGGTCGACGCCGGAAGACGAGCTGGACGGCATCACGAAGTACCTGCGCATTCTGCTCGACGGCGAAGAGGACCTGCACGAGAACCGCACGTGCGTGCTCGTGCCCAACAAGCGCTGGGCGCTCATGGCGCAGCAGGTGCTCAAGCAGCGCGGTTTCGCCGTGGCGCTGGCCGGAGCGTTCTCCCGTTTGGGCGGCGACCCGCGCGACAGCGCCCGCGCCCGCGCGCTCGTGGCGTACACGAAGCTCAACCTGCTGGCCGATCCGCGCGACATGACGGCTTGGCGCAGCTGGTGCGGCTTCGACAACTACCTCACGAACAGCGATGCATGGGGCGGCTTGCAGGCTTTCGCCGAAAAGCGCGAGCTCACGCTCTACGACGCGCTCGCCCTGGCCGACCAGCTGGAAGACGAACCGTTCCTGCGCGCGCACGCCCTGGTCGAGCGCTGGCGCGCGGGCCAGGAGCTTATCGCCGCGAACGCCGGGCGCAAGGGCTTCGGCCTGCTGCACGCCATCGGAGCCGACGATCTGCCCGAGTTCGAGGAGACGGCGCGCGCCCTCGTGGGCGACGAGGATGCGGCAGCGATGTTCGCCCTGCAGCGCACCAACGTCACCGATCCCGCGCTGCCCGACGATCCGCACGTGCTGCACGTGGCCTCCTACGGCGCCCTGTGCGGCATCGAATACGACAACATCTTCGCCATCGCCGCCGTGGACGGCTTCATGCCGCGGCGCGATGCGTTCGAGGTGATCAGCACCGAGGAAGACCGCGAGCGCATCATGAACGAAGAGCGCCGATTGTTCTGCAACAGCGTGTCGAAGGCCAGCAAACGCCTGGTCGTCTCCTATTTCAGCAAAGCGCCGCTCGAGCTTGCCGAGCGTGCCAAGATGCAGGTGGTGCGCGTGAAGGCCGAGGGCAACGGCCGCGTGGCCTCGGTGCGTCCCACCGCGTTTTTGGCCGAAGCGGGAACGCCGCCCCCGTCACCACCGGCGGCCAAGCCCTCCTCGCCCAGCACGGGTTGAACTAGCCGCCATCGCGCCGCCGCCCAGCGGCGGCGCGAAGCTGCCTTCGTACTGGCGCTCCAGACCAAGAAGAGCCTTCCGACGCGCGGCTACGCAGGCTTTCCCTGCCGCATATCCTGCAGCAGCTCTTTCCGCAGCCGGTAGCGCTTCATCATCCAGCTCGCGTCGTTCGGCGGAAGGCGCTTTCCCGTCAGCTTCGCCACCGCACGCGCCGATTCGTCGAACTTCCGAGCATCGAAGAACTGGTCGGGCGTAATCGAGACCACCGTTACTCCCTGGGAAATCAGCGCGCTGCGACGAGCCGAATCCCGCGTCTCGGCCGCGTTGCCGCTGTGATGCTCGCCGCTGTCGTACTCGACGGCAACGTGCCGCTTTCGCCAATACAGGTCGCATTCGAAGCGTTCGCGCTGAACCAACCCCTTCGTCCGAACCTCGATGCACGCGTTGAGCTCGGGAAGGTCCAAGCCGTATCCGCCGATCATCCGCGACAAGCACAAGGCCATGACCAGGTTCGTCTCCATAGGAGATGCCGACGAGTCCGCAATGAAGCGCAGCGCTCGCAGCGCCTTGTTCGACCCGATGCAGCCGCGCGACTTCTCGACGAAGCGCCTGAGCGAGCGCACGTCGGTCAAAGGCGTGCGTTTCCGAAAACCTCGCTTGTCGCCATCGTACGCATATCGCGAGCACAAGAGACAGCCATACCGAACAAGCTCGACCAGCGACAGCTCCGTCGCCATCTCCACGAAGGACCGCTCGGGCGAGCTGATGTACAGCCCGTCGCGCAACCGGACGAAAGATCCAGCCGGAAAACCGGCACTCCACACGTGGCACACGGGGCTGCCCGTCCGCACGCGATCGTTTGCCTGAGCGACCACGACGTGCAGCGGCACCCCAAACGCATCCAGCTCTCCATCCGTATCCCCCATACGAACGCCGCAGATCGGATGGGCGCGCGACGGCGTGGGAACCGGCAACGCATCGCTCACGCGCCAGTACTCGTAGGCAGACCAATATCCGATGTATACGCTCATGGTTGCAGCATACCGGGCGAGCGGACGAATGGCTAGCCGTC
>ENA-OQJM01000196-OQJM01000196.1-human-gut-metagenome-genome-assembly--contig:-NODE-196-length-16822-cov-3.661216_pt1 | contig 16822 bp, 10 predicted proteins | sample MGYA00242607_ERZ504773 | MGnify/ENA primary metagenome ERZ504773 (study PRJEB26092, sample SAMD00036355) | human gut metagenome | host: Homo sapiens | study: EMG produced TPA metagenomics assembly of... | reverse complement strand
AAAATAGGAAGGTATAGATATAATCCGATAAGCAGATAGATATACCACATATGTACGTCTAATAAAGAGAAATTGAGAGGCATTTTTGCTATATAACCCAATGATACGTTGAGTGACTGACGGGCGGCTTCTTCACCGCTATAAGGGAAAAAGTCAAGAATTATTTCGGGATTAAGTCCCAGCAATCCTGTAAACCAAGGAAATAAATTATAAATGACACTCCAGATAAGGAACGGCCAAAATACACGGCTGATTCTTTTTTTGTAGAAAGCGGATATTTCGCCACGTACGGGAAGCAGCAATGCTCCTGTAATCATGACAAACAGTGGGACACACGGACGGAGAAAGGCTCCGTAGGCGGCTCCCCAGAATTTGATTTCATCAATGTTGGCTGGCGGTTCGCCGGGGTAAAAGTTGAACGGGTCTGCACTATGGCAGCAAACTACGGTGAACATGGCTACCAAACGAACGACATCCAGCCATACCACATGTTTTCTTGTGGTGTTCATAGCAATAGGTTGATTCATAATTTAATTTTTGATTTGACGGGCACAAAGGTACGCTTTCTCTGAGGATTATTTCTTGCTTTGGAACAAAAAATAAAAAGAACTATCCGCAATCATACTACGAAATGAGAATCCTCCCACTGCAAGAATCACAATCATTTGTCTTTCGCAGGGGGAGGAATTCTATTTTGGGTTAGAGGGTTATTTTAGTCCTCTGTTCTTCAACAAGGGATCAATACCGGGTTCTTTGCCGCGGAAATTGACATACATGTCCATCGCATCGTCAATGCAGCCGGAAGTGAGGATATATTTGCGGAACTTACCGGCCACTTCCTGATTGAAAATATCGCCCGTTTCCTTGTATGCCTCGTATGCGTCACAATCCAGCACTTCCGCCCAAATATAACTATAGTAACCGGCAGTATATCCACCACCCATGGTATGGTTGAAATAAGTGGTGCGGTAGCGTGACGGAATTTGTTTCAGCAATCCGCGCTTACCTAATGTTTCTGTTTCGAACTGCATAACGTCCATATCATCGGGAATTTCTTTTAATACATGATAATCCATATCCAGCAGGGAAGCAGCTAAATATTCAGCCGTAGCGAAGCCTTGTCCGTATTTGCCACTCTTGTCCATTTTTTCAACCAGTCCGGCAGGAATAACTTCACCTGTCTGATAATGTTTGGCATATACATTCAATACCTCCGGTTCAAAAGCCCAATGCTCATCTATCTGTGACGGCAGTTCTACAAAATCACGCGGAACACTAGCCACACCATAATAATGTACATCTTTGAAAAGATTATGTAAAGCGTGTCCGAATTCGTGGAACAAGGTATTCGCTTCGTCTGCACTGAGCAAAGCGGGTTGTCCGGCTGCCGGTTTGGTAAAGTTGCATACCACGGTTACTACAGGAGCCACTTTCTTGCCGTCCTTGTAGGTCTGTGAACGATAGCTTCCGCACCATGCGCCACCTTTCTTGCTGGCACGCGGAAAGAAGTCCATATAGAGTACACCTAGATGAGAACCGTCTTTGTCCTTACATTCGAATGCCTGTGCATCGGGATGAGGGAGGGGAAGATTGTCCAGCTGGGTGAAAGTGATACCGTACAGTTTGTTGGCAACATAGAACACACCGTTACGTACGTTTTCCAGTTTCAGATAAGGACGTACCTGATTTTCATCCAAGTCGAATTTGGCTTTCTTGGCCCGGTCTGCATAATAACGCCAGTCCCAACCTTCGGCTGTAAAGGTTTTTCTGTCTTTCTTTATTTCGGCATTGATATCTGCCAGTTCTTCTTTGGCTTTGGACAGAGTAGGTGTCCAAATCTGGTCTAATAATTTATATACGGCATCCGGTGTTTTCGCCATACGTTCTTCCAGTGCAAAGGAAGCATAGTTTTCATATCCCATCAGCTTGGCTTTTTCCAGACGGGCTTTGAGCAGTTTGCGTACCACTTCCTTGTTGTCGTATTCATTTCCGTTATTTCCTCTGTTAATGTATCCTTTGAATATCTTTTCGCGCAGGTCTCGGTTATCGGCATATTGCAGGAAAGGCATGACGCTGGGATTATGCAGGGTGAAAATCCATTTGCCTTCCATGCCTGCTTCTTTAGCTGTTTCGGCAGCACTGGCAATCAGGTTTTGGGGTAATCCGGCTAAGTCTTCTTCTTTGTCCACGATCAATTGGAAAGCATTGGTTTCCTTCTGCATATTTTGGCCGAAGGTGAGCTGCAACATGGAAATCTCACTATTTAATTCACGCAATTTTTTTTGACTTTCGGCATCCAGGTTGGCACCTCCACGTACAAAATCTTTATAGGTTTCTTCCAACAACTTCTTTTGCTCTTTGTCCAAATTGCCGGGATTTTCATAGACAGCTTTGATACGTGCAAAAAGTTTTTCATTTAAGGCGATGTCATCGCTGTGTTTTGATTGTAGTGGAGAGAGTTCACGGCTCAGTGCATCCATTTCATCATTGGTATTGGCGCTTTTCAGTCCGTAGAATACGGTGCTGACTTTACGAAGTAACGTTCCGCTTTGATCCAGTGCTGCAATGGTATTCTGGAAAGTGGCGGGTTCGGGGTTGTTTACTATAGCGTCAATCTCTTTCTGTTGTTCTTCCATGCCCTGCAAAAAGGCGGGTTTGTAATGTTCCATCTTGATTTGGTCGAAAGGAGGAACCTGGAAGGGAGTTGTGTACTCCGAAAGGAATGGATTTCCGGTAGGGGGCTGCCTGTTTCCCTTGCGAACCGCAACCGCTTAATATGGCAACCGCACAGGCTGCCAAAAGAATGTGTTTCATAATAATTTGTTTTATATAGGTGATAATGCAAAGATAGTAAAATAAGGCAAATTCCAATAAGTTTGAAGCGTAGAACTATTTGTTTGTTTTTATAGTTTGTCTAATTATCATACATCATTGTCTAATAATTAGACAGACTGTTTCTTTTTGTTCTTTTGCAATATGTTGTTAATCAGTTGTTTGTTTGCGTGGCACGGTTTTAGCATTTCTATTATAGAGAACGAATTATAGAAACTTTAGTTTCTTATACACTTTATGGGAAGTAACGTTGTGAAACGGGACTTCTCTCTTTCAAAATAATAATGATTAAAAACACGAAATATGAAACAGATTTATTATGTCATTCAGGCTTTGATACATGGACGAAGTTCTAATATAATAAAAGTCGTCTCGTTAGGCTTGGGCCTGACTATGAGTATTCTGCTTTTCTCAAGAGTTGTGTATGAGCAGAGTTTTGATACTTGTTTTAAGGATCATGATAAATTATACCAATTGTGGAATATATGGACAGTAAATGGGGAACCTCTTCCTCCTAGTGAATATATTATCGGTGCAGCTGCCGGAGGCATACTGGATGCAATGCCGGAAATTGTGGAATCGGCGGCAAGTGCGGGGATATGGCCGGTATCATCACCTGTTTACAACGGAAGTGTCCGTTTTGATGATTTTAAAGTTGCTGCTGATTCATTGTTTTTTCAGACAATGGGTATTGAGGTCTTGAGTGGTGATCCGGTACGCGAATTGCAGCAAAAAGATGTAATTTTCCTGAGTAAAGATTTGGCGGATAAAATGTTTGGCGGTGAGAACCCGATTGGTAAAATAATTAGTTTCAATAAGGAAATTGAGTTGACAGTCAAAGGAACGTATGCTGCTTTACCTGAGAATTGTACTATGCGACCGAAGGCCGTCATTTCCTTGCCTTCTATCTGGAGCCGCCGGATAGGAAATTATTCATGGAACGGTGGGGACAGCTGGAAAGAATATATCCGGTTGAAGCAGGATATTGATTTGGATGAATTGAACAAGCGTATTGATATGGTAGTACAGCAACATATTCCCAGAAGTGATAAGTTTGGAATCACTGTCATGGCAAAACCTGTTCGGGATACGTACCGTGGATATGATGAAGTGAAAAGAATGCGTAATATTATGCTTATTTTAGGTATATCTATTTTGTTTATCACGACATTGAATTATGTGTTGATTTCTATTTCTTCATTGAGCCGGCGTGCCAAAAGTATTGGTGTTCATAAATGCAGCGGAGCGGGGACGGGTACTGTTTTTGGTATGTTTATGTGGGAAACAGGTATTATTATTTTGCTTTCATTGTTTTTGATGGTTTTTTTAATGTTTAATTTCCGGGAGTTTGTGGAAGATACTACAGCTGCTAAACTGGAGTCCCTTTTTGCGGTGGAACGTATTTGGGTGCCTTTGGGAGTGACTGCTGTCTTATTCCTCATTGGTGGTGTGCTGCCGGGACGAATTTTTTCAAAGATACCGGTCACACAGGTTTTCCGGCGTTATACAGAGGGTAAAAAAGGATGGAAACGTCCGTTATTGTTTATCCAATTTGCAGGAGTGGCTTTTATATGTGGATTGATGTGTGTAGTGATGCTCCAGTATCATTATGTTATTAATAAAGATCCGGGTTATAATCCTGAGCGGGTAGTGATTGGTATTAATAATGCACCGGATGCTGAAGCTCGGCTTGCTGCCCGTCACTTTTATGAAGGGCTTCCATACGTGGAAGCATTGACCTCAGCAACTAGCTATCCGTCTAATGGATATAGCGGGCAGATGATACCGGATGAGAAAGGAACGAGCCTTTTTTCCAGTCGCTATGATTTTACTCAGGAGAATTATGTCGCTTTTATGGGAATGGCCATACAGCAAGGGCGTGTACCGCGTGAATCCGGTGAGGTGGCTGTCAATGAGGAATTTGTGCGGAGAATGCATTGGGGGAAAAGATGTTTTAGGTAAGAGTATTCAGACAGAAGAAGGACGTGTCAAAATAGTAGGTGTGATTAAAGATTTTAATATTGACGGATTCTACTCAGAGCTGAAACCATTTGTTTTGCACCATCATCCCAGAGATTTGGCTGATCTTGTTTATCTCCGTCTGAAGGAACCCTTTGGTGAGAATCTTCAGAAACTGAACCGTGATGCTGCCGAAGCTTTTCCGAATCAAACAGTCGGTTTTGAAAGCTTGGAACAAAAAATGGCGGATAGTTATAATTCCGTTCGTGTATTTCGTAATGCGACTTTATTGGCGGCAATTGCCATCTTGTTTATTACTTTGATGGGACTGATAGGCTATATTAATGATGAATTACAGCGACGTTCGAAAGAAATTGCTATTCGTAAAGTGAATGGAGCTGAGTCATTTGCGATATTGGAAATGTTGGTGCAAGATGTTCTTTGGATTTCTTTCCCGGCTGTAGTCGCAGGTACATTAGGAGCATGGTATGTAGGTGGTTTATGGATGGAACAGTTTGCTGTGACTGTAGGTTCGCTTGTTCCTTATTATGTATGTGTAGCTATTGTGGTCTTGATATTGATTGTCAGTTGTGTCATTTCCAAAACATGGCGCATTGCCAATGAGAATCCAGTAAAGAGTATTAAATCAGAATAAGGATCAATAGAACAAACAATTAAAATTTATTATTATGATACAGATTGAAAATTTAAGTAAGGTATTTCGTACTTCAGAAGTAGAAACAATTGCGTTGAATCATGTAAACATAGAGGTGAAAGAAGGAGAGTTTGTAGCTATTATGGGACCATCAGGTTGTGGAAAATCCACGTTGTTGAACATTCTTGGATTATTGGATAATCCTTCGGAGGGTAGTTATAAACTGATAGGAAAAGAGGTGGCCAATCTAAAAGAGAAGGAACGTACCCGTTTGCGCAAGGGTGTGATAGGTTTCGTGTTCCAGAGTTTTAATCTGATAGACGAACTGAATGTTTTTGAAAATGTGGAGTTACCGTTGACTTATCTTGGAATCAAGGCCAGTGAGCGTAAGGAGCGTGTTCTGGAAATTTTAAAGCGAATGAATTTGAGTCATCGTGCCAAGCATTTTCCGCAACAGCTTTCCGGTGGTCAACAACAGCGTGTGGCTATTGCCCGTGCTGTGGTTACTAATCCTAAATTGATCCTCGCCGATGAGCCTACTGGTAATTTGGACTCAAAGAACGGTGCTGAAGTAATGAATCTATTGACCGAACTTAACAAGGAGGGGACTAGTATTGTTATGGTAACTCACTCTCAGCATGATGCCGGATTTGCTCATCGTGTCATTCATTTGTTTGATGGTAGCGTAGTGGCGAACATTAAAGAATAATTAATGAAAGGAGGGTTGTTATGAAACAAATCTATTATGCAATACAATCGATATTACACGGCCGTGGAAGCAACGTGACGAAAGTCATATCGCTTTCATTAGGTCTGACTATTGGTATTTTGCTTTTTTCACAAATAGCATTTGAACTCAATTATGAGAAATGTTACCCTGAGGCCGACCGATTGGTATTGGTACGTGGAGGGGGAGAGAATGTGAAGACTGGAGAGAAAGGAGAAGGATATGATGATAGCTTGTTTGCTCCGATGGCAGAAGCGTTCCGCAGTGATTTGTCACAATGGATTGAAAATGCTACAGTCATTTTCAATTTTGAGACATTAAATGTATTCAAGGATGGTCATAAGCTGAAAGATGTAAATTACGCTTATGTAGATACTTGCTATTTCCGTACTTTCGGCATCAAAGTATTGAAAGGAAATCCTGAGGAATTACAAAGGGCGGGGAGTATATTTGTTTCTGAAACTTTTGTTCGTGATGCTTTTGGTGGGCAGGACCCTGTGGGACAAAAATTGTCCTTGGATAAACAGCATGAACTGACAGTCCGTGGTGTTTATCAGGATACTCCGGAAAATACTGCCTATCATTTTGATTTTGTAGCTCCCATTTATGCCGGAGGTGGCTATATAGGGGGTGGAACATGGGGACGTAATGACATTTATTATACTATTCTCCGTTTGCGCGATGGGGTGGACAGAGAAGAAATCAATCGTCAGATATACAAGGCTATGCAAAAATATTATCCTGATTCTGCTGATGATGAATGGAGAAGCTTTTATGATGCACAGCCATTGCCCGAAATTCATCTGGATGACTCAAATACCCGCACTCGCCTTTACATTTATGGTTTTTTGGGCTTTGCTATATTTTTTGTGGCGATCATGAACTATGTATTAGTAGCTATTGCTACCATGAGCCGCAGAGCAAAAAGCATAGGTGTGCATAAGTGTAGTGGTGCCAGTGCAATCAACATTTTCAGTATGTTCCTTTTTGAGACAGGGATTGTGGTATTAATTTCCGTTATAGTGGCCCTCTTTATTATTTTCAATACCAAAGATCTGATAGAAGATTTACTTTCGGTGCAGTTATCTTCACTCTTTACATTGGAAACTCTATGGGTTCCGATGCTCATTGTTTTTGTACTGTTCATGGTAGCCGGAGTGTTACCGGGAAGATTGTTTTCACGCATTCCTGTCACTCAAGTTTTTCGTCGTTACACAGATGGGAAAAAAGGGTGGAAGCGTTCTCTTTTATTTGTACAATTTATGGGAGTATCTTTTGTAATGGGGATTTTGTTAGTATCTTTGATGCAGTATCATCATTTGATTAATAGTGATATGGGTATCCGTACTCCAGGATTGGTGGAGGCGGAGACATGGATGTCACCCGAAGAAGCTGAGAATATGGTTAGCGATCTTCGTCGTCAACCCATGGTGGAAAATGCCACCCGTTCTATGCATGGGGTTCTGGGAGAGTATTGGACTCGTGGGCTGATTGATAATAGTGGCAAGAGAATAGAAACCTTGATGTATAATCCTTGTGATAAAAATTATGCTGAAACCATGGGGATTACTATTATTGAAGGGAAAGATATGCAGAATGAGGGGGATGTATTGGTCAACGAAGAAGTAGTGCGGCTGATGAAATGGACAGATGGGGCAGTAGGCAAACGATTGAATGATTTTGATAAAGCTGGCACCATTGTTGGTGTATTCCGTAATGTGCGCAATACGTCTTTTCTCTATAAGCAGTTTCCCGTAGCTTTAGTTTATAGTCATAATACTAGCCACACTTTTGATGTACGTTTAAGGCAGCCATACGATGAGAGTTTGAAAAAACTGAACGAATACATGGAGCAGGTGCATTCCACTAAGGCATTGGAATTTATTCCGATAGATACCATGCTGAAGGAAATCTATCGTAATGTATACCGTTTTCGTAATTCTGTATGGATTACTTCTACTTTTATTTTGCTTATTGTTGTTATGGGGTTGATAGGCTATGTGAATGATGAAACACAACGTCGCAGTAAGGAAATAGCCATCCGTAAGGTGAATGGTGCCGAAGCTTCGACTATTCTCCGGTTGCTGTCCCGTGATATATTGTATGTTGCTGTTCCATCGGTTTTGATAGGAATTGTTGTATCATACTTTACAGGAAAAGCCTGGTTGGATCAATTTGCCGAAACGATAGACATGAATGCGTTGTATTTTGTCGGAACAGCATTGGTGATTATCGCTCTGATAGTGGTGTGTGTCGTTGTTAGAGCTTGGCGTATCGCTAATGAGAATCCAGTAAATAGCATTAAGAGTGAGTAGTATATTGGGAAAAAGGAGAGCGGGATGATATGTGTTGGGTGTCATCCCGCTTTTTTCTTTTTACCTGATTCCTGTGAAATTTACATTAATACCATCCAATGAGCCTTTTAAGAAGTTTCCGGCTAGCCATACATTTTCAAAATATGAAACGTCACTGGGACCGTAAACCATACGGATGCATGTCTGTGAACTGTTATCCCATCTCCATTCAAAATTGTACCTGTCTTCGGTTACATAGCCGTTCCGATGTTCTATTCGTATGATGTCTGTGCCTGTTCTATTTTCGTAAAAGTCTAGTCGTTGTGTGTAGTATTTACCGTCTTGTACCCAAGTTTCCTGCCAAGTTCGGCTACATAGTTCCCGAGTGGTTCTGTAATATATTTCGCTGTAATCATCATCATCGTACCAACTTCCTATAGATACTTCACAGGAGGTTAGGCTAACCATTATTATCAGTACAACTACCATTCCGAAGTATTTCAGTATTTTTGTTCTCATATCCGTTAATTTTAAAGTTTGCTTTTCTTATGTCACAAAGATAAGTGGAGAGAATGATACAATAAACGGAATATTCCTATTTGTAAAGGAGAATTTCCCTATTTGTAATAGGAAAATTCCTATAGTGAGGAGAGGGGAATAAGGGTCTGTCTTATTTCTTTTACTATTAAACTGTAGGTTACAAAAAGAGGCTGTCCATTGGTGAGACAGCCCCGATAATTTCCGAAAAATGATAACAGGATATTTCTATATATTTTTTGATTATCCTTGTTTGGGTATTATCTACGTTTTTTCAACGAAAAAAGTAGGTGCTTCCTGTACTTGCTTCATTACTCTCAAGAGATTACCTCCCCAAATCTTTCTTAAATCTTCTTCCGTATATCCTTTTCAATCATTTTTATGGTCAGATTAATTAAGTCATTATCTCCTTTACATCCTTGCAGACCACCACCGCCATCAAAGTCCGTACCTATTCCTACATGGTCTATGCCGGCTACTTTAATCATGTGGTCTAAATGTTCGACTGCATCACAAACGGATGCGGCTTTTGGGGTTTTATTGATATAGGTATCGAGGAGACATAACTGCGCCACTCCGCCATTTTTCGCTAGGGCACGGAGTTGTTCGTCTGTTAGATTACGGTCATGGTCGCATAAAGTCCTTGACGAGGAATGAGAGGCGATGATAGGTTGTGTACTATATTTTATAACATCCCAGAAAGTACCTTCACTGGCATGTGATATATCTATCATAATACCTAACCGGTTCATTTCCTTCACTACCTCACGACCAAACTGTGTCAGTCCTTGAGTAGCATCTTCCGTATGAGTGGACGAATGGCAAATATCGTTATCGTAAGAATGGCAGAGAGTTATATAATTGACTCCCATCTGTTTGTATTTTTTTATATTCTTGAGGTCCTTGCCGATGGCGTAACCATTCTCGATCCCTATAAAGAAAGCTTTCTTGCCTTCATTCTTTAAACGTACCAAATCCTTTTCCGTAAGGGCGATGCCACAAAAATCTTTGTATTTCGCTACTTCGTCATAAATGGATTGAATCAACAGGGTGGTGCTTTCTACGGCTTTTTGTGAAGATACGTCATCTCGTTTTCCCTGCCATATAAATGCGGCTAGAAACTGTGCATCCAATTTACCTTCCTCCATTTTTTGGATGCTGACCATGTTGTCTTTTCTCAAGCCTACGCTGTAACCGTTTTTAAACCAAAGAGGAGTATCTGTATGAGTGTCAATGGATAGAATACGGCTATGAATTTTTTTAGCTAGATGGAATGTATCAGCCTTGTTCACTAGGAATTTAAATAATTTATGCATGGTGGTATCTTCGGCTGCTGTAAATATTTCCGGATGAAATTGTACACCTATCATTTGTCGTATGGGATAAGCTTCTATAGCTTCCGCTATACTGTCGGGCGCCCAAGCCGTGATTTTGAATCCCGGTGCTAATTTCCGGATAGCTTGATGATGGAATGTATTGACTTGCAGCACTTCTTGTCCTGTAATTTCTGCCAACTTGCTTTCCTTTATGATGGATATCGGATGGGTGGGGGTAGTGCCGGATTCTTCTTGGCGATGCTTGACACTTGAGGAATGTTGTGTGGGCAGATCCTGATATAAAGTTCCACCGAAAGCTACATTCATTAATTGCAGTCCCCTGCAAATTCCTAATATGGGAATATTCCGGTCTGCGGCCATTTTTAGCACCATTAAGTCGAAGGTATCCCGGGCGGGGCTTACTTCTTCCAGTTTTTCATAAGGAAGGTCACCATAATATATCGGTTGGATATCTTCTCCACCTGTAAAGACAATTCCGTCCAGCTGGGATACAATTTGACGCAGTATCTCTACATTATCCGTTACAGGTATCATATAAGGAATTCCTCCAGAGAGAATGACTGACTGTACATATGCCGTGTTTACGGCTGTCCGTTTCGGACTTATATCTGTAGAAATTCCAATCAGGGGAGACCTTTTTATTCCGGGAATCAGTTCGGAATCCACTTTTTGATTCAATTGGACGAGTGCTTCGGGCAAAGGATTCTTTTGACTTTTTTGTGCTTGTACATGGCAACATCCCAAAGCTAATAGTAATACAAAGAGGCATTTGTTTTTCATATGAGTATAGATTTTGTCTTGTAGACAAATGTATAAACTATGTTTTTCTTAAAAAAATAAAATGCCATAAAAATAGAGTAGGAGGTACTTGTTCTAAGTATCTCCTACTTTTATATTCAGAAAATAATCAATTTATTTCATATCTTCCACAGCCGCCTGGGCAGCAGCAAGTCTAGCGATAGGTACGCGGAATGGAGAACAAGATACATAATTCAAACCAACTTTGTGACAGAATTTCACTGATGAAGGTTCACCACCATGTTCACCGCAGATACCGCATTTCAAATCAGGACGAACTGAACGACCTTTATCTACAGCCATTTCAATCAGCTGACCTACACCATTTTGGTCGAGTACTTGGAACGGGTCTACTTTCAGAATCTTCTTTTCCAGATATACCGGCAAGAATGAAGCGATATCGTCACGGGAATAACCGAAGGTCATCTGAGTCAAGTCATTGGTACCGAATGAGAAGTATTCTGCACGGCTGGCAATGCGGTTGGCTGTCAATGCAGCACGCGGAATTTCAATCATGGTACCTACCTTGAACGGAATTTCCATACCTTCTTTTTCAAATAATGCTGCTGCTGCATCACGGATTACCTTTTCCTGAGCTTCGAATTCATACAGGATACCGGTCAAGGGAACCATAATTTCGGGATGCGGATCATATCCTTCTTTCTTCAGTTCAATTGCAGCACCTAGAATCGCTTGAGTCTGCATCTCTGTGATTTCGGGATAGGTGTTACCCAAACGACAGCCGCGGTGGCCTAACATCGGATTGTGTTCACACAGACTTTCCACACGTTTTTTGATTTCCTGTACAGTTACGCCCATTGCTTTAGCCATTTCTTCCTGACCTTTTGCATCGTGGGGAACGAACTCATGCAAAGGAGGATCGAGCAGACGAACATTAACCGGACATCCATCCATAGCCTTAAAGATGCCTTTGAAGTCGGCTTTCTGATAAGGAAGCAATTTGGCTAGAGCTTTTCTGCGTCCTTCTACATCCGGTGATAGGATCATTTCACGCATAGCGACAATCTTTTCAGCATCAAAGAACATGTGTTCTGTACGGCAAAGACCGATACCTGAAGCACCAAAGGCGCGAGCTACTTCCGCATCATGCGGAGTATCAGCGTTGGTGCGGACATTCAGCTTGGTGTATTTGTTGCAAAGATCCATCAATGCGGCGAAATCGCCTGAAACTTCGGCTGCTTTGGTTTCCACTTTACCTTTATATACTTCACCGGTAGTACCGTTCAGAGAGATGAAATCACCTTCTTTTAATGTAATACCTTCAATTTCTACGGTACGTGTCTTATAATCCACATTGATAGCACCAGCACCGGATACGCAGCATTTACCCATACCACGGGCCACAACTGCAGCGTGAGAAGTCATGCCGCCACGTGCGGTCAGGATGCCTTCGGCGACAGCCATACCTGCCAAGTCTTCCGGAGAAGTCTCTATACGTACCATTACTACTTTCTTACCATCGGCGGCCCATTTAGCTGCATCATCGGCGAAGAACACAATCTGACCGGTAGCAGCACCCGGAGAAGCGGGCAAACCACGAGTCAAAACTTTTGCTTCTTTCAAAGCTTTCTTATCGAACACAGGGTGGAGAAGTTCGTCTAATTTATTAGGTTCGCAACGCTCCAACGCTGTTTTTTCATCAATCATTCCCTGACGCAACAAGTCCATGGCGATTTTTACCATAGCTGCTCCGGTACGTTTACCGTTGCGAGTCTGCAAAAACCATAATTTCCCTTCCTGTACAGTAAATTCCATATCCTGCATATCGCGATAGTGGTTTTCCAATTTGGTCTGCAGGGCATCCAGTTCTTTGTAGATTTCCGGCATGGCTTCTTCCATAGAGGGATATTTGGCTATGCGTTCTTCTTCAGAAATACCGGCACGTTCTGCCCAACGCTGAGAACCGATTTTTGTGATTTGTTGCGGGGTACGGATACCGGCTACAACATCTTCACCTTGTGCGTTGATCAAATATTCGCCATTAAACAAATCCTCACCGTTACCAGCGTCACGAGAGAAGCAAACACCGGTAGCTGAAGTGTCACCCATGTTACCGAATACCATGGCTTGTACACTTACAGCAGTACCCCATTCGGCAGGAATACCTTCCATCTTGCGGTAAAGAATGGCGCGTTCGTTCATCCAACTACGGAATACAGCACAGATGGCACCCCAAAGTTGCTCGTATGCACAGGTCGGAAAATCTTGTCCGGTTTGTTCTTTTACAGCGACTTTAAAGCGTTTAACCAGTTCTTTAAGGTCTTCCACTTCTAATTCGTTGTCTAGCTTCACACCTTTTTCTTCCTTTACTTTTTCGATGATTTCCTCGAAAGGGTCGATGTCTTCCTTATTTACCGGCTTCATACCCAATACTACGTCACCATACATTTGTACGAAACGACGGTAAGAATCCCATGCGAAACGAGGACGTCCGGTCTTGCGGCTCAAGCCTTCCACCACTTCGTCATTTAAACCTAAATTAAGGATTGTATCCATCATTCCAGGCATGGAAGCACGAGCACCTGAACGTACGGAAACCAATAACGGATTTTCTATATCACCGAATTTAGAGTTCATCAGACTTTCAATGTTGGCGATGGCTTTCTCAACATCCGCTTTCAGCAGTTCTACTACTTTATCTCTACCTAACTCATAATATTCGCTACAAACTTCTGTGGTGATTGTAAATCCCGGAGGTACGGGAACACCGATTAGATTCATTTCAGCCAGGTTAGCGCCTTTTCCACCAAGCAGATTTCTCATATCTGCTTTTCCTTCAGCTTGTCCATTACCAAAGGTGTAAACTCTTTTTTTATCCATAATAATGTATTTAAAGTTAACTCGCTCAAAAAATGTAATCGCAAAACTATACATATTTTATTATCTCCAAACTATTTACTGAAAAAAAATTAGCAAGAAATTGTAATTTCTAACTTTACAATTTTAATATCTTTCGATTTATGGGGGTATATTCGGGGAAAATGCTTAAATTTGTCCCCAAATTAACTTATTCGGAAAAGTGGCTAGAAAGAAGAAAGAACTTCCATTATTAGAGAAGGTAACGATAACAGATGTAGCTGCCGAAGGAAAAGCTTTGGCGAAAGTGAATGACTTGGTAGTGTTTGTGCCTTATGTAGTACCCGGTGATGTGGTAGACTTGCAGGTAAAACGTAAGAAAAATCATTATGCAGAAGCTGTGGCAGTGAAATTCCATGAGTATTCTCCTGTGCGTGCAGTACCCTTCTGTCAGCATTATGGTGTATGTGGTGGTTGTAAGTGGCAGTGTCTGCCATACACAGAACAAATAAAGTATAAGCAAAAGCAGGTGACGGATAACCTGACCCGTATCGGCAAGATTGAATTGCCGGAAATTTCACCTATCATGGGGTCGGAAAAAACGGAATTTTATCGCAACAAATTGGAATTTACGTTTTCTAACAAACGTTGGCTGACAGAGGAAGAGGTAAAGGAAGATGTGAAGTACGATCAGATGAATGCCGTAGGTTTCCACATTCCCGGTGCATTTGACAAGGTGCTGGCTATAGACAAGTGCTGGTTACAGGATGATATCAGCAACCAGATACGCAATGCGATTCGTGACTATGCATACGAACACAATTATTCTTTCTTTAATCTGCGTTCTCAAGAAGGAATGCTTCGCAACTTGATGATTCGTACCTCAAGTACGGGTGAGCTTATGGTGTTGCTGCAATGCAAGATTGTAGAAGAGGGTGAATTGGATTTAATGAAGCGGTTACTGACTTTTGTTGCAGAACGTTTTCCGCAAATCACTTCCTTGTTATATGTAGTCAATAATAAGTGTAATGATACCATTAACGATCTGGATGTGATGGTGTTTAAAGGGAATAACCATATTTTTGAGGAAATGGAAGGCTTGCGATTCAAGATAGGAGCGAAATCATTTTATCAAACTAATTCCGGACAGGCGTATAATCTTTATAAGGTGGCCCGTAATTTTGCCGGATTGACTGGTAATGAGTTGGTGTATGATCTTTATACGGGGACTGGAACCATAGCCAACTTCGTTTCACGTCAGGCAAAGAAAGTGATTGGTATCGAATATGTGCCTGAAGCGATAGAAGATGCCAAAGTGAATTCGGCAATCAATGGCATTGACAATACCTTATTTTATGCCGGTGACATGAAGGATATCCTGACTCAAGAGTTCATCAGTCAACATGGTCGTCCTGATGTTATCATCACTGATCCTCCCCGTGCCGGAATGCACGATGATGTGATTAATACAATCCTTTTTGCTGAGCCTCAGCGGATTGTGTATGTTAGCTGTAATCCAGCCACTCAGGCACGTGATTTGTCTTTGTTAGATGCCAAATACAAGGTGATGGCCGTGCAACCCGTAGATATGTTCCCCCATACACATCATGTGGAAAATGTAGTGTTGCTGGAAAAAAGAGGATAATCCGAATGGCTCAATTATAAATTGTTTAAACAGTAAATAGAATTATGTCAAGAGGTAAAAAAAATGATTCCGGCAGACCAAAGGCGAAAAGCGTTGCCCGATATACTATATATAATGTGACGGAGTCCGCTGAGCTGATGGATTTCCTGATGCGGAAAATGGCGGGAATCAGTCGTAGCAAGGTAAAGGCGTTGCTTGCCAACCGTGTGATTTTGGTAGATAATGTGATTACTACTCAATATAACTTCGCGTTGAAACCAGGTATGAAAGTGCAGATGTCTAAGGCGAAGAATAACCGTGAGTTTAAACATCCGATGCTGAAACTGGTATACGAGGATGCTTATATCTTGGTGGTGGAAAAGAAGGAAGGGTTGCTTTCTGTCAGCACAGAACGTCAGAAGGAACGTACTGCACAACATATTTTGAATGAGTATGTAAAGCGCTCACATCGTTTCAACCGCGTATTTGTAGTACATCGTCTGGACCGTGAAACTTCGGGATTGATGATGTATGCCAAGGATGAAAAAACCCAGAATACTTTACGTGATAATTGGCATGATATTGTGACGGACCGTCGTTATGTGTCCATCGTTTCTGGTGATATGGAGAAGGATTACGGTACAGTAGAGTCTTGGTTGACCGACCGGAAATTGTATGTTAGTTCCAGTCCTGTGGATGATGGGGAAGGTAAGTTTGCGGTTACTCATTATAAAACAATAAAGCGAGCCAATGGATATTCTTTGGTGGAGTTGGATTTGGAAACAGGACGTAAGAATCAGATTCGTGTGCATATGTCGGATTTAGGTCATCCTGTTATTGGTGACCGGCGTTATGGCAGTGAGTGTGATCCTTTAGGACGATTGGCGTTACATGCCTTCAAGTTATGCTTCTATCATCCGGTAACCAGAGAGTTGATGGAGTTTGAAACTCCTTATCCTACGGCATTTAAAGGATTAATGCAGAAAAAATAGGAAGCTTCGTCTGTTAAAATTAAATAAAAGACGTCTTTGCTTTTATTTTGAGCAGAGATTGAGAATAAAAGTAAGACAATATCCATCCGTCTACATTTTGGTAGGTGGATGGATATTGTTGTTGGGTCAACGTAAAATCCTGAGGGGTATATCCGATAAAATCCTATCTTTGTGTGAAACAAACGAATCATCAGCGATTATGGAAACTAACGGTTACCGTCTCCTTCTTCCCGAAGGTACCTTGGATTAT
>ENA-OQJM01000194-OQJM01000194.1-human-gut-metagenome-genome-assembly--contig:-NODE-194-length-17038-cov-3.786116_pt1 | contig 17038 bp, 14 predicted proteins | sample MGYA00242607_ERZ504773 | MGnify/ENA primary metagenome ERZ504773 (study PRJEB26092, sample SAMD00036355) | human gut metagenome | host: Homo sapiens | study: EMG produced TPA metagenomics assembly of... | reverse complement strand
ATTTATCCGTGAAGTGACCAAAGAGGATATTCTGAAGTTATTGGATATCAAGATGGCCCGAATTCTGAAGTTCAACAAGGATAAAGCAGATGAAAACATAGCCCGTATCAAGGAACAGATTGAAGAAATAAACAATCATCTGGCACATATCGTAGAATATACCATTGACTGGTATCAGATGTTGAAAGATAAATATGGCAAACAATACCCCCGCCGTACAGAGTTGCGTAACTTCGATACCATTGAGGCGGCGAAGGTAGTGGAAGCTAACGAAAAACTCTATATCAACCGCGAAGAAGGCTTTATCGGCACCACCTTGAAAAAAGATGAATTTATAGCCAACTGTTCAGACATAGACGATGTGATTATCTTCTATAAAGACGGCAAATATAAAGTAGTTCGCGTAACAGACAAAATGTTTGTCGGCAAGAATGTTCTCTATGTCAATATCTTCAAGAAAAACGACAAACGTACCATATACAATGTGGTTTATCGTGATGGAAAAGAAGGGTTTCACTATATCAAACGGTTCAACATTACCTCCATCACCCGTGACCGTGAATATGATGTAACGCAAGGTACACCCGGCTCACGTATTGTTTACTTTACAGCCAATCCTAATGGAGAAGCAGAGGTTATCAAGATTACCTTAAAACCGAATCCACGTATCAAAAAAATCATATATGAAAAAGATTTCAGTGACATCAATATCAAGGGACGCCAGTCCATGGGCAATATCCTGTCTAAATACGAAGTACATAAAATAGCCTTAAAACAACGTGGCGGCTCTACTTTGGGTGGAAGAAAAGTATGGTTTGACCGGGATGTGCTCCGCTTGAACTATGACGGACGCGGTGAATATCTGGGAGAATTCCAAAGTGACGAATTGATTTTAATAGTCCATGAAAATGGAGAATTCTATACTAGTAACTTCGATTTGAATAATCATTATGATCCGGGAATCCGCATCATTGAGAAGTTCGACGCCAACAAGGTATGGTCTGCCGCTTTATTTGATGCCGATCAGGGATATCCTTATCTGAAACGATTCACTTTTGAATCCACTTCACGCCGTCTCAATTATTTGGGCGAGAACAAGGAAAGCCGTTCTATATTGCTTACTTGTGTGGTTTATCCACGCATACAAGTCATATTCGGAGGACATGATAGTTTCCGTGATCCATTGGAAATAGATGTGGACGAATTCATCGGAATTAAGAGTTTCAAAGCGAAAGGAAAACGAATCAGTACTTACAACATTGAACAAATAAACGAGCTGGAGCCTTCACGTTTTCCCGAACCTCCCAAAGAAGAGGACGGTGCGGAAGAGGGGACTGATAAAAATGAAGAAGCTGCTGAAATTGAAGATCCGGATCATGGTAAGAGTGAAACAGATATCATTGATGAAATTACCGGCCAGATGAAACTGTTTTAAGAAATGAAAAAAATTCTCCTATTATTACTGTCCCTGTTTCTTGGTCTGCCTTCACAGGCTCAGGAAGACAGCTTACGAGCAAACCGCTACGTTATGAGGGCTACTCTTTACGGTGTCGGTTTTACAAATATATTGGACACCTATCTTTCACCGATGGAATATACCGGACCCGAAATTCGTATCCTGCGTGAAAGTATGCGCATGACCAAACTGATGAATGGCAACGTATCTGTTCAAAGTCTGTTCCAAGCCAATCTGTCCCTGACTGAGAATAAAGCAGAAACAAGTAACGAAATGTCAGGTATGGTCAATTGGAATTATGCACTGCATTACCAGTTCCGGCTGACAGAAAACTTGAAGATACTGGCGGGTCCCATGCTGGACTTGAACGGCGGATTCATCTATAACATGCGAAATTCTAATAATCCTGCCCAAGCCAAAGCATATGTCAATCTGGCGGCATCGGGTATGGTCATCTATCGGTTCCATATCGGTAACTATCCGCTGATAGCCCGTTATCAAGCCAATTTGCCTGTCATGGGGGTTATGTTTTCCCCGGAATACGGACAATCTTATTATGAGATATTCAGTTTAAAGAATGGCGGCAAGAATGTGCTGTTCACTTCCCTGCATAACCAACCTTCCTTGCGGCAATTGGTTACATTGGATTTTCCTATCCGGTCAGTCAATATGCGTTTCGGATACCTATGTGATATCCAGCAGGCGAAAGTCAATAATCTGAAAAGTCATATATGGTCACACGCCTTTATGATAGGTTTCGTGAAAAACTTCTATTTATTAAAAGGTAAGAACAAAGTGGCGATGCCCAGCCGGGTCAGCCCTTATTAATATAGAGAATGAAAGAAATAGTTATTTTTTTATCAGTCTGTTATTGTCTGTTGTATTATTTACTTCGTGCATCACGGAGGACGAATACGACAACTCCCCCGAAGGCAACTTCGAAGCGTTATGGCAGACTATCGACCGCCAGTATTGTTTCCTTGACTATAAAAAGCAGGAATACGGATTGGACTGGAATGAAATATATAGCCAGTACAAACAGAGAATATCAAAAGGCATGAATAATGAACAGTTATTCGAAGTTCTGGCAGATATGCTGAACGAGTTGCGTGACGGACACGTAAATCTGTCTTCCAAACTGGAGTACTCCCAATATCGTGAATGGTTTGACAGCTATCCGGCCAATTTCAGCGACAGCATCCAACGTGTCTATCTAGGTAAGGACTATGCCCAATCCTCAGGCATGAAGTATCAGGTATTCGAGGATAACATAGCCTATATTTATTGTGGCAGTTTCCAATCAGGTATCGGCGAAGGAAATTTGGACGAGATTCTAAACAAGCTGGCTATTTGCGATGGATTGATTATTGATGTGCGAAACAATTCCGGTGGTAACCTTACCACAGCCGAGAAATTAGCCGCACGTTTCACGAATGAAAAAGTGTTGGTAGGCTATATGTCCCATAAAACCGGACCGGGACACAATGATTTCTCAACTCCTAAAGCTGTTTGGCTGGAACCGTCACTAGATCGCGTACGCTGGCAAAAACAAGCAGTAGTGCTGACTAACCGCCGCTCTTTCAGCGCCACCAATGATTTTGTGAACAGAATGAAAATACTACCCAAAGTAACCATCATCGGTGACAAAACAGGTGGCGGTTCTGGTCTGCCCTTCTCTTCTGAACTGCCCAATGGCTGGTCTGTCCGCTTCTCGGCCAGTCCAATGTACGATGCGAATATGCAACATCTGGAATTTGGTATAGATCCGGACATCAAAGTCAATATGACCTCAGAGGATATGCAACGCAATGTGGATACAATTATTGAGACTGCACGTGAATATTACATAACCACAAAGAATAATTCCTAAAATCTTTGGTACTTAAGAATATTCCTTATCTTTGCACCCGCTTACCGAAAGCAATGTCGCGCGTGTGGCGTAATTGGTAGCCGCGCCAGACTTAGGATCTGGTGTCGTGAGACGTGTAGGTTCGAGTCCTATCACGCGCACAACATTCCATATAGAAACAGACAAAAAACCCTCGAAATTAGATAATTTCGAGGGTTTTGTCTATACCTGAAGAAACGAAGGCTCAAAAATTTCAGTATTGATAACACTACCAATCACCCACTTTTATCAACTTATTGGCTTTCCGATGATAAGCAATGGGTATTGATAAAACAAGCATTTCTTTTTCTATCCCACGCCGTTGTACAATCTTTTAATCACTAAATTATTCAATATGCCTTCTATTATATTTTGAGGAAAAAGAGAATACTTCATCAGTTCCCTCTCTTTTCAAATTATTCATATAGATAGAACATACGCTCCATCATACTCCATTTTTCTTTAGCAAGTTCCCCTTTCCTACACTGTTGGAATATCGATACAAAGTCTTCCCATTCTTGCTGTCGAGGTAAAGTCGCGAGTTTAGCCATAGCAGATTCCCAATCAAAATCAATAGGAGTTTCGACAATCATGAACAATCGATTACCGCATATATATATTTCCATTTCTAAAATACCAACTGAACGGATCCCCTCTCTGATCTCCTGCCATGACTTCGCCTTACTATGATACTCCCGATACTTCGCTATCATCTCCGGATCATCCTTCAAATCCATTGTCTGGCAATATCTTTTTACCGGGTAGTCATATCTTTTCATTTCATATCCATTTTCTTTCATCTTATCTTAAACTTATGCCTGCTTAATTATACCCTTCATTCTGTTTCAGATTTTTATTCACATTCAAATCATTTTGAGGAATAGGAAAATATCGGTTATGTGCAGACCATGTACGTTTTTCAAACTGATAATACATATCTTCATCTACAGGAGAAGCCGTAACACCACTTCCTCTATAATTACGAGCTTGCGGATCATCCGACAATTTTACTCCGGTAAAAGTATGATTAAGTTCTTTCTCGGCAATGCCCCAACGTAACACGTCATAATATCGAAGCCCCTCGAATGCCAGTTCCACACGTCTTTCTTTACGAACTGCTTCACGAACAAGTTCCTGTGTCGCTACGTCTGTCTTTTTTATTCCAACCAATTTCACACGATCACGTATATCATTGATAGTCAAATCCAATAAATTCTGGTCTACTGCATTCGGCTGCGATTCATTTACCGCTTCCAGATAGCTTAATAGAACCTCAGCATAACGCATTATAGGAGTATAAGTGGGAGTAGAACCTAAATTATTAGTTATAGACGGATCACAACCTTTCTTTGGACAATATCCATTAAATAAGGCAAATTTATTATAGCTATCTGCAGTATTAGCTCCCTTAAAGCAATCATAAATTATATCATTATACTTAGTTCCCTCATAACTTCCCAAAGGAGGTAAAAAAATAGAAGCATACAAGCGCAAATCCCGATTAACATAAGGATCATTCTCATCATAAACCTCAGAAGTCTTAATGTCCTTGCCGTCTGCACAGAAATATTCTTTCACCAATTCGTTATATGGTGAGAACTGATGCCACCCTCCATAAGCAGCTTCAGGATATAAATATTGATAACGTGAATTAGTATACAAATCCTTTATCCCCATAATACAAAATATTATCTCAGGGCTATATTCACCTCCTATTTGAAAAAGTTTCTCATAGCTGTCCTCTCCATTACGACGATCCAATTCATATATTCCCGACTCAATCACGCTACGTAAAATAGTAGCAGCATCTCCCCATCTCTCTTGTGCCAGATAAAGACGACTTAAAAGTACCTTAGCCGCCCCCCTGGTAAACCGACCATATTCCTCTGAAGAATATTGGACAGGCAACAAGTCTATAGCAGTCTTCAAGTCCTTCTCCACTTGCGAATAGACTTCAGTCTGAGGTGTTTGAGAGATAGAATTCGCTTCGTCCACCGACAGAGTTTTCAAAGGCATAGGAACATCCTTATAATAAAATGCCAAATTTAAAAAGAAATAAGCTCGTAAACACTTCACTTCGGCAGACCACTGTTCTTTTTTAGATTCTTCCATCAGACAGTCCGTAATATTCTCTAGAAAAGTGTTGTACTTAGCTATTTGCGTATATGCATTTCCCCAATACCAACGTAAATTACTGTTAGTAGCCACCGTATTGGAACTAGCCATTAAAGTAGAAAAATTTTCCTTTTCCGTTCCGTTTCCACCTGCAAAATCCAAATAGAGCAACCCTTGTGGCGTAGCAAAATCATCATGCGACCAACCAGTCTGGAAACGATAACATCCTGTCAAAGCCAACATGGCATCCCCTTCACCAGTCCAAAAACTACCATCAGAAATTGCTGAAGGTGGCTCCTTATCTAATAAATCCGAGCAACCAGTTGTTACTAGTGATACAGCCAAAGCACATAAACAAGCCTTTGTCATTCCTAATGTATTATATATATTTTTCATAATGATTCTTGATTGAATGATTTACTTAGAATTTGAAATTAAATCCGAATGAATAAATACTATTGACCGGATAATAAGAGGGAGAATCCCCTGTTCCTATCTCATTTTCAGGATCCCAACCTTTATAGAAACTATTGAAAGAGAACAGATTTTGTCCGCTTACATAAACACGCACATTTTCCAAACCTATTTTTTTAGTCCATGCTTTGGGGAATGTATATCCTATTTGTATATTCTTGACTCGTAAGAAACTAGCATTACGGACCCAATAATCAGAAGTTTGAAGATTAGTGTCATTCATATTCAAAGTTTCCAATCGAGGATATTCAGCCCATTTATCAGGATTTTCTTCCTTCCAACAAGATTCAGCCTGCCATCTCTGTATCTGTCCACCGTTGTAGAATGCATAAGCCATATAAGATCCTATCAAACGCTTATGACCTCCTAAACCTTGTAATAAAGCTGAAAAATCAAAACCTTTATAAGAAGCGGAAAGATTCAAACCATAATAAAACTTCGGGGGTAGTACTTCCCAATACGGTACGATCATATTGCGCATCCACCTTACCATCGGGAACCCCGTCAGGACCACTAATATCTTTGTATTTCACATAACCAGGTTTCAATCCTGACTTACTTACCAATTGCTCAGGAGCCGCATCTATTTCCGCTTGGTCTACAAACAGTCCATCAGTTTCATATCCATATATAATACCTATCGGTTGCCCTACAATTCTGTTATTATTAATTTCTTCGGTAGCTCCGTTCGCCAATTTCTCAACTGCATTTTTTACCCATGTAAAATTAGGAGAAATACTAAACCGGAAATCACGTCCTATTTGTCCGTTATAAGTCAGATTTATTTCAATTCCTTCGTTCGAAACAGCTCCAACATTAGATTGTCCGACTTCACGTCCCATAATACTAGACACCTCAACTGGTGCTAAAATGTCCGAAGTATATTTATAAAAATAATCCAATGTTCCACTAAAACGTCCATTCAATAAACTAAAATCTAAACCAATATCCGTTATAGCCGTCTTTTCCCAAGTAATTTCCGGATTATTATAGGTTTTCATGTAAGCCCCAGACTGAAGAGTTACCGGATTTCCAAAAGGATAATCATGTCCAAGTTCATAAATCTGTTGGTAAGGATAAACACCTATATTTTGATTACCAAGTACACCATAGGAAGCACGCAATTTCAAATTATCAACTACAGCTGAAACTGCCGCATTCTTCCAAAAGTCCTCCTCAGAGATTCTCCACCCTGCAGAAACTGACGGGAAAAGTCCCCAACGATGACCGTCCGCAAAACGTGACGATCCATCATAGCGCAAATTAACCTCTAATAAATAACGATCTTTCCATGCATAATTTATACGCCCGAAAAAAGAAAGCAACGCATATTCTTCCAATGAACTATCATTAGTAGCTGTTGATTTATCTCCAGAACCTAATTCATACAAATAATTATTAGGAAACGTATTTCTATAACCTTCCAAACCTTTATTATTAGATTGTTCCACAGAAGTACCCGCCAATAACTTAAAGGTATGATTTTTAATTTGTTTTTCATAAGTAGCTAATGCTTCAAAAGTAGTATACGTATTATTTGCAGTCCATACATTTAAAGTAGCGGGTCCCACTGTCTTACTATCATCAAAATAAGTATCAGCCCGGTAGGCTTTATCATATTTAGTCCAGTAATTCATCCCTACTTTGCCTATAAAAGAAAGTCCGTCTACAGGAGTATTCCATGTCAATTGTCCGGAAGCACTTATATTTCTACTCACATTCTGCACAAAAGATTCACTCGCCAACCACGCTTCCGGACTATAATTATCCTGATATCCAAAACTTCCATCCGACTTTTGCCCGGCATAAATAGGTCCCTGACGAACAGCATATCCTATCATTCCATCAATACTTTGTGGTTCGCCATTAGGAGCATTATATTTATTATTATAAGCATTAATATTCAAATTAAGCATCAGCCCTTTGGCGATTTCACTTTTCATAGTAAACAGTGCAGTCATTCTTTCATTAGACGTTTTTGCCGTCATTCCTTCCTGATTTCTATAACCTACTGATAAATTATAACTCGTCGTAGCATTTCCTCCTTGTATGCTAAGATTATGTTGGTGTTGAAAACCAGAACCGGATTCCAACAGCCATTTTAAGTGATTTACATTTGGATAATTATCCGGATCAGATCCATCTCTATACTTTTGAATCTGTTCAGGTAAATAAGCTTCCTGCTTACCCATATTCCGCATAGCCATATTATAATATTCCGCATATTCCCATGATGGTAAAAAATCAGGCAATTCCGTAGGCTGTTGCCAACCAAAAGAATTACTATATGTAATAGTCGTTTTACCTTGTGCACCCTTCTTTGTTTCAATCAAGATAACCCCATTAGCAGCACGATTACCATAAATAGAAGCAGAAGCTGCATCTTTCAAAAAAGAAATGCTCTGAATATCATTAGGATCTACATCATCAATGTTACCTGATAAACCATCAATCAAGACCAATGGATCTGTTCCAGCTTTTGAAAATGTACCAGTTCCACGAATTTTAACAGTTGCTCCTTGTCCGGGACGACCTGAAGTTTGTAATACACTTAAACCTGGAGCCAAACCTGCCAGTGCTTGAGCAGTACTCATAACAGGTTTACTAGCCAAGTCTTCAGCTGAAACAGCAGCTACGGCTCCCGTTAAATTCACCTTTTTCTGTGTTCCATATCCAATCACAACTACTTCTTCCAACTTTTTTGTATCTTCTTCCATTATAATACGAAGTAACTTGTCACTTTCAACCTTTACTTCTTGCGAAATATAACCTACATAACTTATCTGGAGCATGTTTCCCATTTCAGCAGACAGAGAAAATTTGCCATCCAAATCAGTAACAGTTCCATTGGAAGTACCTTTAACCAAGATACTGACCCCAATTAACGGCTCACCGGAAAAATCAGTAACCAAACCATTGACATTACTCTGTGTCTGTGCCCAAGTAGTATAGCTCAGGCAACACATCAACAAGACCGCCAAGAATCTTATTGACTGCATACATTCTAATCTGTTTTTCATTATTCTATTGATTATTGGGTTAATTTTCAAGACATAACAAGGGCTTACCGACCTAAAAAAGCCGATAAATAAACCTACTTTATGCTATATTCACTTCTTTATCTTAAATACGGGAGCAATCTTATTCAACTGTACATCAGGCATATCAATAACAACTCCTTGCGCTGTACGAGTAAAAAATACCTTTCCATAACCTAACAACTCAATTTTAGTAATTTTATCAGGGTACAACTCACTTCCCGTTGCCAGCGATTGAATGACAACTTGCTTTTCTTCCGGCCATGCAAGGACTGTAGCATAGAGATATTTCTTGGTTTGAGTAAAACGGATTTCAGATGCAGTAGCTTTAGTGTAAGCACCTTCATTGAAACCTTGAGCATTAATCTTGATATCAGCATTGGCTATCGGACCTTCTCCGAAGACTTTCCACGGACGTGTATCATAAATAGCCTCTTTATTCATACTCATCCAGTCACCAAATTCATTTAAAATGGCTTCTTCCTTTTCATCAAAAGTTCCGTCAGCCCGAAGAGGAACACTAAGCAACAAATTCCCGTTCTTACTGATCACATCCACTAATAGTTTCACTACATCGGAAGCACTCTTATACCAACCGTTCTCCGCCAATCTGGTATCATAATGCCAACCGCCTAAACAAGAACAAGTCTGCCATGGCTCTTCATAAATACTATTGGGAGATCCCCTTTCCACATCCCATACCAAAGCTTTACGTTGCTCATCGGTAAGAATTTTACCAAACATAACAGCACTGAAATCCCCCTTACGAGCAACCATGTTGTGATTATAAAAATGTGCGGCAATCTTCAAACCCGCATCACTGATAGGATAAAACGGTACACCAGTCACATCAAAATAAATCAAATCAGGATTATAACGGTTTATTGCATCAATTGTACGATCATAAAAGTTTGTCACATATTCTTGAGTAGGAATACAAACACCATTTCCCCATGCCCATTGACGGTGAATCATACCGTCAGCCCAACTTCCAGCGCTTAACGGGTGATTCTGTGCATAAAGTTTTTGAGGATCGTAGCCTTCCCACCACTTACCCTTACCATCTTCTTTAGTCAAACATCCATCATAGGGTACACCTGCCTTCTCGCCATGACGGTCGTATCGTTGAGCCGGTTCATACCAGCTCCACGCATGATCCGCATGAAAACTGATACCAAATGGAAGACCGTTTTTCTTTGCAGCTTCAGCCCAGCCCGCCAATATATCCTTCTTAGGACCTATATTCACGGAATTCCATTCCTGATATTGGCTATCCCATAAATCATAATTATCATGGTGATTACCTAAAGCGAAGAAATACTGGGCACCAATCTTCTTATAAAAGGAAACCAATTTGTCCGGATCCCATTTCTCGGCTTTAAACAAAGGCAATATATCCTTGAAGCCCACTTCAGAGGGATGGCCATAATGTTCCACATGGTGCTTATACTCGCGCGAACCTTCCAAATAGAGAGAACGCGCCATCCAGTCGCCGGACCCTTCCACACATTGCGGTCCCCAATGTGCCCAAATACCAAATTTGGCATTTCTAAACCATTCAGGAACTTTATAGTTCTGCAATGATTCCCAAGTAGGTTCGAACTCTCCTTCCTGCATTTTTTCATTTTTCTCTGAAACAGGTACCTGGTAAGTCTGAGCCTCCAAAACTCCCGCCCAAAGCAACAAAGCCGAAGCCAAAAGAAAATGTTTTGCTTTCATAGTATAATTGCTTTATATGTTTTTCAATTATCAATAGTGCAAATATACAGAGTTGAAACCAATTTATATTATCCAAATGCGCCATTATATAGGACAATATCGACTTTTACCTGAGATAATTCAAAAACGAATACCAAAACAGGTGATTTGATATGAAAATATCGATTTCCCATTGGATTATATATATACTTTTGCTTACTTTGTACGAAACTGAATCTTTCATTCTAATACCTTAAGGAATATGACACAATCAATCGACCAATTACATTTACTTATATTAAATGTAGGACTAGCCATTCACAATGCAGACTGGAACTGGAAAAACGTAAGCAGCCCTTTTACCAGACTCTATTATATAATGGAAGGAACTGCCCAAATAATATTTCCCGACGGAATACAGGAACTAAAACCACATCATCTATATCTGGTGCCATCATTCACTACCCATAGTTATCAGTGCAATTCTCATTTCACTCATTATTATCTCCATATATATGAAGACCATCAATCAGAATCCGGCATTCTGGAAGATTGGAATTTCCCGATAGAAATACCTGCGGACAACCTGGAATTACCACTTATTAAAAGGTTATGTGAAATAAATCCTACCATGCAGCTTCCTCAATCCGACCCGACAAGCTATGACAACAACCCCACATTAATCAGAAACATCATTAAAAATAAACAGCGTACCTTCTGTGACAAAGTCGAATCCAGAGGTATAGTATATCAACTTATTGCCCGCTTTTTAAAAGACGCCAAACCTAAAGTGGAAGTCAACGATAACCGTATCCAAAAAGTCTTGTCCCACATCCGAAAAAATATCTATAAAACAGTAGATATAGACTCATTGGCAGCAATCTCATGCCTCTCAAAAGATCATTTTATCCGTCTTTTCAAAAAAGAAGTCGGTAACACACCGCTGCAATATATTAATCAGAAAAAAATAGAGAAAGCCCAATTAATTCTGATTACAGAGGATATTCCTGTAAAAAACATAGCTTATCTCCTTGCTTATGAAGACCATTCTTATTTCAACCGCTTATTCAAAAAAATCACAGGCGTTACTCCTCAGCAATATAGAGAACTATATAAAAAGTAACCGTCTTATTATTTTTACGCAAAGGTTTACGTACTTTTTTCAACCTCTTCCACCACATACCTAAAGGTTATTCCTCTATTTTTGATTCCGGAAATAAATCTAAAAATAAATAGAACTATGAATTACAATGAAATCGGGAAAACCGGTATGCGGGTTTCCAATCTTAGTTTCGGCGCATCTTCATTAGGAGGAGTTTTTCATGATATCCGCGAAGCAGAGGGTATCAAAGCTGTTTACACAGCAGTAGAGAATGGAATGAATTTTATTGATGTATCTCCCTACTACGGGCACTACAAGGCCGAAACCGTATTAGGCAAAGCATTGAAAGAAATCCCACGTGACAAATATTATCTCTCTACCAAAGTGGGACGCTATGGAAAAGATGGAATCAACACATGGGATTATTCCGGAAAACGTGCAACGGAAAGCGTTTATGAAAGCTTGGAAAGACTCCACATTGAATATATCGATCTGATTAATGTACACGATGTAGAGTTTTCAGACATGAATCAGGTAGTCAACGAAACATTACCTGCACTGGTAGAACTTAAAAAGAAAGGTATTGTGGGACATGTAGGTATCACAGATTTGCAATTAGAAAACTTAAAATGGGTCATTGATCACTCGGAACCAGGAACAGTAGAAAGCGTACTTAACTTCTGCCATTATTGTCTGAATGACGAGAAACTGACTGATTATCTGGATTATTTTGAATCAAAGAATATCGGCATCATCAATGCCTCCCCCCTTTCAATGGGCTTGCTCTCCCAACGTGGGGTTCCTGCATGGCATCCGGCCCCCCAATCACTGGTAGAAGCCTGTCGGAAAGCTGTTCAACATTGCCTGTCCAAAAATTATCCTATAGAGAAACTGGCTATTCAATATTCTGTCAGCAATCCACGTATCGCCACCACTTTGTTCAGTTCGGCCAATCCAGATAATGTATTGAAAAATATAACATACGCTGAAGAACCCATCGATTGGAACCTTGTAAAGGAAGTACAAGAAATTATCGGAAAACAAATGCGTGTCAGTTGGGCTAATTCATAATACAAAGGAGAATAATGATGGATTTTAACATAATAGATGCACATTCCCATCTTTGGTTACGGCAAAATACGGAAGTCAACGGATTGCCTATCCGTACTTTAACCAACGGACGTTCGTTATTTATGGGAGAAGAACGTCAGATGGTTCCGCCCTTTATGATTGACGGGCGGAATAGTGCCGAGGTTTTTCTCTCGAACATGGACTATGCACAAGTATCGGCTGCCGTAGTCACTCAGGAATTTATTGATGGCATCCAAAATGAATACCTCGCAAAAGTGGCCCATAAATACCCGGACCGTTTCTTTGTATGCGGTATGTGCGAATTTCGTAAACCCGGTTATCTGCAACAGGCCAAGGAATTAATAAGTTCTGGTTTCAAAGCAATAAAAATCCCAGCACACCGCCTTTTTCTAAAAGAAGGAAGAGTCATGCTGAACTGTGACGAAATGATGGAAATGTTCCATTACATGGAAGATAAAAACATTATCCTTTCCATTGATCTAGCTGATGGAAACACGCAAGTGCAGGAGATGAAAGAAATTATCCAGGAATGTCCGCAACTAAAAATCGCTATCGGACATTTCGGTATGGTTACAACTCCTCATTGGCAGGAACAAATAAAACTGGCCCGGCATACCCATGTCATGATAGAGTCAGGAGGCATTACCTGGTTGTTCAACAGTGAATTCTACCCGTTTGCAGGAGCGGTGAAGGCTATCAAAGAAGCAGCAGATTTGGTCGGTATGGACAAACTGATGTGGGGATCGGATTACCCGCGGACCATTACGGCCATTACTTACAAGATGTCTTACGATTTCATCCTTAAAACGACTGAAATGACACAAGAAGAGAAAGCACTTTTTTAGGTAAAAACGCCGAAAGATTTTATGGTTTCAAAAATCTCATATCTCTTCCTTACATTAAAAACATGTCAGAATAATCAACTGACACTTATTAATCCATACCATGAAAAATAAGACCTATTATGTACCATTGATGCTCATATTCTGCCTGTTTTTCCTATGGGCTATCAGCAGCAATCTACTACCTACTATGATAAGACAGCTGATGAAAACCTGTGAGTTAAACGCTTTCGAAGCATCATTCACAGAAACAGCCTACTGGCTTGCCTATTTCATCTGTCCCATTCCCATCGCTATGTTCATGAAAAAATACAGCTACAAATCGGGAATTATTTTCGGGTTATTACTGGCAGCATGTGGTGGGTTACTGTTCTTCCCCGCTGCTATGCTGAAAGAATATTGGGCATATCTATGTATATTCTTCATCATTGCCACTGGAATGTGTTTTTTAGAAACAGCAGCCAATCCTTATGTAACCGCTTTGGGAGATCCAGAAAGTGCGCCCCGTCGATTGAATCTAGCACAATCATTCAATGGGCTGGGAGCTTTTATAGCCGCCATGTTTCTCAGCAAACTGATTCTGAGTGGCAACCACTATACCCGCAACACCCTGCCCGCTTCTTTTCCCGGTGGCTGGGAAGGTTACATTCAAACAGAAACAGACGCCATGCAACTTCCTTATCTGCTGCTAGCTATGTTACTCATTGTTATTGCCATCATCTTTATCTTCTCCAAATTACCTAAAATCAAAGAAGGAAATACGATGGAAGGAGTAGAATATAAAGGAGAAAAATTAATTGATTTCGGAGTCTTAAAACGTTCTCACCTTCGTTGGGGAGTCATTGCACAATTCTTCTACAATGGTGGTCAGACAGCCATTAACAGTTTATTTCTAGTCTACTGTTGTACCTATGCAGAACTACCTGAAAATACAGCCACCACCTTTTTCGGTCTTTATATGCTGGCTTTTTTGGCAGGAAGATGGACAGGCACACTACTCATGGTAAAATTCCGTCCACAAGACATGCTCTTGGTATATGCGCTGATTAATGTCTTGCTATGTATTGTTGTGGTTTGTTTTTGGCGGTTGGACAGGTCTTTATGCCATGCTGGGCATTTCTTTTTTCATGTCTATCATGTATCCCACTCAGTTCTCGCTTGCTTTGACTAATTTAGGCAGCAACACAAAAAGCGGCTCGGCATTTCTAGTTATGGCCATCGTTGGAAATGCTTGCTTGCCCCAACTCACTGCTTATGTGATGCATCTGAACGAACACATTTATTATATAGCTTATGCTATTCCTATGATTTGTTTCCTGTTTTGTGCCTACTATGGTTGGAAAGGATACAAAGTAATTGATTAAAAACTTATAAAAATAAACAGAAGATGAAAGCAATTCAAATTACTGCTCCTTCCGAGATGAAGGTAGTAGACATTGAGAAACCCGCTCTTAAACCGGGAGAAGTTCTTGTAAAAATTAAATATGTAGGCTTTTGCGGCTCGGACCTGAATACATTTTTAGGACGTAATCCAATGGTAAAACTACCTGTCATTCCGGGACACGAAGTAGGAGCTATTATTGAAGCCATAGGCAAGGATGTACCAGAATCATTAAAACCGGGTATGAGCGTCACAGTCAATCCTTATACCAATTGCGGAAAATGTGCTTCATGCCGTAACGGCAGAGTAAATGCCTGCGAACATAACGAAACCCTGGGAGTACAGCGTAATGGTGCCATGTGTGAATATATCGCACTGCCTTGGAACAAAATAATCCCGGCAAGCCATATTTCTCCTCGTGATTGTGCACTAATCGAACCAATGAGTGTAGGTTTCCATGCAGTTTCACGAGCGCAAGTTACAGACATCGATACAGTTATGATTATTGGCTGCGGAATGATCGGTATGGGTGCTATTGTACGTTCAACTCTTCGTGGAGCTACCGTTATTGCCGTAGATTTGGACGATGAAAAATTGGAACTAGCCAAACGGGTAGGCGCTCACCACACCATCAACTCCATGACAGAGAATGTACACGAACGCTTGACAAAGATTACAGAAGGATTTGGTCCTGATGTGGTCATCGAAGCTGTCGGCAGCCCTGCAACCTATGTCATGGCAGTCAATGAAGTTGGATTTACCGGAAGGGTCGTATGCATAGGTTATGCAAAATCAGAGGTGTCTTTTCAGACTAAATATTTTGTACAGAAAGAGCTTGATATCCGAGGTTCTCGTAATGCACTACCCGCAGATTTCAGGGCAGTTATCCGCTATATGGAGCAAGGTACTTGTCCAAAGGATGAATTAATCAGCAAAGTAGCCAAACCCGAAACCGCACTACAAGCTATGGAAGAGTGGGCGAAAGCCCCCGGAAAAGTATTCCGTATATTAGTTGAATTTGACTAATAACCAGCACCCAGATACAAAGAATGTGCTCAAAGTGAATTAAATAATCATATTCTACTTTCAGCACATTCTTTCGTTGGTTAAACCCTACTTGATTGGATAATATCAATTAATATCGGACGAAGTCCGCTAACGAAACATTCCACAGCTATTACCATCAAAATAAGTCCCATCAAACGCATCATTACATTATTTCCAGTTTCGCCAAGAATAGAAACCAACCGGGTAGACGCCCGCAATATAAGATAAGTGATAAAATAAATCAAACCAATCATCCCAATCAATACCCCCTTCATAGTCCAAGTATTGGCATCATCCATTAACATTATTCCGTTAGCTATAGCACCGGGACCGCAAAGCATAGGAATAGATAATGGGGTAATTGAAATATCATTGGCATACGTTTTAATTTCTTCGTCTTTCAACTTAGTATTAGTAAAACGTGCCTGTAACATATCATATCCAATCTTCAAAATAATAAAACCGGCAGCAATACGAAAGCCATTGGTCGATATTCCAAAAAATTTGAATAAAAATTGCCCGGAGAAAGTAAAAAGCCAGAAGTGTAATAAAGGAAATGATAGTAGCGCGTTTCACAATATGACGCCGTTCTTCATCATCCATTCCTTTAGTCATAGTCAAAAATACAGGCATGGTTCCCAACGGGTTGGTTAATGTGAAAAAAGAGGTAAAGCATAGTAATGCAAATGGTAATAATGTATCCATTGACGTATTATTTTTAGGTTATGGGCAAAAGTAATCCATAATTGGGAGATGAGCAATAGTAGAGGTCATATTTCACACGTGGATACAAAAAAAAGCCTCCGGAACTTCTTCAAGTCCGGAGGCTTCAATCAAAAACGGCAGCTACCTACTCTCCCACTGTGACGCAGTACCATCGGCGTGACAAGGCTTAACTTCTCTGT
>ENA-OQJM01000193-OQJM01000193.1-human-gut-metagenome-genome-assembly--contig:-NODE-193-length-17087-cov-3.327653_pt1 | contig 17087 bp, 16 predicted proteins | sample MGYA00242607_ERZ504773 | MGnify/ENA primary metagenome ERZ504773 (study PRJEB26092, sample SAMD00036355) | human gut metagenome | host: Homo sapiens | study: EMG produced TPA metagenomics assembly of... | reverse complement strand
CCTGAAAGTAACTGTAGCTTCCAATGGTGACCGTTGGGATAAATCTGGCTCTTGTTTTGTGCTTCCCAAAGAATCGGTGATCAATCTGATGAATATAGCCGAAGGCAAGAGGGCGTTTCCTGCGGTAGACAGTGCCAAATATGAAAAAATGATTGGTATTGTTCCGGGTAAGGATTATGTGCCTACCCTTGAACTGATGCGTTTTATGACCCCGTTCGGTGTGGGGTATTATAGTTCGGATAATGATTCTTTGAGCAGCAAGAGACGTCCTGTATATATCCCGAAATGGGAAAAGAGTGTGACTTGGGTGCAGGATATTACCGATCTTTATCCGGCATTGGAGAGAGAGGCATACGTGGGAATTTATATTGATACATGGACTGCCGAGGGGTATGTGGCCAGCATGGAATTGGACGTGAAGGAGAGTAAGATTACTTGCGACGTGATACCGGAGCGCCGTGTGAAGCCTTTGATGAATACGGTGTATTATATCGGACAGACTTATCCGGATATTTTCTCACGCAAAGATGTGGTGATGGATTTTGATATGTCGAAAGCTGCCAAGAATGTTCGTTTGAAGTATATTGTTACAGGTCACGGGGGGCATAGTGGCGGAGATGAGTTTGTGGAGAAACGAAACATTGTGTCTGTTGATGGCAAGGAGGTGTTGAATTTCATTCCTTGGCGTGACGACTGTGCTTCTTTCCGCCGTTTTAACCCAGCTACGGGAGTATGGCTGATACCACGAGTTGCCGCATATATAGGTGATAAGGGTTATACGACAAAAGAGATTGAAGAACCTTTGGCTTCTTCAGATTTATCCCGTTCCAATTGGTGTCCGGGTAGCGATGTGATGCCTGAGGAGGCTGTTATTGGTGACTTGCCGGCCGGTAAACATTCTTTTAAGGTAAGTATCCCTGAGGCACAACAGGTGGATGGCAATAAATTGAATCATTGGCTGGTTTCAGCTTATTTGGTTTGGGAGGAATAACTTTTCCCAATTATTAATAGCTGCTGGAGCAGTTTGAATCTTTCCGAATATGAATGGTGAATTTCTTTCGGAAGGATTCAAATCCTCTTTGCGGTAAATAATGAACATTATTTGTTTTTTCTTTTCATGCTGCGGATGATTTCTTTGTCCTCCGTGCTTACCCGATAAGATTCTATGATTTTTTGTAGCGCTTTATTGTAGGTAAAGTCATCTAAATGATTTTCCTTCAGATAGTTCACCGTCTTTTGAGGAAATTTGACATAACATACGGATAAAGCCCATGCTACAGCCATCTTCACATAATATCCTTCGTGACTGATCCGGTCCATCCATTGCAATACGTTGTTTATATACTCTTCGTCAATATAATGAGCCATTGCCATTACTACTCCGAAACGTATCTCATATTCTTTGTCGGATTTCATCCAGTTTTCCAAAAATAGCCAGACCCTTTTCTTGTTCTTGTCAACAAACCGTTGTTTGCCGTAAAAGTCAAAAGTGTCACAAACAGACCAACTGTTGATGATGGTAACAAACCGGGCAACCAGTGAAAGATATGCTTCTATGTCTTTCATTTTCAGATTGCTTATTACCATACCTTGCAACATACGTTCTTCCATATAATAAGTATCCGCAGTCTGTAGATAACTCTCCCAGTCATCTTTGGCAATTTGTGCTCCTAACCGCCTTAGGGCAGGGATGCGGATACCCAATACATTTTCTATTCCCGGATGCAGCGATTCGGTGAACTTTTTATTTCCATTTTCTGCCAGTTGCAGCAAATTTTCTTTTATGGTCAATCCGTTGATACGATATTCGTCCATTTTGTTTTTGTAAGATAGGGTTAGATTTTCAGTCCCATGATATAATCGTTCATATAATATCCGTTGCCTATATAGAAATCTCCTTCTGCAACTTTTTCCATTCCTAAATGTTGGTAGAATTGTAAAGCCTTATTGTTACGGTTTACATTCAAGTGCATTTCGCAAGGTCCGGGATGGATTTCTTTAATTGCTTTGACGGCCTGCTCAAATAGTGCTTTGCCCAACCGGCAACCTTGAAAACGAGGAAGTACATAGATTTTCTGCAGATGAAATAAATGTTCTCCTTCGGGCTGTATGGAAACATATCCGGCAGCTTCTCCATCTTTGTAAGCTATGTAATAGATGTGCCCTTCTTCTTCTATTTGTTTACGCAGATTTTTCGGAGAGTACATCCAGTCCATCATGTAATCCAATTGTTCTTTTGAAAGAATTTCCTGGTAGGTGGCCGGAAATACAATCTGAGCCATCTCGTTAATCAACTGAATATCATTGGTTGTCGCTTTTTGTATGGTAAACATGATCTTTATATCTTTTTAGGGTTATAACGAGAGACAAAGATAAACTTTTTACAACAAAAAAAGGGGACTTCCTTTCTTTTACTTGTTTAAATATTAATTTATGCAAAATAATAGAACTATGCAATACAAGGTACTGATATAATACATATATTTGTGCCAAACAAAGTATTATAAATTATGAATGTAGACAATGTACGATCTCAGATGCGCAAAGGAATGCTGGAATACTGCATTTTATTGTTGTTGCACAAAGAGCCGTCATATGCTTCGGATATCATTCAAAGATTGAAAGAAGCCCGGCTCATTGTAGTAGAAGGGACGCTTTATCCGCTGCTTACCCGGCTGAAAAACGATGACCTGCTCTCATACGAATGGGTAGAGTCTACTCAGGGACCACCTCGTAAATATTATAATCTCACTCCTCAGGGTGAAATATTCCTTAGCGGATTGGAGACTGCTTGGGAGGAGTTGACGAATACAGTGAATCATTTAAAAAACAATTAAAAACAGGATACAATGAAAAAGACTTTAACCATAAATTTAGGAGGTACCGTTTATCATATAGACGAAGACGCTTACCACTTGTTGGATAATTATTTAGCAAATTTACGCATTCACTTTCGTCGTGAGGAAGGTGCGGAGGAGATTGTACATGATATGGAATTACGCATATCTGAACTGTTTGCTGACCGTTTGAATGAGGGCAAACAGGTTATTACCATTGAGGATGTGGAAGAAATCATAGCCCGGATGGGTAAACCTGAAGAACTCTCTGGTGAAGGGAATGGAGAAACATCCGGTTCGGAAAAGGCAAAAGGGACCACTGTACGCCGTCTGTTTCGTGATCCGGACAATAAAGTGCTGGGTGGTGTGGCTTCCGGATTGGCCGCTTATATGGGATGGGATGTTACTTGGGTACGTATCATTCTATTGGTTCTTGGCTTCTTTGTTCATGGGGTGATATTGGCTTATATCATAGCGTGGATTATTATTCCTATGGCGCATACCGCCCCCGAGAAACTCGCCATGAAGGGGGCTGCTATTAATGTGGAGAATATAGGCAAGACTGTAACAGACGGATTTGAAAAAGTGAATGATTATGTACGCTCAGATCGTCCTAGAAGTATCTTGCAAAAGATAGGGGAGGGGATTGTGTCTGTGGCGGGGTTCCTTATCAAATTCCTGCTTGTTTTCATTGCTATTTGCTGTGCGCCTGTATTGTTTGTATTATTGATTGTCTTTTTTGCATTGCTGATGGCGGCTACGGGGCTGATTGCTGCATTGCCGGCAGTGCTTTATGAGGTGCTGCCTGCAGTTAATTGGGCTACGGTGGGTAGCTCTCCGGGGTTGACTGTCGCTATGTCCGTTGCAGGTATTCTGGTTATCGGTATTCCTATTATAGGACTGATACACATGCTGATGCGTCATTTTGGAGGTTGGCAACCCATGTCCATTGTAACCAAAATTATATTTATCGTATTGTGGCTCATCGCTTTGGGAGTGGGTGTTTTCTTTGTACTGAATGATCCAAATATTGCTTCAATGATATCGTATAGTTTATAAAATACACTATCTTTGCAGATGGAAAGTTGGGAATCAAGAGGTGTCTTGTTCTCAACTCTCCGTTTTTTGTAAGGAATATCAAACATATGTAAATACTATGACTAAGAAGATTTTATTGCTGGGTTCCGGCGAATTAGGTAAAGAATTCGTCATTGCGGCAAAACGTAAAGGGCAGTATGTTATTGCTTGCGACTCTTACGCAGGTGCTCCGGCCATGCAGGTGGCTGATGAATTTGAAGTGTTCAGTATGCTTGACGGTGATGCATTGGATGCTGTGGTAGCCAAACACAAGCCAGATATAATTGTGCCTGAAATTGAAGCTATCCGTACCGAACGTCTGTATCATTTGGAACAGGAAGGTATCCAAGTAGTGCCGAGTGCCCGTGCTGTGAATTTCACGATGAACCGTAAGGCTATTCGTGATTTGGCAGCTAAGGAATTAGGATTAAAGACAGCCAAATATTTCTATGCCAAGTCTCTGGAGGAGTTGAAAGAAGCTGCAAAAGAAATTGGTTTCCCCTGTGTGGTGAAGCCTTTGATGTCTTCATCCGGCAAAGGCCAGTCTTTGGTCAAAAGCGCGGATGAGTTGGAACAGGCATGGCATTATGGGTGTGAAGGCAGTCGTGGAGATATTAAAGAATTGATCATTGAGGAGTTTATTCAGTTCGATAGTGAGATAACTTTGCTCACCGTCACTCAGAAAAACGGTCCTACTTTGTTCTGTCCGCCTATCGGACATGTACAGAAAGGAGGAGATTATAGAGAAAGTTTCCAACCGGCACATATTGATCCCGAACATTTGAAGGAAGCGCAACGTATGGCTGATAAGGTAACGGCAGCTCTGACTGGTGCGGGAATCTGGGGAGTTGAATTTTTCTTGAGTCATGAAAACGGAGTTTATTTCTCCGAACTTTCTCCCCGTCCGCATGATACCGGAATGGTGACTTTGGCAGGTACTCAGAATTTAAATGAGTTTGAGTTGCATCTGCGGGCGGTGTTAGGACTTCCTATTCCTGAAATTACACAAGAACGCATAGGGGCCAGTGCAGTGATTCTTTCTCCTATTGCCAGCAAGGAAGCTCCCCGTTATCGTGGTGAGGAAGAAGTTTGTAAGGAGACAAATACTTATCTCCGTATTTTTGGTAAACCTTATACAAAATTGAATCGCCGTATGGGGGTTGTGGTTTGTTATTGCTCCTAATGGTCAGTGACTTGGACGCTCTGCGTGTACAAATGCAAGGCTGTTGCTGCAAAGGTAGAGGTGTATTAATATCTTGTATTGATGGATATAAAATAAAGGTCCGGGCTTTCCCAAGTCCGGACTTTTTGTTGTTCCGAAGGTATGCTTCCCTGGAACAAGGTTTTATAGTCTCTCTTTTGTGACTAACATTACAGAGAAATAATAATAGAGAGAACTCCACATCAATGGTTACGGTATAATAAGATAAATTCTTTTTGGCAAAATTGCAACATTTAATAATCTCAGACAATACCTACAAATAATGATTTTGATAGATACCTTTTCTACTTTCGTTTATTATAGCTATAAATAGGGATGTCTGACTGTCCAGAATACCTATATCATGCGATTGCACAGACAGATGGCAAACCTTATCTTTGCATTGTAAATAAGTCATATAAAAATTACGTAAACCACAAGTTAGTTATTAGTTAGTAGTCTCCCTGCGAAGTGATTCGCGGGGAGTGCTTCTTTTATGGGGGTAATTCCTTTTTTTATAGTGTTTCAGGTTCTTTGTCCAAGTTGGTTTCTATTTGTTTCGGAAAGGATAGCTTTTCATTGATGGATGAGGGCTATCCGTTTGCGTAGCTATGCATTCCTCCTAACAGAAAATTCACTCCGAAGTAAGTAATCAGTACTGTTATAAAAGCAGTTATACAGAAAACATGAAAAAACATGGTGCGATGAAACCATGGCAGTGATCTCGGATGCAGTGCCAAGGCATATACCAGCATGGTGATTAAGGCCCATACTTCTTTAGGATCCCATCCCCAATAGCGTCCCCATGATACGTTTGCCCATACAGCACCAATGAAAATACCGATAGCGAGTAAGAAAATTGCCGGATAAAGAATTATTTGGCTTATTATCTGCAATCGTTCTATTTGTTCTTTGCATTCTTTCTGTGATTGGTGGAGTATGACCGCTGTTACACCATTCAGCATGATAAATGCCAGCAGCGAATAAGCGATCATGATAACTACTACGTGGATACTCAATAATGGAGATTGCAGAACCGGCATCAGTTGTGTGATTTGTGGGTTTGATTCTCCCAGCATGGATACCATCAGCGTAAGTCCGCAAAGCAGGAAACCGAAAGGGAGCAACATTGCGAATTTACGTTGTAGCAGAAAAGTGAGCAATAGCGTACACCATGCCATGAACTGCATGGTTTCGAAGCCGTTGGACAATGGCAGATGATTGCTCACATAACCACGCAGGCAGATAGCAGCCGACAAATAGGTAAAAACAATCCATAGCAAAATATTCAATATTATGATTGCCTTCCGGCTTGTTCTCTTTTGCGATGCCATGCAATGGCAATAATAGATAAAACATATCAGGCCGATGCAAATACATGCCATGGCGACAGATTTGCTATAATCAAATTGATTATATATTTTCTCAGCCTTGAATTTATTATCTGCAGGAAGCAGTCCGTCACACTCTTTCTGCTGGTATTTCTTGATTTTTTCTAATAACAGGCAGGCATCATTGTACTTTTTCATCACAATCATTTCGTTTACATAACTCATAGATTTACGAATGAATACCCATTTGTCATTATCCATATCTTGAGGTAATTGGTCGCTTTGCGAATACCATTCCAATGTCTTTCCGGCTATATTGCGACAAGGGAATATTTTCATCATGGCACCGGTACATACTAAATTGATGATATTGAATTTCTCATCAGCTTCTTCTATGCCTCGTTTGTCAGTCACCTGTTCTCCTGAACGGATATGGTTCATCATTTTTTCCAGCTTGTATTCATTAATGGTACTGATATAGTCTTTCAGCCTGGCGTAATTCCCTTCTATTTCCAGTAATTTACGGGCTTCATTACTCTTGATTCGTATAATTGGTTCATTTTTCCAACTGTCATAATAAAACAGCCATCCGGTAAGTACTTCTTCTGGTGTCAGTCCTTTATATGAGGAACTACCGTAAAGTTTGACTGTAAAATCACGGGCAAAGGTTTGTAAAGGACAGATACGGTTGTTGTATAAAATATATAAATCTCCAAAATGTTCGGCTACTTCGCGCGGAAGCACCTTGGGGGATGTACTGTTTGCTTTGAGAAAATTACTGTTGAGACTGAATGCGAATAAAAGCAAGATGACTGTCAAGCTTCTGTGTAGTAAAGGGCTTTTCAGCAGTTGGCGGAACCGACTTTGCGGGCTGAAGAAAAAGAAAACGGTGGAAAGTAGCAATAAAGTATATCCTGCATAAGTGATTCCTATACCATAAGGATCATGAGATACACTAAATACGCTTCCTTCATTATCTTCACTGTAGCCTGATTGATAAAAGCGATAGTGCTGGTATGAAAATATATGATTCATGGAAACCTTCCCCTGTATCTGGCGGTGGCAGTCTTTGTCTGCTACTGAAATATGACTGATAAAGTCCATTGGAGCCAAGGTTCCTTTGTAATAAATAATTTCAAATTGGTTTAGTGTGATGCTGAAAGGTAGCTGGTGGGAAATTCCTTTGGAATCGGTGAAAGAGGTCTGTTGTTCTCCTTGGCGGACACGCATAGTGCCTTGTTCTCCATATATCCATGTGGTGAATGCCCCTGCCAATATAAAGAGAAGAGAAAGATGAAGCAAAAAAATAACAGGCTGACGATGCAGTTTGCTTTTTATGATGTATAATAAGGAAGTAATTGCGGTTACTCCCCATAAAATGACAAAAGGTACGGAACTGTAGATATACTCGTTTACAAAGTCCGTACCATATATTTTTTCCAATATAGTAGCTATAGTAAGAATCAGAAGTAATATGCCTAGCAGACTGAAGGCAGTTCGTTTTAATAATTTCATGTAGTTATAATTTTCTGAAAGATAACCAGAAGGTGAATCTTGAATTTGTCTCATCCCCCTGAATGTCCTGTCATATTATTGGTGATAGGATTCAGGAGGGAGACAATCTGTTTCATTGCTTAAATGGCATCAATAAATTTGACGATGGCGTCACGATCTTCTTTACTGAGTTCGCGGAACTTGTCAATGCTCCAGCGTGCGTCACTATTTGAAGCTCCATGCCACATAATGGCTTCAATGACATTACGTGCACGACAGTCATGCAAACGGTCGCTGTGTCCGGCACAGATTAAGGAAAGTCCGCGTCCCCAAAGAGGAGTGGTACGGCACCATCCCGTGCGGATATTGTTCTTCATTTCCAGGCGGTGTTGAACCATATCTGAATATGGCCAGATAGTTTGGTGTGGATAGCGTGGCAGACGGCTGTCACCATCTTTGAAGTATCCGTTCGGATCGGGATAATTATCGTCTCCTGTAGTCCATGACGGACGATGGCAGGTAGCACAGCCTATTTCACGGAATAATTTGTGACCTCTCTGAACTGTTTCGTCATCCAGATTCCGTGCGGCAGGAACTGCCAGTCCTCTGTGCCATATCATGAAGTTTACATAATCTTCGTCTGTCATTTCCACCGGAAGTTCCTTATTCATCAGATAGTTGTATATATCTTGTTCTACATTACCGGTCTGTTTCCATTCAGGGAAATAGTTATAAAAATCTTTTTGTACATCCGGGTCTTTGGAGGCTGTTTTGGCATACGTGTCAGTCATGTAGTGATAACGGCGGTCACTACGGGTAACATTGGTGATGTTCCAGATTGCATTGGCACCGGGACCATCCTGTATGGAAGATCTGGTCAAAGCGTAAGTATAACGTTTGGGATATTGTTTACCTGTAAGTCCCTTATAGAGTGAAGTCCACTCTCCGTTTGCGAAGATGGCTGGATTCAATTTTACACCTGCTTTTTCCTGACGTGCATATTCTGCTTTCAACGAATCATCGGGAATGGCATCTAGTAATCCGGTTCCGTAGATACCAATGGTAGATTCCAGCAAAACTACTACATCAGAGTAGTTGACAGGGGTGACAACTTGATTATAAGTAGCCTCCAAAGGTACGTAGTATGCATCTTGAGGAATAGTCACTTCCGGATAGATCAGACTGTATGTTTCTCCGTCAGGAAATTTATTTCCCCATTCGTCTGTGTAAGGCAGCCAGTCTATTTTTATCTTATCTTCATCTATTGGTGCTTTGAAAGGGGCTACAGCTTTGGTTTGAGGCATTCCCGTTAAAGAACTTAGGTAGTTATCCTTTCCATCGGTCACAACAAGTAGATATCCATTTCCCCAGTCATCAGCACGATAACGGTCTACCCGTTTGCCATGACCGTATCCGGGGTGGCAGTTCATACATGAATTGCGGATATAAAGCGGTCCCAAACCATTGAAAGGTTTGGAATTCTGCGTATAAGAACGTTCAAAGAAATATTCCCCATATTTGAATTTGTCGGTCATACCTGCATTTTCCGTTGCAGGAGTAGGATCTTCATAAGCAGAAGCGGAATTGTTGAAGGTTGTACCCAATTCTCCGCCTGCATAGGTCTCTACATTTACGTTGATATCAGGATTGACTTCCGGAGATTTGTTTTCCGGATTGTCATCGTCATTACAGGCTGTTAGCGAGAGCATTGTAAGGCCGCATAGAGCAGCAAGCCAGTGTATTTTAAATAACTTATTCATATAAGAATGTTTAAAGTTAGTTACTTTTCAAATTTATATACCAAAGAATCTACATAAGGTTGTCCTCCCCCGGTCTTTTTCACTATCATGTCTGTTGTAGAGGGGACATCCGGCAGCACAAAGCCGGTGCTTGGAGCGAATGTAAAATCACCATCTACAGCAAAAGATAGTACAATAGACCTTTTCCGGACACCCTCTTGCAGATCCTTTGTGGTCATTGGGGTAAACAGTTCTTTTTAATTGTTTCTTAAAGCTGTTTTAACATCAGACAATATGGCATCAAGATCCTGACAAGCTTTAATTGCTTCACCTGCACTTGGATCTTTAATATTGTTTACAAATGGAGCTGCCATGGCATTGATTTTGGTCAGAGCATTGTTTATGGCATTTACAACTTTTGTATCCAGTTCTTTATCTACTCCAGCAATATAGTTGTGTAGTGAGTTGGTTTCGTCACGTTCATTTTCTATACCGCCCATGTAAGCATTCTGAATACTGATGATGTTGTCATAAAAGTCTAGAATGGACTTGTGACTGTATGGTGATTCTATATAAGCAGGGTCTTCTCCGCTATAAGGTTTTCCTATTTTAGAAGTTCCTACTTCATCTGCGATAGTCTTGCAGCCGTCAATGATAGCTTGCATGGCCAATGTCCAGCTGGCGTATGTACTACCTGCTTTTCCTGCATTCAGCATATTCTCACCATAAGAATATTCACCACTGTTTACAGTGTAAGGCAGTTCTAACTCATTTGCGACTTTAGCGACACGGTCGGCATTGACAGCACTTTCGCCTCTCCATGAAAGTTCCAGCTGCCAGCAACGGTTACGCAAATCACCAGCTACAGCTACGGCGTAAGTCAGATGTAAGTCACTGATTTTAGAAACTGATTTGGGGCTACCATCTTCGAAAAGGATGTATTCAATACCATGAAATCCTAATAAAGAATTACCCAATTTCTCGCCGGCATAAATATCTCCGTCTTCACCACCCATTGCTTCTACCTGTTCCGTATTTTTCAGTGCGGTCTGTAATCCGTCCAAGTCCAAAGGCCATGAGTCAATATGCGGGTCGATACCGAAATCGGTAGCTGCCCCATACAGGAAAGCTTCACTCTTTTCCCACCATGCACGTGCTTCAAGGAAGGTTTCGCAGGTAGCTTTTACATTTGCATCAGTCTTGCTGCTTTTTAATGCTTGTAAATCTTTTACTAGCTGTTCGGTTTCATCAGCCAGGTTCTTGTAAGTAACATATACCGTGTGATCAAGATACTGTTTTGCGATTGCTTCGAATTTTGCATCTGTTTCAGACGTACCGGTATCCGGAGTCGGATCATCGTTATCACTGCATGCGCTGAAACTGCAACTCATCATTGTTGCTACAGCAACAAGTAAGGGGAATTTTAACAAACTTTTCATACCTATTTAATTTTAAAAAATGAATAATCGGGTTTATTTAATGAAAAATCCTGCATAAGCTATGCCCAATGAAAAAGAGGGTTCGTTATTATACTGGCTTTTCAAGAAGCGTTTTGAGTATTCGGCTTTTACTACGATGTCTTTCATAGGATAGTAGTTCAAACCGACGGCCATGCGTTGTTTTTTAGTCCATTCATATTTGCTGAAACCTTTAGCAGCCTTATGATATGAGTCATAGTATTCATATCGTCCAAATACATATAGTTTTTTACCATTGTCTCTCATTTTCTTTACTTGAGAAAAAATATCATATCCTGCCTCGATTCCGGCGGCAATGGCTGTCTTGCCCACGGCTGTGTGAGGATAAGGGGACTGTGTGCTATTGTCTTGGCTTTTGTTGTGAGTGGAGATCAGATCAGCGTCTCCCAAATGGCCATAATCAAAATTGCCGCGTACTACCCAGTTATGATCATTATAATCAAAGTCGAATGCACCTATGACCACTGTTCCTTTCACATCTTTATATTTGGTGGATTTTTCATCTTTAATAATGTCGTTTTGGAAACTGTTACCTATATAGCCGCTTATTCCCATACGCAATCCTTTGACAGAGTAATTGTCGATACGTGCCGCTCCTGCCAGATTGTTGGCTACTTTAAATTCATAGGCTGATGCAGAACCATCATGAATCCATCCGCTATGATTGAACATATTAGCATTCAATGCGGGAATAACCATTGCCTCATAACGCCAGTCACCTATACGCCCCCATACACTAAGACCGGTTTCATGCCATGTGCAAGGCATTATTGTGTTTTCACCTTCAGGACGATATACTGTAAAGAACTGAGTGGGAAGATGGGCGTTGTTTATTTGTCCTATCGGCACGATGATGTGCCCTGCGCGGATATTGAAGCCCGAGCAAAAAGATTTCTGAATCCAGAACTGCTCCAAAGCCACTTCACCCCCACGTTCTATTTCTTTTTCAAATTCTCCGGCTTCTTCGTCTTCTACTTCTATAGCCGATTCTGTTCCTCCGTGTTCAAACTCTATTTCACTACCCATGCTCCATCCTTTTCCGAAATCGTAGCCAATCATGATTACTACATGAGGTAAGTCTACGCGTCCGTGTCCGTCAGAGTCTTTGTAACTGTCTGCTTTAGAATAGCGGTACATATTGTCACTATAAAATTACGTGTGTACACTGCTTCTCCGTAACCTCCCAATGTTAGCCGGGATTTTTTTTTAGGTTCTTCCTCCGTAGTTTTCTCTGTGTTATCCTTATCTATACTTGTTGCTTTTTCTGCATAACTGTTTGCAAGACAGGCCGACAAGCATAATGAGAACAATAAAAACCTTTCTTTTCATTTTTGCTTTAATTTTTATAATTTTAAATCGGTGCAAAGTTATGGGAGGTTAAAAGGGTGGGCAATACCTAAAAATGGGTATTATTTTATGAAAATTGGTAATGAGTAGGTATTAAAGCTTGAATGATGCTGTCCGGAAAGGTTTATTACCCTGTTTTTCAGTTGTAAAATGATGCATTAAAATTTAAGATGGCAAAATAATAGTCTGTTTTAGTCTTTCCACATATGGCCAGATGCATATCTTCTTGCCACATGCTTTTTTACCTTTTTAAAAGAAGGGTGTTAGGGGATTTTTCTCTGTAAAGAGTGCAAGCCTTGTAATCAGATTCATCCTTAAAAGATCTTGTTTGTATCCCTAACCCTTTCCTGCCGTGTGGTTAAGGTTTTTCTTCCTGCTTGTTTTATCTCCGCAAGCCTTTGGAGTTATCTCCATAAGCTTTGGAGTTAACTCCATAGTCTTGGGAGATAACTCCAAAGGCTATGGAGATAGAATATATCTGTATAAAAAGGTTTAATCTGAAGATAGAAAAGACTTATACAATAGGGAGGATATGAACATTCATTTAATTCCGTTAGCGGGTTATTGCTTCTTTCAGCCCTTCCGGCCCTTTGAACTTCATGGTGGCGGAAAGATTGATTTAGTCATTCTTTTTTTCTTGGTCCGGATTCGTAATGACTTCTTCGTTTTCCGGATGACTGCTGTTGTCTTCCTCTTCCTCGTCAATGAAAAGTTCCGGTTGTTGGGGCCTTTGTGTCTGAACAATATGGCTGCGGCTATTCCGGCCGCCGCGCCCCCCAAGTGTCCCTCCCAAGAAGTGGTGGAGGAGGCGAACTGCGGGAACATGTTCCATACCAGACTGCCATATAGAAAAGTGACAAGCAACGACAGGGCTACTAAAGGGACGTGTTTGCGGAGAATGCCACTGAAGAACAGAAAAAAGGCGAGTGAATAAATTATACTGCTGGCACCTATATGCCATCCCGGCTTGCCTATTATAAATGTAAGTATTCCACTGACTATCCAGATGAAAAAAGTATACTAATGCCCAAATCACGATAAAAGTAGAGCAGACACCATAATAAAAAAAGAAGAGGAAAAGTGTTCGCAAATAAATGTCCCCAATCAGCGTGTATCAATGGAGAAGTGAAAATCCCCATTATTCCTTTGGTTTCTCTGGGATATATGCCCCAGGTGATAAAATCCCAATTCATGACACTTTCCATTGTACGCAGGGTGTACAGAATGAAAAGAAGTAATAACGGAAGAGCAAAAGCCAATAGAATTTTTTGAATTTCAAGTTTCATTTTGTCATAATTATGCTGATTTCTGTGCAATACTACGGATATTTGAGCGAAAAATGAAAAATATTTTGCTATTTAATTTTGCTTTATCCATTTAATTACTAATTTTGAGCGTTGCATACAAAAATAATATGTGACATAAATTGATATGGAAATTTGATTTATAACCTTAAAATAACAACTATGAGTTACTTACGATTTGACAAGACTCTTATGACGAACCTCGGGGAATCATTACCGAAAGAAATTCTCCGCACAAACCGTTCAGGGGCTTACCATTGTACAACCATTGTTGATTGCAATACGAGAAAATATCATGGATTGCTTGTCATTCCGGTGCCTGAACTGGATGATGAAAACCATGTATTGCTATCGTCGTTGGATGAAACAGTGATACAACACGGCGCTGAATTTAATCTGGGACTTCATAAGTATCAGGGCGACAATTACAGCCCAAGGGGACACAAGTATATCCGGGAATTCGAGTGTGAGAAAGTTCCTACCACTATATATCGGGTAGGTGGTGTGATTCTGAAGAAGGAAAAGCTTTTCGTTCATCATGAAAATAGAATTTTAATCCGTTATACTTTGTTGGAGGCACATTCGGCCACTACGTTGCGTTTGCGTCCGTTTCTGGCTTTCCGCAGTGTCCGTCAGTATACTCATGAGAACGCACAAGCCAGTCGTGACTATCAGGAGGTGGATAATGGAATTAAGACATGCATGTATCCGGGCTATCCCGAATTATATATGCAATTGAACAAGAAGAACGAATTCCACTATCAGCCGGATTGGTATCGGGGAATTGAGTATCCCAAAGAGCAGGAGAGAGGATATGATTTTAATGAAGATTTGTACGTCCCGGGTTATTTTGAAGTGGACATAAAGAAAGGTGAAAGCAATCGTCTTTTCAGGAGGTGTGTCCGAGGCCAGTACCCGTACATTAAAGAGAACCTTTGAAGAAGAGGTGGAAGAACGTACTCCACGTGATAATTTCCAGCACTGTCTGATAAATGCTGCTCATCAGTTCTTGAATAAACAAGGAAATGAGTTTTATATTCTGGCAGGATATCCGTGGTTTAAATGCCGTGCGCGCGATATGTTTATTTCCCTGCCGGGACTGACATTGGCGATTGATGAAGTGGCTAAGTTTGAAATGGTGATGGAAACGGCCCGCAAGGCAATTCATGACTTTATTAATGATGAGCCTGATGATGTTAAAGTGTACGAAATGGAGCACCCTGATGTTTTGCTTTGGGCGGTGTGGTGTATCCAGCAATATGCCAAGATGGTGTCGCGCGACCAATGCCGTGAGAAATATGGTACATTGTTGCAAGACATTATGGAGTACCTTCGCCGGGAGAATCATCCGAATCTTTTCTTGCATTCCAACGGTCTGCTATATGCCAACGGCACAGAAAAGGCTATCACATGGATGAATTCTACCGCAAACGGACGCCCTGTGATTCCTCGTACAGGCTATATCGTAGAAATTAATGCTTTGTGGTATAATGCTTTACGCTTTACAAGTGAACTATTGAGCGAAGGTGGAAACAATAATTTGGCTGATGCGTTAAATGTATTGGCAGAAAAGACGGGGAAGGCTTTCGTGGATACTTTCTTGAATGAGTATGGTTATTTACTGGATTATGTGGATGGCAATATGATGGACTGGAGCGTGCGTCCGAACATGATATTTACTGTAGCATTCGACTATTCTCCGCTTGATGCCCGTCAGAAGAAAGGGGTGTTGGACATTGTGACCAAAGAACTGCTTACCCCGAAAGGGCTCCGTTCGCTCAGCCCGAAGAGTGGTGGTTACAACCCAAATTATGTAGGTCCTCAGATGCAGCGTGATTATGCTTATCATCAAGGTACCGCATGGCCCTGGCTGGCAGGCTTCTATTTTGAAGCTTACCTTCGTATTTATAAGATGAGTGGTATAGGATTTGTGGAGCGTCAGCTGATAGGCTACGAAGACGAAATGACTTCTCATTGTATTGGCTCTATACCTGAACTGTTTGATGGTAACCCGCCTTTCAAAGGTCGTGGAGCTGTATCATTCGCTATGAATGTGGCAGAGATATTGCGAGTATTATATTTATTGAGTAAATACAATTATTGAAAGGAGGGACCTGTATGAAAGTATTAATGTTTGGATGGGAATTTCCTCCCAAAATATATGGTGGTCTTGCTGTAGCATCTTACGGTATAACAAAAGGTTTGAGCCTGCAAGGTGATATGGAAACAACCTTCTGTTTGCCCAAACCTTGCGGCGACGAAGAAAAGTTTCTGAACATTATAGGCATGAACCAAGTGCCCATTGTGTGGCGTGATGTGAATTACGATTACTTAAAGTCACGTCTTTCGACTTCGACTCCGGAACAGTATTATGCTTTCCGTGATCATATCTATTCTGATTTCTCGTACATGCACGTCAATGACCTGGGGTGTATGGAGTTTGCCGGCGGCTATCCGGGAAACCTTCATGATGAGATCAATAATTTTTCTATTATTGCAGGGGTGGTTGCGCGCCAGCAAGAATTTGATATTATCCATGCGCACGACTGGCTGACTTATCCGGCTGGTGTGCATGCCAAGCTGGTAAGTGGCAAACCTTTGTGTATCCATGTGCATGCTACTGATTTTGACCGTTCGCGCGGTAAGGTGAATCCTACGGTATATGCTATGGAAAAGAATGGCATGGATCATGCCGACTGTATTATGTGTGTGTCCGAGCTGACCCGTCAGACAGTTATTCACCAATATCATCAAGACCCGCGCAAATGTTTTGCCATGCACAATGCCGTTTATCCGCTTTCGCAAGATTTGCTGGACATTCCTCGTCCTGATCATTCGAAAGAAAAAGTGGTGACTTTCCTGGGGCGTATCACGATGCAGAAAGGACCCGAGTATTTTGTGGAAGCCGCCGCATTGGTCTTGAAGCGTACCCGTAATATCCGTTTTGTAATGGCAGGATCGGGAGACATGCTGGATGCCATGATCAATCTGGCTGCGGAACGAGGTATTGCAGACCGTTTTCACTTCCCGGGGTTCCAGCGTGGGCGTCAGGTTTATGAAGCATATAAAAACAGTGATGTATTCGTAATGCCTTCTGTGTCAGAACCTTTTGGTATTGCTCCTTTGGAGGCTATGCAGTGCGGAACTCCTTCTATCATCTCAAAACAATCGGGTTGCGGTGAAATTTTGGATAAAGTAATCAAGACCGATTATTGGGATATCAACGCAATGGCCGATGCCATCTATTCAATTTGTACGAATCCTTCTCTTTTCCAATAT
>ENA-OQJM01000189-OQJM01000189.1-human-gut-metagenome-genome-assembly--contig:-NODE-189-length-17377-cov-3.933971_pt1 | contig 17377 bp, 18 predicted proteins | sample MGYA00242607_ERZ504773 | MGnify/ENA primary metagenome ERZ504773 (study PRJEB26092, sample SAMD00036355) | human gut metagenome | host: Homo sapiens | study: EMG produced TPA metagenomics assembly of... | reverse complement strand
CATATAGAGTTGACGCGCTTTGTTCAACCAGAAAAAATCGAAATTGATGCAAACGAAAGGGCAGTTAATGAAAAGTCTCAATACTGCTTTTTCGTTTGCACCACCTTCGATTCTTTTCTTAACGATTTGTCAGATTCTAAAAAAACTGTTTTCCGTAATTGTATCATAATCCTGAAAAGAAATTAAATTTTCTTTTCCAATCCTTTTACTATCTTATCAAAATCAGATTCAATTGGCTGTGTCTTGTTAAAAATATCATATTCCTGATATGCTTTCTCCACTGCCTGCTTATGAGAAATACATCCATTATCTTTCAAGATATCGTATCTGCGGAACGCAAGAAATTCGTTCACACTTTTTTGAAAATTCCTCCATAGTAAAGACGTTTTCACGTTCAATCAAATCCTCTATGTAATCAAAATATCCTGTAACAGCACGTTCCAACTGACGAATCTGTTTTTCATCCAAATAGTTTTTGGCAATCGGGGTATCAGATTTGAGAATACGACCATCTGGAGCATTTTTCCATGTGGTCAAGCCCATATTTTCCTTGGTGTGGTCAGCTTGATTATAGACGATTTCAGCCGCTGTTTTACCGGTAATAGCATAATGAAATTTGTTCTGTATGGTTGCATAAAAATGATATGCAGTATCAGAATCTCTATTGTAATCAATGCTGCACTCTGCAAAGATATCGGTTATCTGTTGCCATATTCTACGTTCGCTGGCACGGATGGAGCGTACTCTTTCCAGCAATTCACGGAAATAGTCTTTTCCAAATGCTGTTTTACCCTGTTTCAGGCGTTCATCATCCATAGCAAAGCCCTTTATCATATATTCCTTCAAAATACCGGTTGCCCATATACGGAACCTGGTTGCCTGAATAGAGTTTACTCTGTAACCTACAGAAATAATGGCATCCAAATTATAATAATTTGTAGGAATAGTCTGCGTTTTATCCTGCATTGCTCCGTGCTGAGTGGTTGTTGCAATTTTTGCAACAACCACTTCCTCATCAAGCTCACCGGTTTCAAAAATCTTTGCTAAATGGCGGCTGATGCCCGACTTGTCAATACCAAACAATTCAGCCATGGCTTTTTGTGTCAGCCATATCGTTTCATCTTTTATCAAGGCACTGACTGTTACGTTATCATCTTCGGTTCTGTACAGCACCATTTCCAGTTGTTTTGTAATATCTGTATTCATAATCAGCCTTCTTTCTTAAGAGTCAAGAATATTTACATTGTAGCAAACGTATGTTTGCACGTCAAGAAGGCGGTGGAATTTTTATGGAGCTGACAAAAACTTTTTATTAAAAAAAGCAATGTATGATACAAAAAGTTTACAACTGACATATATACTCATTATAACAACATGGAAGATAACTATTCTGAATAGTCACCGGGAAAGAACAAAAAGGGAGGAGAGCCGCATATGGATAAAAAGGGGTAACATATCTTCACGAAATATGAGATTATTTGCAGCAATTATGACACTCATCGAGGCACTTGTCCTCACATCATTCACAGGCTGCTCAGGCAAAAAAGTAGATTATGGGAATGAGAGCGAAAGTAAAGAAACAAAAAATATGTCTGCCTTAGCTGATATCAGGGCAGACTCCGGCTGGAATGAAAACTTTACAATACAGACCGGTAATGGCGAGAAAACAGTATATGTAAATGCAAATATTGTAGTTCCAGACTTTGATAACATGTCGGTTGTTGAGGTGGAAAATGTAAAGATAGATGCTGATTACAAAAAGCGTTTTCTGGATTTATATTTTGGTGGGAACGAGTACTATTATCACGATCCGGATCATTATACTGTTGACGAACTGAATGAGGTCATAGAGGACTGGCAGAAAACACAGGATGAAACTCACAGTGAGTGGTTGGAACAGCGGCTGGCTGAATATAGGGATAAGCTTGAAACGGCAAAGACTACTTATACCGTGGCAAAGGATCTCGAAAACTGTGAAGTATTTGCAGGCTACAAGGGTGATGTGTTCTGTGAGGTGGATTTTGAGGCTCACAAGGTACATGCTTACGCCTTGCATCAGTCCGGGACAGATTACGGTCCACCATCTTTAAGGAATGAGGACTATGATACCATAACGCAGACTTTTCAGGATGATGATCTAAAGGATAAGGCAGACGAGACCTCAAATGAGGGCAGTAAATCTGCCGCATCAGCCAAAAAAGAAGCCGGGGATTTCCTTAGTAAATGGGGAATGCAGGATCTGGTGGAACGAGGTGAATGTGAGTGCAGCTGGATAGGGTTTAATAACAGCGAAGAGGGAAATGACTATCAGACAGCAGTGTGGGGATATATTTATTCATACGCGACCGGCATAGACGGAATCACATTTAAGGATGGATTTGATATGGATACCTATTTGTCGGGGTATGAAGCAATTGATAGTGATATAGATGATGTTACACTGCCTGACAGTACACTTCTTACAGTCACGGATGATGGAATAATTGATGTGCAGATGGAATATCCGGTAAATGTAACACAGATCTATAAGGATGTGGAGCTTATTTCTCTGAAAAATATAGAGCAGATCATCAAGGCGGAGATTACGGAAAATCCTGATAAATATGATATTGCATCGTCATTCAATAAGCTACAGCTTAGTTATCTTAAGATAAGAAGTGACAGTGAGCAGGGAAAATACAGCTATGTTCCGGCGTGGGCACTGTCATGTCTGGTAGACTACTCCAATGAGCAAAATGCTATCTTTGTAAACGCTATAGATGGCACGATCATAAATTTGGAAAATTCACTGTAAAGGAGAGGCTATGAAGAGGAAAAACGTTATTATATCGGCGTTGGTTCTTGCAATAGCATTAACCGGCTGTTCAGGAAAAAAGTAGATTACAATATGGAAACTGAAAATATAAACACAAAAGCAGGAAGCGATATAAGTGCGTTTGACGACAGTACGAAATGGAATGACAGCTTTTCTGTTGAGACATCTGACAAAAGTGTGGATGTGGATATTTCAGCAGACATTACCCTGCCGGACTGCAAAAGCATGTCGGTTGTTGAGGTGAAGAATATAAAGGTGGGTGCCGATTTCAAAAAGAGTGTGATAGAGGCTTATTTTGGCTATAGTACCGTATATTATCACGACATACCTCATTATACGAAAGAAGAGATATATCACAGCATGGAGGTTGTAAAAAATGAGATTGCCGGGTATCAGCAGGAAATTGATGCGGGACTTATCACAGAAGAGGGCGTCAGCAGGGTGATGAAAAGTGAAAATGATCTGCTGGAACAGTATGAAAAGGCAGAACCGTCTGCACTGGATACGCGTGAAAAAGCTACAGATTATACGGATTGTAATGAGTATCTGGGATATATTGGTAATGTTTTCTGTGAGCTTAGATTTGGAATTGCTGAGGACGGCTCTCTTGAATATATTTCAGCACAGCCTCTTAAGGCAGGAAGTGAGGGGACATTATACGATGATAGTGAGTATGGCTATTACGGACCACCATCCTTTGCAGAGGAGAAAGGTGTAGAGGGATTTAACGGAGGCTCTACAGGTGGAGATACTACATCTTCATATGATAATGAGTGTGCATTATCAAAAGACGAAGCTATAAAAAAGGCAGAAGAATTTCAAAATAAATTAGGCATGGCTTCACAGGTATATATAGGAACATCAGACTACGAGTGGAGCGCAGGAGTGATAGAGGATGGTGATGATACTGTAAAAACTGATGATAAAGAGAGCGTCATAAAGGATACAGCCTGGGGATATATCATAGATTATGGCGAGGGTGTGGATGGCATAGCGTTTTGCAAGTCACTCGATTTCACCCGGAATATGGATATATGGGAGACACCCGATAACTATGATGATTTTATGCCATATGGCAGCAGTTCCTTTATTGTGACGGATCAGGGAGTGACGGAATTTACTGTTTCTTACCCGGTTGATATTGTAAATGAGTCAAAAAACGTAGAACTCTTGTCAATGGACACTATTAAAGAGATCATCAAGGATGACATGACAAAAAACTCAGATCAGTATGATTTTACACAAAATCACACTTACAACAATCTAAAGCTCGGATATATCCGTTTGAAGGATGCATCTGACAAGGATAAATGTACTTATGTTCCGGCATGGTGTCTGTCAAAACAGGATAAGGGCTACGACAGATATCCGGTGTATGTGAATGCGATAGACGGCACGATCATAAGGAGTGATGATCTAATATAAGATACTGTTATTGGCTGCAATAAAGTTTATACATGGAGTTACATTTTTAGATAATAGATCAGGTTCATATTTATTTGGAAAAGAAGTGGAAAATATATGATTAATAAAAAGAAAAATATATAGGGCGTTTGACACTTGCCACTGCAATTACCTCTATTTTATTTTCAGGATGTGGGGCGGCACAAAAGGAGCTTGCACAGACGGACAGAGCTTCCTACGAGAAAATATCATACCAGACAGTTACGGTACAGAGCGGTTCACTCACACCGCAGACTACCATCAGTCTGAGCGCGCAGGGCTATACCAGGTTTTCCTATGGTGCGACAAACACGGAGCTTACGCTCGAAAAGGTAAATGTGGCAGTGGGTGATCATGTGAAAAAGGGTGATATACTGGTGGCTTTTAAATCCGGGGAGATACAGAAAAAGATTGAGGACTACAGCGGGCAGATCAGTCAGAATAAGCTTCTGGCAGAGCACTACAGGGCTATTATGAAAATCGATGATACTCAGGATTATTCAAGCGATATTGCCCAGCTTGATAAGGATACAGAGGTTGCGCAGCTTTATCTTGATGAGGCAGAGGAAAAACTGTCGAGATATCAGATCACGGCATCCGAGGATGGCACGATCACAGCAATGAACAATTCGCTTTTGGCGGGGGTTTTTGAACCGGGCAGCAATCTTATAACAGAAATCAGCGGAAACGGCAATTACGAGGCTGACAGACCGGAAGGTTATGACTTTAATGTAGGTGATATATACACGGCAACAGCATCTGATATAGAGTTTGAACTTAAGGTAAAAGAGGTGGACGATAAAAAGGTTGTTTTTGAACCGGTATCGGACATGTCGGCAGTATCGGATGCACAGATATTTTCCATGGAAGTGACGCGCCCTGCTATAGAAAATGCTGTGTATGTGCAAAAGGACGCAGTACATGAGAAGGATGGCAGGTATTTTGTATACACACTGGATGAGAATGGATACAGACAGGCGGTATGGATAAGTGCCGGAGATCAGGTGGGAGACTACCGGATCATCACAGAAGGACTTAAAAGCGGGGATGAGGTGGTTTTGCAGTGAAGAACAGAAACCTTTTATCAATAAAAAAACTGGCAGTACTGGGGATATGTGTATCGTTTGTGGCAGGCGGCTGTGGAAAAATGACAGAAAGCAGCATACCAAAGCTTGAAGAACCTGTAGCGTTAAATGAAGCCTATAGACCTGTGGAATACGGTACGATCGGCTCCATACAGGTGCTGATGGCTACCGCAGTTTCGAGGGATTACTGCAATTACTACAGTGCCAATGTAAATATTTCACAGATATATGTGGAGCCGGGAGATACAGTAAATGTAGGGGATGTGCTTGCAGTCTGTGATGTGGATGAGGCAAAAAAACAGTTGCAGGAATGTAAGGATGCGCTGGCGCATGAGAATGAGACATATGAGATATCCGCTCAGATCTCGGATACGCAGATCAAATTATGGGAGAGTCAGGCTGCGGATACGGACGAATTTTCAACAGAACAGATTGAGAAAAAAGAGAGCACAGAAGAGGATTACAATACGCAGATTGCCACAGAACAGGAAAATGAACGGTACGATAAGCAGCTTCACGAATACCGAGTGCAAAAGATCAATGAGCAGATGGCTTTATATCAGCAGATTGTTGATGATGGAACGCTTAAGGCAGCCCACAGCGGTCTTGTCACTTACACTAAGAAGCTGACAGATGGAAGGTCTGCTGCGGCATACGAGAATATAGTCATTGTCTCAGATACGGATGACCTTGTGCTGGATATAAAAGATACAGCCATAAATGAGTACAAATACAGTGATTATGACAAGAAATATGTGATAGTCGATGGCGAAAAATATGATGTCACCGAGTCTCAATATACATCAGAGGTTTTGGTACTTTCGAAGATAAACAACCGCTATCCGGATGTGTGCGTGGAAAGCAGGGAAAAGCCGTTTCTTACGGCAGGACAGATGTATCCGGTATATTTTGAAAAGACAAAAGCGGACCAGGCACTTGTCGTGGGAAAAGATTCCATCTATAAGGAAGGCGATACCAGATATGTCTATGTGAAAAATGATGAGGGCGGCCGCGAGAAACGCATCATAACAACAGGTGAGTCTGATGAAAACTATACACAGGTCACAGAGGGCTTAAAAGAGGGGGAGCTGGTCTACTATAATTCTACAGATCAGGTTCCGACAAAGTATAGCAAATATACGGTAACAAGGTCTGATTTTGATATAGCAAACTACGGTGTGCGCTACAGCAGATCTGACGCAGGGACGATAACCGAAACCTGTGATTATGAAGGGCAGATCGTATCGGTCAATGTGAAGCAGGACGATACGGTAGAAAAGGGGATGCTGCTTTACGTGGTGGATACCGGAGAGGGCAAAGCTGCCATAACAGAGGCGAAAAATGCGATCGACTCGGAGAATGAATCCTATGCGCAGAAGATTGCTGATTACGATAAACAGATAAAAGATTTATCTGAAGGTGGTAGTAGCGCAGAAGAAAATAACCGGCAGGATGAAAAGCCGGATACAGCATATGATGAGCAGCAGTTGAAACTGAATTTACAATTATTGAATCTGCAGAAAAAACTTGCCTGTGCAGACCACACCTATCAGCTTTCCCAGCTACAGTCAGCATATGACAGCATAAGCGCAGGAAATGACGGCAAAGGAAATATTTCAGTATATGCCAAAAATGATGGAAAAGTTTCAAAGGTGAGTGTCAAGGCAGGAGATAATGTGGAGGAAGGCTCAGATATCCTGCAGATAACCGGAAATTCCACGGACGTACTGCTGGTTCAGGTAAAGGATAGCAATAGCTATAAAGTATATAAGGACAATATAGCAGATGTGGGAGAGCGCGTATCACTTGAGCTGGACGGTACAACGATCTACGGAAGCTGTATCGGTTTTGCCGGTTACGGTAGTGTTGCTCAAAAGGGATATATAAATCAGGATGATAAAGGTGTGCATATTACCGGAAACACAGATTCGGGATATGGAAATGCAGCATTTTATATAAAACTTGACAATGGAATACCGGATGATCTGACCAGGGCATCTGCTGTAAAGTTTTCTTATGTTTCTTTTAAAAAGGTGGTAGTGGTGCCGACTTCGATCATACACAAGCAGGTCAATCCGATGGACAAAGATGATATATCCTACTATGTGTGGAAAATTGATGGGGACAGCGTGGTAAAGCAGCCGGTAATATTGAGCGATTATACATCAGGCAGCAATACACTTGTGCTTTACGGTATTGATGAGGGCGATGAAATATGTTTGGCTTCGTAATTAATAAATTAAAAAACAGAAAATGGTTAAATTTGTGTCTGCTTATGGGAGTGGCTTTGTTTATAGCACTTTTTGTGTGCAACCCTATGTTTGAAAAGGGCGCGGGCAATCAGATACTCGACAGACTTTTTACGGATCATGCCACACAGCAGAATGAGTTTCCTGCACAGATGAGCCGCGAGGGAACATATGCGGTGGCAGATTATCCTGATTCGCAGTCAGTGCTTGATAAGCTGTCAGGATACGAAAAGAAGTGGACTGAATATGTGGATATAAACAAGGTTTCCTCACAGCAGCTTATCAAACTCTCAGGAGGACGCGCAGATACAGAGTTTGGAGGACTTAACCATTATTTTACAATAGGATATCTGCCGGGGCTTTCGGAGTACGCGGATGTTGTAAAATCTCAGACTGACACAGCCACATTCGAATGCAGTATAAGCGAAAAGACAATGGATCACTACGGACTTGCAGCAGGTGAAAAAGTCTATTTACATGTACCTGATGGCAGTGGGAAAAAGGAAATTTCTTTCGTCATATCACAGATCTGCCGTGAAAAAGATATAAACGATCCATATTGGGCCAAGACGCTTTCGGATATGGGCGATGTGATATTTGTTTCGCAGGATGTTTTTGACGAAATGATGCAGTATTACAGCGAGGACAATATCAGCTACAGTGATTTTCTCATGCTGGATTACAGGCAGATCAACACGGAAAATGCCTCACTTTATGACGGTTATATGGAGCAGTTTAAGGATGCTGACAAGCTCTACAATGACAACATCCGTGATACGCTGGAGCGCTTTTTTACACAGCAGAAGACGGTAAAGCTGATGCTTTGGGCGTTGGAGCTGCCGTGTCTTGTGCTTTTGATTTTATTTATAAGAATGATATCTGCACAGATACTTTCGCTCGAGGAAAATGACATACTTGTTTTAAGAAGCCGCGGTGCGACAAAATTACAGGTATTTATTTTGTACTTACAGCAGTCGGGAATAATAGCGATCGCGGGCTGTGTACTCGGAATAGTACTCGGATATATAATGTGCCGGGCTGCCGCATCTACAGACGGATTTTTAAGATTTACGGCAAAGGATATAAGCACTTACAAATTTGTATGGCAGATGCTTGTCTATGCGGTGGCAGCGGCAGTTATCATGGTGCTGTTTATCACAGTTCCGGTGTGGAAAAAATCAAAGGATGCCATATCAGAGCGCAGCAGTAGGGGACGAATATCAAAGAAAAAGCCTCTTTGGGAGAAATGCTTTATAGATGTTATACTTTTGGCTCTGTCAGCATATCTGCTTTACAATTACAACAAGCAGAAGAGTACGCTTGCGATATCTGTTCTTGAGAACAGGAGCATAGATCCTGTCATGATACTGGACAATTCGCTTTTTATATTTGCAGCGGCACTTTTGTGCGTAAGACTTACCGGACTTATTATTCTGCTTGTGGACAGGCTCTTTAAAAAGCATTTTTCTCCGGCAATGTATGCATCATTTTTACAGCTAAAACGAACCAGATACAATCAGGGATTTCTGGCAGTATTTCTTATCATGACAGTGGCTGGCGGTATTTTTGACGCGAATATGGCGCGCACCATGAACAGCAATATGGAAAAACGGATCGTCTACAATGTGGGTTGTGATGCGATATACAACGAAGATTTCAGACTCAGGATACAGAAGAATAAAGATGGCTCTGTAAGCTGGATGTATGACGAGCCTGATTTCGGTAAATACGAGTCGCTCAAAAATGAGGGCATCTGTGACGGGGTCACGCGTGTGCTTGAGGACGAGCGGGTAGACATTTCCGCAGGCAGTGGTTCGGTTTCGGATGCATATCTTATGGCGATAAACACAAAAGAATTCGGTGAGACTGCGAAATTGCAGAGTGACCAAAATGATGATATTAATGACTCTCACTGGTTCAATTACCTGAATGAGCTGGCAAAAGAGCCGGACGGAGTCATCATTTCGTCAAATCTGGCAAAAGATCTGGGACTTAAAGTTGGTGACAGCTTAAATTACTCAAGGTATGTACCGGAGGCTGTCGATGAAGATCAGATCTACGCATCCGAGAATGTAAAGGTATGTGCCATAGTAAAAGGTTTTCCGGGCTACGAGCGTTACACCTATGAGACAGATGCAGACAAAAATAGTGACCGAGCAGGAGAAATACCTGATCGTTGCAAATTATGCTACGGTTGTGGAAAAGTTCGGCATGACACCGTACAGTGTGTGGATGAACCTGTCAAAGGGAAAAACGGTGGATGATATATACAAAAATTTAACATCCGCGCAGCAGCTTATAGACGAGAATAAAAACTCAGCCACAGTGCAGATCACAAACGGTATGTTTACATTAAGTTTTATACTTTCACTGATAGTGTGCTCAGTAGGATTTTTGCTGTATTGGGTTATGACACTAAAACAGAGGGAGCTGCAGTTTGGTATATACCGCGCAATGGGAATGAGAATGAGAGAGGTAAAAGCAATGCTTTTAAACGAGCAGATATTTTTATCATTTCTGCCGCTTCTTGCGGGAGCAGGCATAGGTATAACTGCAACAGCGATGTTTGTAAGGCTCATATCGATCATATATCTGCCGCAGAAACACAATATCGGAGTAAATGTATATATTTATCCATCTGATATGCTGGAGCTTACAGGAGTACTTTTCGTGGCTGTAGCCGTATGCTATGTGGTTATCAGCAGACTGCTTAAGAGTATGAAGATAGCACAGGCACTAAGGCTTGGAGAAGATAGTTAGCAGATAAAAATGATTTTGTGGTAGTCGGTAGAAGGTTTTTATAGCGTGGTAAATGAGGTCGTGACATATGGAAAATGCGATAATTGCTCAAAATATAAAAAGATATTTCAAGGCGGGAGATGGTACAACAGTCCACGCACTTGACGGAGTATCCATGGAGATAAAAAAGGAACACTTGCCATCTTAAAAGGGCGTTCCGGCTCCGGAAAGACCACACTTCTTAATATCCTTAGTGCGCTTGATATGCCGACAGAGGGAAGTGTGCAGTTTCTGGATAAAAATCTCGAGCAGATGACCGAGAAAGACCGGGAAATGCTAAGGCGGTATGAGATGGGATTTGTATTCCAGTCTATAGCACTAATTCCCACGATGACGGCATATGAGAATGTGGAATTTGCCCTTAGACTTGCAAAAAATAAACGTCAGATACAAAAGAATTTGACTGATATGGATAATGACATTGGAGATGCAAAAAACGATGTGATAAATGAGAATACGCATGACAGAGTATCAGAGCTGCTGGAGCGTGTCGGACTCTCAAAGCGCATGGATCATATGCCGGATCAGTTATCGGGAGGTGAGCAGCAGAGAGTTGCGATAGCGCGCGCTGTGGTTCATCGCCCGAAGGTGGTCTTTGCGGATGAGCCGACAGGAGCACTCGATACCGCTTCTGGATTTGAAGTCATGCGATTGTTCCGTGAGTTGATAGACGATGAGGACATCACAATAGTTATGACCACGCATGATCCGAACCTGATGGAGCTGGGGGATGAAGTGTTTGAGCTTAGTGACGGCATAGTAATTTAAATTAAAAGGGGGAAAAGTAGATGATAAACTGCGATGGACTGGTAAAAATATATGAGACAGACGATAAAAAGGTGATGGCACTGGAGGGGCTTGACCTGACGGTGGAAACAGGGGAGATGCTTGCGGTAATAGGAAAATCCGGCAGCGGAAAATCCACCCTTTTAAATATGATAGGAGGACTGGAAACACCAACGGCTGGAGTGCTCACTATTGACGGAAAAGATATTTCCACATATTCAGAAGCTGAAATGGTGAGATACCGCAGGGACAAGGTGGGCTTTGTGTGGCAGAAAAGTAGCCAAAAATCTGTTCCCATATCTGACTGTGCTGCAGAATGTCGAAGCCGTGATGATAGTTTGAAAATTCAGGTAATACCGATAATTTAAAACACAGAGAAATTATAAAAAAACGCAAGGATAATAATAAAAGCTATGCCCTTAAACTGTTAAATGCAGTGGGATTACAGGAGCATAAGGATAAGCTTCCGGCTCAGCTATCGGGAGGAGAGCAGCAGCGCGCAGCGATAGCGGTGGCACTGGCAAATAAGCCGGACATACTGCTTGCGGATGAACCGACCGGAGCTGTGGATACAAGGACTGCTGATACAATCTATGAGCTGTTTCATAAGCTGAACAAAGAGCTTGGTATAACCATCATCATAGTCACACACGATATGGCACTTGCAGGCCGTGTAGACCGCACAGTGCTTATATCTGACGGAAAGGTAAGTACGGAGAAATTGAAGAAACACCCTGCAATGGAATATACGGTATTGGACAAGGCGCACAGGATAAAACTCACTGATGAGATGCTTGAGGCAGCGGGGATAGAGTCTAATAAGGTCAGGGTTGATGTGCAGGATGGAAGGCTTGTGATATCGCGGATTTAAAGATATATTAATCAGCAACCATAGTCTTGAGATCCTTCTTAAAGTCTGTAATTCTATACTTTATAAAATTGAGTATGCCATCCTGATTAAGCTTATCCATAAATGCGTGGAATATCATTTATGTTCGAATTTATGTCATTTATGCAGATTTGATTGCAAATGAATTATAGATTGTATATTATTTATTATAGAGTAAGTTTAGAAAAGGAATACAGGATGATGTACAGAATTGGAATATGTGATGATGAAGAAGCATGTAGAATAGAAATATCGGAAAGTATAAGAAATATAGCTTTAAAAAATGATATAGAAGTTAAAATTATCCAGTATGAGTCAGGAATTCAGGTTATGGATTGTGAGAAACCTGACATATTGATATTAGACATAGAGATGGAACACATAGATGGTCTGGAAGTCCGTGATTTGTTGGAACAGACGGACAATGAGGTACTGATTATTTTCTGTACTAGCCATGATGAAATAATGAGTAAAGCATATGGGCAAAATGTTACAGATTTTATTAAGAAGCCTGTGAAGGATGAGGAAATGGAAAAGAAATTGCTTCATGCGATAAATATCATTAATAGAAGAGTAAAATGGATTTTTCTAAATACTATAAGTGGAATGACAAAGTTTAAAATTTCAGATATAGTGTATGGTATTGCACAGGGAAGGTACTTAAAGATATACATGTTAGATGGGAGCGAATATTTTATTACAGATAAAGGTGTATCACAGCTTTATGAAATGTTGAAGGATATGAATTTTGCCAGAATAAGCAGGAGTGTTATAATTAATTTTGAAAATGTTAATACAATTGGAGATGAGATAATTATGACAGATGGGGTGAAGCTAAAGAGTAGTAGAAGAATGAAAAAACAAATACAAGAAGATTTTTTTAATTATATGTGTAAAGTGGCAAGGGTTGAAAGAGCAGATAGATGATTTTAGAATTAATATTATTTGAATGGCTGATATGTAAGCTGGAGATTGGTGATATCAAGTTAAAAAAATATTTTGCGTTTATGCTCATAATGTTAATGCAGTTAGGCGAAATTATCGTTATCTTTATTCGACCGACACAAAGCATATGGTATACCATATTAGCGCTTCCGAGTGCTTTAATTGCTACAGGGATACTATTCAAAGAAACGATGTGGCGTAAATTAGCAGTGTTTTTGTTTGCATATGGATATATCGATGTAATAGAATATCCGATTAAAATTATAGTTGGCAGCAATAATGAGTTAGTGGTATACATAATTACTATTATTATAATTTGTCTTATTGGCAAAATAATAAATCAATTCAAAAAAGTATCGTCCATGATAGCGCGTATTGATCCTATATATTTTATGGCTTCGTCCATGATAGAAATAATCAATATGGGAATAATTGTAATGACCGATGATATAATTTTACCTGGTCAGGATAGACTTAAAATTGTAATAAATGTATTAACAATGATTTCATTTGTTATGTTAGGAATATTTGGAATTGTTTTTATGTTTTTGGGTGCATATAAGAAGCAGCTTGAGATAGATAATAAGATAAAACAAAACTATCTGATTATTCAAAAAGAACATTATAGTCAATTGTATTCTCATATGCGAGAAATACGGAAAATAAAACATGATATGAATGCTCATATAAATATATTGTATAATCTGTTAGATACAGAACAATATGATGAAGCTGTTAAGTATATATATGACATCAAAATGCATTATGATATAGGTAAAAAATTGGAATCATATTATGATAACGGAATAATTGATGCAATTATCTATTACTTTAATCAAAAAAATCCATTAATTAAGTTTATTTGTATGGGAAATTTTAGTGGCAGGAATGAAATTTCTGATTTAACAATTTGTACAATACTTTCAAATTGTATTTCAAATGCAGTTGAAGCATGTAATAGATTACAGAAAAAAAAGAAGAAATTATGATTAATATATCAAATGTGAGAAATTATGTGGTCATTATGATAGAGAATCCTATTGAATGGGAAGTTGATATATCTAAGTTGGGGAGATATACATCAAAGGATGATAGATTATCACATGGATATGGGGTAAGTAATATAATAGATGAAGTCAGGCTGTGTGAAGGAAATTATAATTTTTGCGCAGATGATGGAAAGTTTAGTGTAAGTATTGCAATAAAAAAATAAATACCATTCGTTACAAAAAAAGTACCGCTCATTCTTAAGGTGTTGAAAACAATTTAGAATAAGTGGTACTGTTTCTATATAAACAAAAAATATTGATTGAATGTCAAACATGCACGAATTTGTGTCATTCATGTATTTATGGTTGAAGATATATGGATTATAGAATATAAAGAAGTTAACAACAGTTGTAGTCAGGACAGATTGCAAGCAGAGAGGTAGGTACACATGTATGAATATGAGTAAGGAAGAAAAAATAGTTATTGCGTCAGCTTTAATATGTCAAGTTTTAGTTATCTTTGCAATAATAATTTTGGGGAATATGTATTTTCCTATACCGGATTGGATTATGAAGATTTATGCAGGCGGAATGATTACTGTATTCATAGTAATTATTCGTCATCATTCAATGAAAAAATAGAGATTATTTTTTAATGAGAATTACCGGACAAAACAAGTGGAATATGAAGATAATTATGAGAAAGAACATTATACATTTTACTATTTGGTTAATAGGATTATTTTGTTATGGAATATTATACAATTTTGAGCATCAAAGGGAGATACGCAGTATGAGTATTCTATAGCATAGAATTCATTGCATATGTTTTTGAACTTGTATTAGGGATATATGGTGTTTATATGGCAAAAAAGGCTATGTACAATTGGATGTGTATTTTGATATTTATAGTGGTGTTGTTTATTTTTTTAATAGGCAGTTTTAATTGTGAGAAAAAATATTGATTGAATGTCAAACATGCACGAATTCGTGTCATTCATGTATTTATGGTTGAAGATATATGGATTATAGGATATAAAGAAATTAACAACAGTTGAAGAGTCTGGAACGGTTGCAAACAGGAGTGACAAATTAAGGGGGAATATGAAGAATAATTTAAAAGTTTTATTCATACAATTATGTGTTTTGGCAATAGGCTGCTTTATCGGAGAAGCAGTTTTCGGCTTGCCCAAATGGCTTGGACTTGTGATAGCAGGTCTTATGTTTTATTTGGTATTTTTTATAATACAGATTAAAGGTGCTGTGAGCAGCATGAAAGATGAAGTGTCAAGTGATGGCATAGCCGGAGCAAGAATATGCGGAGTCTTTATTTCTGCGATACTACTTGCATTTATATTGGGAATATATGTTTATCAAGCGGCTAATATAGCGATGACTATAGCCGGTGTGGTATTGCTTATATTACAGCGGAGAAAAATAAAAGGGTTTATCTTTGAGAATCGCTGGGAAAATAATTTTTGGCTAGTGTATTTTGGTATTGCATTTATTATTTGTGGTGTTTTTTCTGTATTTGCGTGTTTGGATATTGCACCATGCACGGAGCTTTGTGGTATTTACAGGGGTATCGGTATCATAGTGTGGATTTTGGTGATTTTATGGACACTTCCGCCTGATACATGGTTGGCCAGATTTGCCACAAATAACTATAAGAGATATGAAGATAATTATGATTAAGAAAGTAATTGAGTTTATTATAGAGTATTTTTAGAAAGTTTTGCTTTCAACATTCTGATAAGTGCATTGATATCACTTTTGGGAAGTGATTTGTGAATTTCTTCAAAAAATGCTGATATAAATATATGTATGCATGGTTTTGAAATTATATTATTCCTGATTGGAGTAGATACATTTGTTTTTTTCAAAGAGGCAATGTACGATTACATATATTGTCTATATCAGTATATTGTTGCACTTTATTTTTAATTAGAACAAAAGAAATAATAAACAAAGAAACATTGAATCTGGAGAGAAATTTATAGATGGATAGAATGAAATTGTTAAAGCTACAGATAGTTATAGGAATAATTACTTCGTGCATAGGAATAGTAACGATAATGTATGGAGTGAATTTTTACAATCATCCGAGCAGAGGGAATATTGTGACATGTATTGCATTGCTGTTCTGCTGTATGTTATCAATAATAAGCTGCGTGTTAATTGTGATTAAGAATTATAAAAATAATAAATAACAGTCTCATGTTATTTTTATCTTAGAAATAAGTCTGCTAAATATGTTTCTACCATTCGTTACAAAAAAAGTACCGCTCATTCTTAAGGTGTTGAAAACAATTTAGAATAAGTGGTACTGTTTTTATATAATCGAATATTATTGATTGAATGTCAAACATGTACGAATTCGTGTCATTCATGTATTTATGGTTGAAGATATATGGATTATAGGATATAAAGAAATTAACAACAGTTGAGGATGAGGGTGATAATGCTAAAAAATGGTATTAATTGTATAAAATTTTATTGGTTTGGTATATTTTGTAGTTCAATAATGGGGATTGTTGTCAGTACATTTTTTACGATTACAGAGTTTTATTTTCTAAGGGAGATTTTTACACCTGGATAGTATCGTTTACTATATTTGTAATTTCAGTTACAGTATCAGATGTTATAATGCTACAGGTTATAGCATTGAGTAGGTTTTTATATTTGAGAATCAGGTATTCAATAAAGTGCCCATTATGCATTTTCCCTTTTCTTATAAATAGTGTAGATGGGAAGCTCGAGGTAAAAATTGGGAAAAAACCTGAGGTTGTTTATTGTGATTTTATTGATGATGAAGAGTATAACAGATTTTCATATGAAGAGATGATACGGATTTTAAGAGAGGGCATAATTGCAAGAAAGATCGGAAGATATATTTTTGGTATTAGTGTAATGATTTTGTTTTTATGCTTTAAACCGGCAGGAGCGCTGATAGTGATTATTTTATTTGCAGAGTTTGAAGCATTGGACATGATTTATGAGCGGAAATTTCATGGAGATAATTTCAAGTTTCGCAATATCAGAAGAGGGAATGGAGCTTTGTATTTGAATAAAGTTTATGATGATTGCAGGGTAGAAAATTTCTATGACAATGATATAAATAAAAACTATGTTCTTGGCATGGTTAAGAGGAGACTAGCTAAGAATATATATGATAATGATTATACAGAACCGGCATATGTAAACAATATATTAAAAAGTCTTTTTATGGAACCGGAGGAAATCAGTACTTTATAGTGGCTCAGTTGTCAAGACAAAAATCTGAGATTTTTATAATGAACTGATATGGTTGATAAGTTACAGAGAACATAGGGGAAGTAATTGAACCTTCCCCAGTCCCATTTATGCTAAGCTACATA
>ENA-OQJM01000187-OQJM01000187.1-human-gut-metagenome-genome-assembly--contig:-NODE-187-length-17512-cov-4.496923_pt1 | contig 17512 bp, 8 predicted proteins | sample MGYA00242607_ERZ504773 | MGnify/ENA primary metagenome ERZ504773 (study PRJEB26092, sample SAMD00036355) | human gut metagenome | host: Homo sapiens | study: EMG produced TPA metagenomics assembly of... | reverse complement strand
TGTGTGCTGAATATCTACACCGACAACCATGCATATGCAGAAGCCTTCAAAACTTCTTCCGGATGATTTACATCACTTGATGGCCACTGATTGCGTATTGCCTCAAGTCGCTTTATGGGGTAAGGGGGATGGTATGCGCATTGAAACGGACGCGAGGACTTAATGGTTATCTTACGAATCAAAAGTCCATTTCTCTTTATGTAGGTAGCACTTCGGGAATGGAGTTGCGGATTTAAGGTTATAAAGAGATAGCGGAGGCTATGCATATTTCATCCCGTACGGTGGAAGAACATGTACAGAAAGCCACAAAATTCTTGAGAGAGGATTTGAAGGAGGTATTGTTCTGCCTGTTGTTTTGCTTCGTTAATACTTTCATGCAGGCTTTTTCTGGAGTCTGTAAAAAAATAAAATGCAAAAAAAAGCATTTTTTCTTCTTTTTAACCCCGTAGTTCTTTCTTGGTTAATTGTCTTAATAATGAAAGACAATAAAGAAAGTAAATGAAGGACGATATTTTAATTCGATATATTAATAAGCATTGTACTGCAACCGAAGAAAAAGAGGTTTTAGAGTGGTTGAAGGAGAAAGATAGCCGTCAGCGTTTATTTGAGCTGGAGCAAATCTGGGGTCTGAAAACTGAAATGCGTTTTTCGGATAAAGGACGTATGGATGAAGCTTATCGGCAACTGAGCGGACAGCTTGGCTTGAGTAAGCAGGCAGAGAAAAGAGAGAAACCGGTACAGAGATTCACCATCGGGGAATGGTGGAAGTATGCGGCTGTGTTGGTTACTGTTTGTCTTTTTGCAACAAACTTGTTCTATATCACGAAAGAGGAACCGGAAGCATACAATACGGTAGTGGTTCCGAAAGGCCAACGGGTTTCTTTATTGCTGAGTGATGGGACAACAGTTTGGCTGAACGCTGAGAGCCGTTTTTCTTATCCGGCTAAGTTTTCGGAAAAATATAGAACGGTCACATTGGAAGGAGAGGGCTATTTTGAGGTGGCGCATAATCCAAAATGTCCGTTTACGGTGAAATTGCCGATGTTGAATATCAGGGTGTTGGGTACAAAATTTAATGCAAAAGCCTACTTGGATGAACCGAGTTGGATTACTTTGAAAGAAGGTTCGGTAGAAGTGTCAACCTTAGATGACAGAAGTAAGGAAAGGATGTCGCCCAATGACCAGGTATATTACACCGTTAGTGACGGCTTGGTGTTAATAAGGAGTTCGGCGCAGGCAAATGTGGATAGTTGGACTACTGGTGACCTGAGATTCGACAACAAGACCTTGAAAGAAATGGCAAAGGTTATAGAACGTCGGTATGATGTGAAAATCAGGATTATGGATAGTTCGCTGGTTGAAGAATATTTCACTTGCCATTTTAGGAAAGACTTGACCATAGCCCAGGCGATGGAATTGCTGAAAGAAACCAGACGGGTGGATTATAGAATTGAAAAGAAAACGGTATACCTATATAAAAAATAACAGTATGTGAAACTTTGAAAAACAACGGATGCCTATGAAGTAAAACCCTTGCAAAAAAATGAAGGGTCGAAGACGCACCACCATCTTTCGACCCGGATTAATGAGTAACCTTATAATTTATTACAAACTAATCAATTACAAATGTATGGATAATATTATGAAATGCACACCATTGGGTGAGCAAAAATCACTATGGCTACGAAAAACATTGTTAATTATGAAATTCTTTGTTCTTTTTCTATTATTGGGAACTATCCCGTGTTGGGCAGGTGTCGCTTATTCACAGAATGTGAAGATGTCTTTGGATATGGAAAATACTACGGTGCATGATGTGATTAATGCTATTGAGAAAAAAGGGGAATTCTATTTTACCTATAATCTGAATCAAATCAATGTCAATAGAAAAGTATCCATTAAAGTAGAAAATAAAACGATAAACCAGATTTTAGATCAGTTGTTTTCGAAATCAGGTATCGATTATAAAATAGAAAATCGTCATATTGTATTATATAAGCAGGCGGCTTCCGAAGTAGAAGCTGTGAAACAACAGAAATCTATAAATGGTATTGTAGCCGATGAGCAGGGTGAACCTATCATTGGTGCCAGTGTATTGGAAAAAGGTACTACAAACGGTACGATTACTGATTTGGATGGTCGTTTTACTTTATCTATCGGCAAGGGAACTGAATTGATTGTTTCTTATGTAGGTTATACCACAAAGACTGTGAAAATAGGTAATCAGTCTACTATAAAAATCGTATTAATAGAAGATACCAAGACTTTGGATGAGGTGGTTGTAATTGGTTATGGTACACAGAAAAAGTCTGATGTTTCAGGTTCGGTAACATCAGTATCGGGTGATAAATTGTCTAAGATTCCTACTGCAAATGCAGAGATGGCATTGCAAGGTATGGCTCCAGGTTTGTCGGTAAACTTTGGCAGCGGTGCTGCTGGTTCTTCTGCCACTTTGCAGGTGCGCGGTGTGACTTCTTGGAAAGATGATGATGGCGAGAACAGCGAAAGTAACGGTCCACTGGTGATTATCGATGGTGTCCCGGGTAATATGTCTTATCTTAATCCTGAAGATATTAAATCGATTTCCGTATTGAAAGATGCTGCTACTGCCGCTATCTATGGCTCACGTTCGGCAGCTGGTGTTATTTTGATTGAAACACATCGTGGTACGATGAATTCAGCTCCGAAGATTACTTTTTCCGGTTATTGGGGATTGAGTGCCGTGCCGAAGCGTCTGGAAGTTTGTAATTCAGCTGAGTTTATTAAAGTACGTAAGATGGCATTAATAAATGCAGGTACGGACGAGAGCCGCTGGCCTAAATATATCAGCGAGTACGAGAGAGACCCGAGCCAGTTTGCTGATACTGATTGGCAGAAAGAGTATTACCAACGTGGTTTTACACAAAAATATAACATCGGTTACACGGCAGGTAGTGCTAATTCCAATGTGTCTCTTTCTGCTTTCTATAGTAAGACGGACGGTGTGACTATTGCTACCGGAGATGAAAAGTTCGGTTTCCGTTTGAACTCTGATGTTACCCGTGGTAAGTTTAAAATGGGTGAATCGGTAAGTTATAGTCGTTGGTCGGCCGATTTGGAATCCAATTCGGGTTTCTCCTCCATTTATCAGGTGACGAATATGGAGCCGTTAGCGTTCCTTTATGATGAGAACAATGATGGCGGTTATGGTGGTGCCATCTCTGGTATGGGCATGTCTGACGCCGGTAATCAGGTTGCTTTCAATAAATTGATTGATAATACAAGCTCTAACGATTATATCGCAGCTTCCGGTTATTTGCAGTACGAGCCGATTAAAGGGCTTATCGTGAAATTCAATGCTAGCCGCAATATGTACTTTGGCAAATCTCGTCTTTTCAAACCTACCTACGAGATTGGAGCGGCCAAACGGAATACGATGGCTAGTTTGTCTGAATCACGTTCGCAGACTACCAACGATTTGTTGGAATTGACAGCTAATTATGACAAGACCATTGCTGAAAAACACAATCTTTCTCTTTTATTGGGACTTTCTCAGGAAGAAAATAAGTATGAAGATCTTAGTGCTTCCGGTTCTGATTTTGAGAATAATAGTATGAGCTTGATGGGACATGCTAAAAGTAACTATTCTGTAGGTGGTACTAAGACTCGCAGTGCTCTCCGCTCTCTCTTTGGCCGTGTGAACTACAACTATATGATGCGCTATATGATTATGGCTTCTTTCCGTTATGATGGCTCTTCACGCTTTGCGAAAGGCAACAAGTGGGGTTTCTTCCCTTCTGTATCATTGGGTTGGAACATTGCTAATGAACCATTTTGGGAAAATTTGAAAGAAACTGTTTCCATGTTCAAATTTCGTTTAAGTTACGGTGCTTTAGGTAATCAGAACATAGGTCTTTATCGATATATTCCTACTTTGAGCTATAATAATCATGCATTGAACTATCCTTTTGATGGTCGTGAAACTTCTATGGGATATGCCATCACTGCTTTTCCATCCAGCGATATCAAGTGGGAAACGACGGTGTATAAGAATATCGGTGTAGACATTAGTTTATGGAACAATAAACTGGAGCTTTCTGCGGAGGCTTATATTAAGAATACCAGTGATATGCTGTCTAGCCGTAACATCAGTTTGGCTACCGGTTATAATTCTTCTATCTTGGTGAACGATGGTAAGTTGCGCACAACCGGTTTTGAAATGCAAGCTATTTATCATGGCAAAGCCGGAGGTTTGAAGTACGATTTGGATTTGAATTTATCTCACTATAAGAGTGTGTTGAAATCTATGGCCAATCCTGATTATCTCTATGAGTACGGTGCTCTGCGTACTTATGTAGGTGGTGAAATAGGTGAATTCTGGGTATATCAAACTGCCGGAATTTTCCAAAATCAAGCGGAAGTGGACGAATGGAACACAGCTCATGGCTATAAGGACCAAAACGGCAACTGGCAGCCTCTGCAACCTGTGGCTAAACCGGGTGATATCCGTTTCATAGATCAGAATGGAGATGGTATGCTTGATACAAACGACCGCGTGAAAGTGGGTAGTGGTACACCGAAGGTGTCATTGGGATTCAACATTAACTTGGCTTATAAAGACTTTGACTTGGTAGCCAATTTCTACGGTGACTTTGGTGCTAAGCGTTATAACTATACTAAATATCAGTTGGAGCGTATGGACCATGTGTTCAACTATGGTAAGAATGCCTTGAATGCTTGGACACCTGAAAATCCTGATACTGATATTCCACGTGCCGTGTCTGGTGATCCTAATAAGAACTCTCGTACTTCTACTCGTTTTGTAGAGAATGGTGACTATCTGCGTCTGAATAATTTGCAGATAGGTTATAATCTGCCGGTTAAATATTGTAAGAAAATGGGGCTTGAGTAACTTGCGTATTTATGTAGGCGCTACCGTTTGTCACTATTACCAACTACAAAGGCTATGATCCTTCAACCGGTTCTTCAGTCGGACAGATGGGATATGACTATGCAGCCATTCCTTTGAGTCGTGACTTTATGATGGGTCTTAAATTCGGTTTCTAATTAAATTTAATTACGAAGATTATGAAATTCAAAAACATATTATTATATGCAGCTCTTCTGAGCGGAATGTCTTTTTCCTCTTGCACTGATTTCTTGGATGAAGACTCTAATCCCAATGCTTTATCACCTAGTATTTTCTGGAAGAGTGAAGGGGATATTATGAAAGGATTGACTAGTGTATACGGAGCTTTGCAGCCGAATGCATCTTGGGCGATACCGTTTGAACGCTACATAGTAATAGACGGATACAGAAGTGATGAGATTACCCACAGGGATGATGTGACGAGTTGGATGAATATTTCATCATTCAATGTGGAACCCACTAACTCCGTAGTCAAGACGGAGTGGACTAATTTGTATAAAGGTATTAACTATGCCAATCAATGTTTGACCAACATTCCCACTGTACCTGGTGACTCGGAATCACTCAATGCCTTGAAGAAGCAGTCCATAGCCGAAGCTCGTTTTTTGCGTGCTTACTTTTATTATCGTTTGTATGTGAACTTTGGTGAGAGAGTTCCTATTTATAAGGAGGCATTGGTAGGTACGGATGAAGAGTTCTATCCGCCACAGGCCAATCCGGGAGAATTGGTAAGTCTGATTGAGACCGAACTGAAAGAAGTACAGAGCGACCTTCCCGAAAGTTATGAGGAAAGTGAAAAAGGACGTGTCACGCGTTATACGGCAGCGGCTCTTTTGGGTAAGTTCTATATGTTCCGCAAAGAATTGAGTAAAGCCGAAGTTGAATTCAAGAAGATCATTGATAAAGAAGGAAGTCTTTTTGGCTTGATGGAGAATTGGGCTGATAATTTTGACGGTATGCACAAGAACAATAAAGAGTCTCTTTTTGAGATCCAGTTTACCGGAGACCGTTCAGGCGGACAGTATGAATATAACTTGTTTACTGTTCATTTGGGACCTATGGCTGGACTGGATGCATATGAAGAAGCTTATCCTACGGACTGGATGTGTCAGACGTTATTGGCTGATAAGACTATAGACGGTAAGTCTAGCGACCGTGCACTTCATACGCTTATTTTTGACGATCCCGAGTGTCGTCCCTTTTATTATGAGAATGGAAAATCCTTTAAGGATTACCACAAAGAAGGAGAAATCTTCTGGCACAAATATGTTACTTATACCGAGGGTATGAGTGATTATTGGGACTATAGTTTCTTTAATGTTTCCGTTATCCGTTATGCCGATGTATTGCTGCTTTATGCAGAATGTCTAAATGACAAGGGTGAAACAACAGAGGCCATTAACATAATAAATAAGGTTCGTGCACGTGTCAATGTACCGGCATTGCCGCTTACCATGGGTAAAGCCGAAGTCTTGAAACATCTGCAAGACAAAGAACGTCCTTGCGAGTTGGCATTGGAAGGTTCACGCTGGTATGACTTGGTTCGCTGGGGTATTGTAGAAGAAACGCTGAAAGCTCACAATAAACCATTTGTTGAGAATTATGTAGATACCAAGCACCAGTTGTTTCCTATTCCTCATAGTGAATTTCTGTTGAATCCTGATTGGGAGCAGAATCCGAACTATAGCAAGTAATCTTGTTTGTATAATTTTGGAAGAACCGTTTATGAAACATTTATTTCCTATATATGGAATGTGTAGCATTCTTTGGCTGGGGGCATGTACCCCGGTCGCTACACAGCCAGAAAAAGTCCCTGTTTACGACACAGGAAGATTTTTCCCAATTTGTTGAATGTGAAAAAATGTACCGGAACAATCTGTAGATGGGGATCTCAATTTGTTCTCTGATCTGGGTGCATGGAGTGGCTATGCGTTGCCAGTAAATCAAAGCAGGGCATTTGCGGGTGCCTTCATCGGCCCTATGACGATGCATGGAAGAGGATGGATTGCCCAAACGTTGGCACAGCCTACGTTGGTGGTCAATGGTGAAAAGTACGACTTGGTTCGCAATATGCAGACTGCCAAGTATCTACCCGGAAAGTTGATACAACATTTTAAAGATGCGCAGTTGGAATTCACTACTGAGTTGTGTTTTGCCACTTCACGCACTGCTTTTGTACGTTCTGTTATTACGAATCTTAGTGACACACCTTTGAATGTGTCGCTGACTTGGAGTGGCGGTGTTTTCGAAGAGAATACTATTGCCTCTAAGGTGGATAAGGGCGTCCGGTTCCATTGTCCGTTCTACGGTCGCCGTTGGGGAACCAATCGCCAGATTATCACACTGCGTAACGAACCGCCGGTAGACGAAGTGACGGCTACCGTGCTTTTCCATACAGCCGATGAAGTGATGACTGTGGGGAACGACAGTTTGCGAGTTGTTGAGAAGAGTGACTATTTGCTGCAATCCGGCAAAAGTTATACTTCGGAATACAGCCAGACACTGACCTTGAAAGGCGAAGAAACAGACAAGGAATATGTTGCAATAAAGTCCATACCTTTTGATCAATGTTTTGCCGACAATGCGCAGCGTTGGAATCAGGGACTTCAACGGGTACTATCTGCCGACAGTCCTTATATGAAAGAAAACGCTTACAGGAACATTGCTGTGAAAGCATTGATGACGTTAAACTCCAATTGGCGTACTCCGGCTGGTGATATCTTCCATGGTTGTAGTTTCCCTTCTTATATAGGATTCATCGGTGGATGTTGGTCGTGGGATGCTTGGCAAATTGCATCGGGTAATGTGTACTACAATCCTGAGGGGGCCAAGAGTGAAATGCTTTCTTTGTTCGATTATCAAGCAGAGAATGGTATGGTTCCTGATTTTATCGGTTATAATAAGGTACGTAACAATTGGCGCGACTCCAAACCTCCTATAGCATCATGGGGAGCCATGAATGTCTATAAGGTTACAGGAGACAAAGCGTTCTTGGACGAAATATTTGATAAATTGTATAGGTTCCATCAATGGTGGTATGCTGAGCGTGACCACGATCACAATGGCATTTGCGAATATGGTTCTACTGATGGTACACTGATTGCGGCGGCTTGGGAGAGCGGCATGGATAACGGTGTGCGTTTTGATGACACCCGGATGCTAAAGAATGAGATGGAGAAAGCTTGGTCGATGGATCAGGAGAATATTTGTTTGAATTCCTTCCTTTATGTAGATAAACTGACACTTTCGGAAATGGCTTCTATCTTGGGAAAGCAAGAGCTTTCTGAACAGTTGGCTAAGGAGGCTGAGGTAATCAAGCTGTATGTACAGACTAAAATGTATGACAGCGAGAGTGGTTTCTTTTATGATATTCGTTTGAATGACCGTACACCTGTCAAGGTGATGGGGGCTGAGGGGTGGTTGCCTTTGTGGGCAGGTATTGCTACCCCGGAACAAGCCGAGAGTGTGAAGAACATCATGATGGATGAAAAACATTTCAACTCTTACCTGCCGCTAGGTACTCTTGATGTAAGTCATCCTGCATTGCGTCCTACTTTCGGTTATTGGCGTGGTCCGGTTTGGTTTAACCAGGTATATTTTGGTATAACCGGATTGAAGCGCTACGGATATGTGGAGGAAGCCGACTTGCTGACTCGCAAGTTCATGGCACATGCTCAAGGACTGATGACCGACGGACCGATTCATGAAAACTACAATCCACTGACAGGTGAAGTGTTGAATGCACCCAACTTTGGTTGGTCTTCTGCTTTGATTTTGCGATTGTTGTTGGATCAATGATAGTGGAAGTAAAAATCAGTATGCGGATACTCCGAATTTATTAAAAGATATATTTATGATGAAAATTCGTTCTATATTGACAGGGATTGCCATATCTTTGTCGTTGGCAGGTATGGCACAATCCCAATATGACGGTGCTCCGGTAAACAGGAGCGCTAACGAAACGAGCACAGACAATGTAGAAGTGCGTAGAAACAAATACCCCCGTTCGGATAATGATTGGGAGAATTTTGATGTGCTTCATATCAATCGTCTGCCTTCGGCGGCTAATTTTATGGGATACCCCACTAAAGAATTGGCATTGCAGGGTGATAAATCACAATCTCCTTACTTCCAATCCTTGAACGGAACATGGAAATTTCATTTTGTACCCCGTTCGGATGAACGACCGATGGACTTCTTCCAAAAAGGATATGATGTTTCAGGTTGGGATGATATTAAAGTTCCTTCCAATTGGGAGCTTCAAGGGTTCGGCTATCCTTTTTATGTAGGCAGTGGGTATGGTATAAAGAAGAATCCACCATTGATTGCAGTGGAAAACAGCCCGGTTGGCTCTTATAGACGTACTTTTACTATTCCTGCCCATTGGAATAAACGTCAGATTATTCTTTATTTCGGAGGAGTGGCTTCTGCTTTTTATGTGTGGGTGAATGGTGAAAAAGTAGGTTACTCTCAGGATTCCAAAACACCTTCGGAGTTTGATATTACGCCGTATGTAAAACAAGGGGAGAATGAAATAGCCGTACAGGTTTTCAAGTTCAGTGACGGATACTATCTGGAAGATCAGGATTACTGGCGTTTTGCCGGCATACAGCGTGATGTTTATGTGTATGCCCGATCCGCAACTCATGTGCGTGACTATGAAGTGGTTACCGATCTTGACGGGGAATACAAGAATGCTGACTTTCATCTTTTTGTAGAGTTGGGCAAAGCAGGAGAAGGTAAAATAAAAGGGGCTGAAGTGGAAGTAAGCCTGTTGGAGAAATCGGGTAAAAGTATCTACAATGAGCGTAAGCGTTGGAATGCTGCCGATCGGGAACTTCATTTTAAAAAGGAAGTGAGAGAACCTTTGTTATGGAGTGCGGAGAAACCAAATCTGTATAGATTGCTGATTACTTTGCGTGTAAATGGCAAACCGGAACAATATATTTCCCAATACGTCGGTTTCCGTAAATCCGAAATCAAACATGCTCAATTGCTGATAAATGGCAAGCCGGTCTATATAAAAGGAGTAAACCGACACGAACACGATCCTTATAACGGTCATGTGGTAGATGAGGCATCCATGCTGCGTGATATTCAATTGATGAAAGAGAATAATATCAACAGTGTACGAACCTCTCATTATCCCAACGATCCCCGCTGGTATGAATTATGTGATATTTATGGTATGTATGTGGTTGATGAGGCCAATATCGAGAGCCATGGCATGGGATATAAGCCCGATCAATGCCTAGCTAACCAGCCCGAATGGGAGAAAGCTTTCATAGACCGCACGGAACGTATGTTCGAGCGTGACAAAAACCATCCTTGTGTCATTATCTGGTCATTGGGTAATGAAACCGGTGAGGGATGTAACTTCGCGGCTACCTATAAATGGGTACATACCAATGACCGTTCACAGCGTCCCGTGCATTCGGAAGACGGAATAAAGGGACCTTATACCGATATTTTCTGTCCAATGTATAAAAAGATAGATGTATTGATCAATCATTCTCTCTATCTTCCGTCCAAACCGCTGATTCTATGTGAATATGCCCATGCTATGGGCAACAGTGAAGGAAATCTTCAGGATTATTGGGATGTGATAGAGAAATATCCCTCTTTACAGGGCGGACATATCTGGGACTGGGTAGATCAGGGCTTGTATGCAAAGACGCCGGATGGAAAATTCTATTGGGCATACGGAGGTGACCTGGCTCCGAAAGGTACTCCAAGTTCTGCCAATTTCTGTATGAACGGTCTGATTGCCGCCGACCGTACCTTGAAGCCGCATATCCATGAAGTGAAAAAAGTATATCAAAATATAGCATTCTCTTTATTGGATTATCATGAGGGATGGGTAGAGTTACGTAACAAGTACTTCTTTACGGATTTAAGTGATTTCAATTTTACTTGGAAGCTGGAGGGGAATGGTGAACTTTTGGCTACCGGAACTATTGATAATGTATCCCTGGCTCCTCGGCAGACGGGTAAGTTTAAGACTTCTTTTCCAGCCATACAGGTAAAACCCGGTGTGGAGTATTTCTTGAATTTCTATGCCAGTTTGAAAAATGAGGATGGTCTGCTGAAAGCCGGAACAAAACTGGCTGATGCCCAGGTGAGTCTTCCATTTTATCAGCCGTTTGTTGCTGAGGTTCAGTCTTCACCGGTGATAGCAGATGATGCGGCTTCGTTGTTGACACTTACAGCCGGTAATCTGAGCGTAGGTTTTGATAAGGAAACCGGTGCTTTGACTTCTTATAAAGAGGGAAGTACGGAACTGATAAAAGAAGCTTTACGTCCTAATTTCTGGCGTCCTGTGACGGATAATGATATGGGAAATGGCATGAATAAAACCTTGCGTCCGTGGCGTGATGCGGGGCGTCAGGCAAAACTGTTGTCCATGAAACAAAAGGCGTTGGGTAAAGAAGTTTATGAGGTTGTTTCTCATTATAAGTTGCCTGTAGGAGAGTCTGATTTTATCGTTACCTATCATTTTTCGGGAAAAGGGTATTTGGATGTGAACTGTACTTTCATTCCGGGTAACGATACATTGCCTTTATTGCCTCGGATGGGGGTTAGTATTACACTGAACAGGCAGTTTAGTCAGATGGAATGGCTGGGACGTGGTCCTCATGAGAATTATATAGACCGGAATACTTCTTCTTATGTAGGTCTGTACAAGGGAAGTGTGGCCGATCAGTATTTCCCGTATGACCGTCCGCAGGAAAACGGTAATAAGACTGAAGTCCGTTGGATGAGCCTGACAGATACCGCCGGACAGGGATTGATGGTTGTCGGACAGCCTTATGTCAGCACCAGTGCTTATCTGTTCCCTACAGAAGATTTAGATGAGCCAGGTCTTCGTAAATCGCAGCGTCATTTATCTGATATCCAGTTCAAGGATATGGTGACATGGAACATTGACCTGAAACAGATGGGAGTGGGTGGTGACACCAGTTGGGGGGCTTATCCTCATCAGCCTTATTTGATTCCGGCTGAACGTATGTCGTTCTCCTTCCGTTTCTGTCCTGCAAAACAGAATGGGGTATCGGGAAACCGGCAATATTTGAATTTTAAGTAATATAGGTTCGTTCAAAAAGAAAGCTGATAATTATTGTTTGCTTATTTGCGGTAGTCCTTTTGTGAATAATTTAAGGTCAGAAGGGGGATGGTTCAGTAAGTGAAGTATCCCTCTTAAAAAAGCAGCTTGGATAGTGAATTTTATCCAAGCTGTCTTTTTATTAATGATATTTGCCATTACCGGTTAATATCCCGGATTCTGATATTCATTAGCATTATCAATCAGCAATAATTCGGCTGTGGGAATGGGGCGTAAATAGTGAATGTTCTTATCGAATTTTGTGATTTGCGGGTTAGCTTTTGTGATACGGCTCTCGAAAGCACGGAATCTTTTCAAGGTCATCCAACGGTTCCATTCACCTATCATTTCACGCGCATATTCATCCAACAAGAAATCTTGGGTAACTTCCGAAGCTGTGATATCCATACTATGGTCATGTCCTTTACAGGCACGGTTCCGAAGTATGTTCAGTCTTTCGGCAGCACTTTGGTTGTTGCCTAATCTCCAGTCAATTTCGGCTGATAGCAAGTAGGTTTCTCCTAAACGATAAACAATACAGTCTGCTGAGGAATAAGGTTTGGAGGCATTTGAACCGGCATATAGGCTAGGACAATCTGCTTTCTTCAGACTTGGGAAAAACTTCAGAGGACTTTTTGTATTGGCATAGTTGTCTTCCAAGTTGAAAATGGCATAGCGGCAAGCGTCTCTTTCGGCTTGTGTATAGGTCTTACGAGATAAATAGACAGCCGTATCTCCTAAAGTGATATCATAGGCAGAATTACCGACCCTGCTGGTGGATAGACCGTATCTTTGTGCATCGGCTTCGTTCCATGTATATCCGTTCTTGGTACTGTTCGTAGCGTTATTCACATAATAAGTGTCTTTGAAGAAAGCTTTATAGCGACCGTCTTTCTCTCCATATAGATCAAGCATATACTTGCTTGGTTCCATATAGCAGTTACCTTTAGCCAGTTTGGGAACTTCGTATCCGTTGATATTTGTGGCGTAACTGGGTGTCATGCCCGAAAGATAGATACCTGAGGTATTGTTATTGTATGCTTCGGAGTGTTTCCATACACGGTTGAAATAGTTTCCACGAGGATTATAAGCCGTAATGGTAGAGTGGCAGACAATAAACAGTGCTTCTTCATTATTTTTGTTATTGTTCTCATCAAATACAGCTTCTACGTTATCATAGAGCTTGACCCCCAGTGAGCCTGCATTTTGAATCAGATAATCTGCCGCTGTCTTCGCTTTTTCCAGATAGGCTTTACTTTCGCTTTCCGTCAAGGCAGTAGTATTGCCTAAACCATCTGTGTAGGTCGAGAAGGTGAGGCAGGCTTTGGCATATAAATGATAAGCGGCTGCACGTGTCACGTGCCCTTTTACTTCCTGTGTGATAGGAAGATTTTTCATGGCGAATTCCAGATCTTCCAGAATTACTTTATAAAAATCATTAACCGAACTGCAAGGAAGAACGGAAATAGGACTGTTCATAGGCTCCAATGGCAGGTATTTACCTCCCCATTGCTCTACAATATTATATAAGGCATGGGCACGGATAAACCTTGCTTCGCTGACCAACTCGTTGATTCTTGTTTCGCTTAGACCTTCCACTTTGTCGGCATAATGGACAGCTGCATTACATGCACTCAATATACCATAGAAACCCGCATATCCTTCATTCAACATACCGTTGGAAGCACCGTAATCTTCATAACGGAGTAGTTTGCTCCAGTTACCGTTGGTACCATCGGGATTCGTATCTTGCCAAATGTCTGTTCCACCTTCTGCAACCATTAGATAGGTGTCTTCTGCCTGACCATAAACTATGCGGACCAGGTCAAAGTAACAGTCGTTCACTTTCTTTTCATAGCCTGCCGGGGTAGACCATTCTTGTTCTGTAGAGATGCCGGAGGGATTAAATTCATCCAGGCTACAGCCGTAGACAGACAACATCATGATTACGGCTGATATAGAGAGTAATTTATGTTTTTTCATCAGTATAAGTTTTTAGAATGAGATATTAACGCCAAATACGTATTGTTTAGACAACGGTGCGTCGTCATCATTTCCTCCCTTTTCGGGATCATAGTTTTGTAAGTAGTCACACTTTGTAAAAATGAACGGATTGTTTGCGGTAAAATATATACGCATTTTGTTAATCTTTACGGCATCCAACCATTTTTTGGGAAATGTATAACCTAGTGAAATAGTTTTTACTTTCAGTAGGAACCATCAAAATAATTAGCCCATTGTTGATACGGGTCCTGTCCGTTTGTAATACTTGCATCCGGACGGGGATAGCGGGCACTTTGATTTTCAGGAGTCCAGTAGTCACATACAGTAGGTGAAGGCGTCAGACCGTCTGTACGATACCATCCGGTCAGACCGTAAGGGATTGTCCAGTCCCACCGGGCAATCAACAAAATGCTTAGGTCGAAATTCTTATAATTGAAATTATTAAGTAAACTGCCCGACCATTTCGGTGTAGCGCTTCCTAGAACATAATAGTCATCCGCATTCAGTTTGTAATCGGGAGTACCATTTTCTGCGATATGGACTTGTCCGGGTTTCTGACTGTACTTGGCTGCTTCTTCTGCTTCGGCTGTACCCCATATTCCGGCATACTTGTATCCGTAATAAGTTTTGATTGCCTCACCGGGAATCAGGTAGTAGTCTCCGAACTGAAGCGGGCCTTCGCTGGTTGTTTTTATCACTTCTTCCTTGTTGGTTGAGAATGCCAGTGTGGTGCTCCATTGGAATTTAGGTCCGACAAAGTTACGGCTGGTAATGCTTAATTCCACACCTGTATTACGTGTTTCGCCTACATTAGACCATATTTTGAAAGGAGAGGAGCCATAACCTCCCGTTGCATAGGGCAGGTTTTTCTCGAATAAAATATCTTTAGTATCTGTCCGGTACCAGTCGAACGCCACGTTCAGTCTGTCACTGAATAATCCCAAGTCGAATCCCAGATCTGTCATATAAGATTTTTCCCATCCCAGACTCTTGTTGGCGATGGATTGGGAATAACCGCTATAAGGGACTCCTACATCTTGAAATCCGATAATGCCTGTGCGGCTGTAATCTAATGTGGCGTATTCTGAAGCACCGGCATTACCGGTGACACCGTAACTGGCGCGTAATTTCAGATTGGAAACAGCTTTTACATTCTGCATGAAGGGTTCATCACTAATGCGCCAGGCAATAGCTCCTGCGGGGAACATATCCCACTTGTTTCCATCTGCCAAGATGGATGAACCGTCCCAGCGGCTGCTTAATGTCAATAGGTAACGTCCTTTATAGCTATAGTTAATGCGGGCGACATAGGACATTTTTTGGCTACCTACATAAGAAGAAGAAACTGTGGGTGTACCGGTTGCGGCACCTAAATTATGGTATAGATAAGAATCCGTATCAAATTTGTTGGCAGTGGCGGTCGCTTTTTCTTTTTGGTCTTTTGACCATTCAGTGACTCCGGTTATTGTGAAATCGTGATCCTCTTTTATTTTGAAGTTATAAGTCAGAATATTCTGCCATTTATAATTATAAGTGAAGGTGTTTGGGATAGTGGCCTGAACTAGTCCGCTTTCTAGTCCCTGATATGATTTTGTGCCGGTATACTTACTTTCTTTCACATTCCGGAAATATCCGCCTAACAGACTTTTGAATGAAAGTCCTTTTAGTGGAGTCAATTCTACATAAATCTGTGGGGCTACGCTCAATGTCTTCACATTATTTACATATTGGTCTTCTCCCATATCCGCCAAAGGATTCATGTTGCCGTCTCCCAACGGGTAGTCTACCAGATTGCCGTCTTCATCATAAGGAGTACCCAATGGTGGCATACAGAGAATACGGTTCCATATACGGCTGTAACGCTTGTCATTTTCAGAATACATGGCATATAGGTTTAGTCCGTATTTTACCATTTCATTGGCTTTAAAATCTATTTTGGCACGTGCCGAGTAGCGTTCCAGTTCGTCTCCTTTCAATAATCCTTCCAAATTGTAATATCCTAAAGAAAAATAAGAGGTGACCCGGTCATTAGAATAAGATGTGCTTAGATTGTAGCTATTGGTGATACCGGTTTGTGAAGCTAAATCAAACCAGTCCACCCATTGATTGTTGTCTATATATTTTTGCATATAGCTGGGAAAAAGATTCCCGTCATCGGCCGGGCTGTTCCAGGCACCTACCGTTCTTTGTGCTTCTCTGCGGAAGTTAATGTAATCCTCTCCACGATTTACTTCGGGGAAGCTGGAGATGACATTCCAACCATAGTAGGCATCCAGATCGATGGAGAATTTATCTTTTTTAGGAGTTTTGGTGGTGATGATGATAACTCCATTTGCTCCGGCAGCACCATAAACAGCTGTAGAGGAGGCATCTTTCAGTACTTCAATAGAAGCGATATCATTCGGATTCAATTCATCGTAAGAGCCTTCCATGCCGTCAATGATGAATAACGGGCTATTGTCACCATTGATGGAGCGTGTGCCACGTAGGGTCATGTTCACTCCGGAACCGGCTTCTCCACTACTGCGAGTGATATCCAAACCTGCCACCTGTCCTTGAATAGCCTCTAGTACATTGCTGGTTGGCATTCGGACAATATCCTCACTTTTTACGGAAGCAACAGCTCCAGTCAAATCTCTCTTTTTTACAGTGCCGTATCCTACCACTACCACTTCATCCAATGTTTGAGTATCAGGCTGCATTTTGATATTCAATTGTGTGTTTTTGCCAATGGTTATTTCTTGGGTTTTATATCCTATATAAGATATTTCAAGACTGTTTTTTCCTGCGGGTACATCCAATGTATAATTTCCGTCAAAGTCAGTGATGGTTCCTATAGTATTTGCGCCTTTTACAGTGACGGATACTCCAATTAAAGGTTCATTGTTCTCATCAATAATTTGACCTTTGATAGTACGTCCTTGCAGGATCGATTGAACCGATTCATTGTTCACTATGTTACTTGACTTTGCATGCGAATAGGCAACCGGTATGCATAGGACCATTGACAATCCTAAAATAAGGGGACTACGCATAAGGCTGCTTTCCCTGTTTTGTTTTGGATTTTTCTTCATGTTTTTCATTTTTGCTTCTTTATTAACTCACTATTTGTTTTTAAAGGTTGATGTTATATCAAATTATTGAATCTGTTTGGTTTCAATCGTAAACTTATTAGGTTAGATAAATCTTTTGTTTTCTTTCTTTTTTCGTATATCTGTCTTTTAAGGCCTTGATATCTTGCTTGTATTTTTGTTTTCTTTCTTTATTATTGCTATTTTATGATTTTGTATTTATAAATATTAAAATAGTTTCTTTATTTTATTTTTAACACACTGTTTGTGTTATAATTATCTTATCGGTGCAAAAATATACGAAAGAAATCGAAGATGAAAGGGAAAGTAGTATGTTGTTGAACATATCTATAGCAAATTCTATTTTATTGTTTTATTATATTATAGCTGAAATTTGGTGTTGGAAATATTAAGATAAAAAAGTCC
>ENA-OQJM01000186-OQJM01000186.1-human-gut-metagenome-genome-assembly--contig:-NODE-186-length-17515-cov-3.544974_pt1 | contig 17515 bp, 14 predicted proteins | sample MGYA00242607_ERZ504773 | MGnify/ENA primary metagenome ERZ504773 (study PRJEB26092, sample SAMD00036355) | human gut metagenome | host: Homo sapiens | study: EMG produced TPA metagenomics assembly of... | reverse complement strand
CAGTACCTTGACAGACAGGTACGGCCAATATACTATACAAATTTCACGACTCTATAACAGATGGTACACCGGGTGAACTTTATATGGCGGAAATGACTTGAAAAACTATCGTAAAAAAGTCGAATTTTACCTGAAAGAGCATAGTGACAAATTGTCAGTGTATAAGACTGAAAAAACAACAAAAAGCTGACAGAAACGGATCTAAGGGAATTGGAACGAATCCTGTGGACAGAGCTTGGTTCAAAGGAAGATTATATAAAGGAATACGGAGAGACACCGATAGGCAGATTAGTACGAAAAATAGTCGGTGTAGATAGAGCGGCAGTAAACGAAGCCTTCAGTTGTTTTATGTCAGAAGAGCGCTTGAACATAAATCAGATGAGATTCGTAAATCTGATAGTGGACTATATAGTAGCAAATGGAAATATCGAAGATAATAAAGTATTGATGGGTGAACCATTTAAATCAGTTGGAAGTATCACAACTCTTTTCAAAGATGATATGAGTACCGCAAAACAGATAATGGAGATAGTGAACCAGATAAAGCGTAACTCCGAAGAAATTGCCTGATGTATAGCGAAGCTGTTTAGATACTGTAGATTTATGCACATGAAACACAGAAAATGGAAGAGGATGTGAAAAAACTCAATCGAGTTTTTCACATCCCCTTTTTTTGAGCTTATATATTAGCATCTCCTGCAGACAGGTTGTGGAAGCATAATAAATTTGCAAAAATTATAATTAATTCTATAAAGTACTTGACATAGTTACTAAGAGTTACTATAATAAGTACATAAAGTGAATATAAGAGGCACAGAAAGTAATTATAGGAGTTGAACACATGAATAAAGTAGATGTAAATGGATTAACAGAACGGGAGTTTTTAGCAGAATATAAGCCGGGCGATTATGACAGACCATCGGTTACAGTTGACATGATGGTGCTTCGTATGAAGGAAGATTTAAGCTGTATGCAGGTGCTTCTGATAAAGAGAAAGGCTCATCCGGAGATAGACAAATGGGCGCTTCCAGGCGGATTTATTAACATAAAGGAATCAGCATATGAAGCAGCGTGCAGGGAGCTTAAAGAGGAAACAGGTCTTACAGACATTTATCTTGAGCAGCTCTATACCATGAGCCAGCCGGACAGAGACCCGCGTATGAGAATTATTGATATTGCATATATTGCACTGCTTCCATATGGGTATGAGCAGTCTGCCGTTGCAGGTGATGACGCAAAGGATGCCAGATGGTTCGATGTGAAATTTGCAGATGAAAAACTTGAGTTTGCAAACGACTTGATTAAAATTGAATACTCCCTCAAGTCTGAGAAATTTAAAAACGGTGTAATCACAGTGGAAAACTTTGTTCCGGTCAGCGTATCAGACGAAAAGCTTGCTTTTGACCATGACCAGATTATACTGGAAGGACTTATGAGGATAAGGAATAAGGCTGAGTATACAGGCATTATGTTTAACCTTGTGCCGCGTGAGTTTACCATTCCGGACCTGCTTAAGGTGTTTGAGGTCCTTTCAGGAAAGGAAGTTCATCCAAAGGTGTTCCGTGAGAAGATTGCAGGACAGCTTGTTTCACTTGACAGGTCGCAGAGACCTATTGTCGGAAGAAAACCGGCTGCTGTGTACAGATATGTTGACCTTAACATGGATGAACGTAAACTGGTTAAAGTGCAGAAGAAATATAAAAACGGTGTGATGCTCACAAGGGCACAGCCATTTCATAACGGACACCTGAACATGATAAAACATGCCGCATCGGAGTGCGAAAATCTGCTTGTTGTGATAGGCAGTGCAAACAAAAGCTATACAAAGAGAAATCCGTTTCCAATCGAATACAGAAAAAGGCTTGTTGAAAACGTACTGCAGGAAGAGGATTTAAGCGGTGCAGATGTAAAGGTTATGACATTATCGGACTGGAGAATGGAGGATGCAGCCCAGTATGTAAAGGAATGGGGTTCTTTCTTCTATTACAATATAGCTAATGAAATTGGAGAGAAAAGCTTTACATTCTATTACAACGACGACCCGAAGATTGCGGAAAACTGGTTTACAGATGATATTTTAAAGAACGTGACTATCAGAAACCTTGGCAGAAGCGATATTGAGATTTCAAGTACAATGATCAGAGATTTGCTGTATAAGAAAGATTATGACAAAGTCAGGGATCTGGTTCCGCGATGGATGTGGAAGGATTTAAAGCAGCTTGGAAAAATCCTTATGGATGCAACAAATGATGATTATATGATGTAGGAGGAAATGATTATGGCAAAGAAAATTTTAGTAGTAGTGGATGCACAGAATGACTTTATTACAGGAGTTCTTGGAAACAAGGAGTGTAACGTGGCAACAAATGTTATTGCAGATGAAATCAGGTCAGGAAAATATGATGATGTGATATTCACAAGGGATACGCATGATGAAAACTATCTGAATACTCAGGAGGGAAGAAAGCTTCCGGTAGCTCACTGTATTAAAGGGACAAACGGATGGGAAGTAGACGCTCGTCTTAAAGATGCAATGAAGGAGCGCGGAGTTGACTGTGACGATATGACTTATATTGACAAGCCGACGTTTGGCAGCAAAGAGCTTGGCGAACTGCTTGCGAGATATGACAACAGCGATACAGAGATTTATTTCTGCGGATTCTGCACGGGAATATGCGTAATCAGCAACGTAGCGATTGCAAAGACGTTCTGTAAAGAGGCAGAGGTGTCCGTGATAGAAAATGCCTGTGCCTGCGTAACGCCTGAAAGTCATAAGACAGCAATAGAAGCAATGAAGATGATTCAGGTCAATATTATATAGAAAGCCATTTATTAAAAATGTTTCTGACATACTAATAGCGTAAGAAATGGGAGGAGAATATTATGAAATTAAACCAGATAATCACAAGTCTTTTAGAGACTGATATGTATAAATTCAGCATGGGTCAGACAATATTCCATCAGTTTACGGATTACAAGACCACATGGACATTCAAGTGCAGAAATGAAGATGTGCATTTTACACAGAAAATGGTGCAGGAGATAACCGAACAGATTAAGGCTTTCTGTAAGCTTCGGTTTACAGAGGATGAGCTTGCATATCTTGACAATATCAAATGGATCAAAGGCTCTTATGTTGATTTCCTTCGTCTCTGGCAGCCGCGTTTTGAGGATTTTGAGATAGGAACAGATGCACCTTGTGGCTTGTCTATTGAGGCAAAAGGAACATGGCTTAATACTTCAATGTATGAGATTCCGACACTTGCCATTGTAAATGAAATATATTTCAGAATGGCATATGACTATGATAAGCTGCTTGACAGCTTTAAGAAGCGTCTGGATGCAAAGTATGAGAATTTAAAGAATGGACACTGGTATGCGGGTACATTCTCAGAGTTTGGTCTCAGAAGAAGACTTTCTGCTGAAGCGCAGGAGCTTGCGGTGCAGAAGTTCGCGCATTTGAATGACACTCTGCACAGTTCATCAAAGTTTGTCGGCACATCAAATGTGTATCTTGCAAAGAAGTACGGACTTACACCTGTAGGCACCATGGCTCATGAGTGGATTATGTGCACAGGACAGGGCAATCACAGGCACAATCCGGCATATTCAAACTGGTATGCTCTTGATGCATGGATTAAGGAGTATGGAGTATTAAACGGTATTGCGCTTACTGACACAATCACAACAGACTGTTTCCTGCGTGATTTCCAGCTTACCTATGCGACACTTTTCTCAGGAGTGCGTCATGACAGCGGAGACCCGTATGAGTGGGGTGAAAAGATGATTGCTCATTACAAGAGCCTTGGAATTGACCCTAAAACAAAGACACTTTTATTCAGCGACAGTCTTGACTTTGAGCGTGCTGATAAGCTCTACAGACGTTTCTGCAAGGAAACAAATGTAGCTTTCGGTATCGGTACATACTTAAGTAATGATACAGATGTTCCTGCACTCAATATTGTCATGAAAACCACAATATGCAATGGTATGGATGTAGCGAAGATTTCTGATACACCCGGCAAGGGCATGTGCAAAAACCCGGATTATGTGGATTACTTAAACCGCTGCATTGATTACAGGATGAAAAATGACCGCTAAAAAGGTATCAGAAGATGACGTGATAAAAGTAGTTTTAAATGGAGAAAGCCGAGATAATAAATTTATTAGTGGTAAAATCATAATTTAAAAGGAGTGACATTATGAAGTTGGAAAGTATCTATGATAGAGGTATTAAGTTTCATCATTATTGTAATACTGCATACCCTTTAAGACCGAATTCATTGGCTCAGTATGAAGTCCATGATAATACTGCAATCAGAGAAGTGATTAAGAAGAATATTGAAGAACAAGATGAGCTTTGTTTGTATGTTCATGTGCCATTTTGTCAGTCAAGATGCAAATTCTGTGAGTATGTAGTACTCGATAAGCCTGAAGAGGGAGATGCAGATAATTATGTAGAGCACCTTTTGAAGGAAATTGAACTTTATAGAGATATTATAAAAATAAAAAGATAGTTGGATATGATCTGGGTGGTGGTACACCTTCGTATTTGTCGATTGAAAATCTTACAAAGATTACAGAATCAATTAAGAAGTTTAATCTTGAAGAGAATATGTATCTAAGTGTAGAAACAACACCGGTAATCGCAGCAAATGATATTGAAAAGATAAAGGCTCTTAAAAAACTTGGATATAATAGAATTTCTATGGGATTCCAGACTGTATCTGAAAAATTACTTGAGTCACTTGGCAGAGAAGGATCTAAGTCTATATATGAAAAGGCCGTGGAAAATATTAGAGCTGTGGGATTTGACAGACTTAATATTGATCTTATGTATGGTTTCTTAAATCAGTCAGATGAAGATTTTGCAAATACAATAAAGTATACAATTGCACTTAATCCGGAGTTTATTACATTGTACCGTAATAGATATAAGGGAACCAAGCTTGAGTCAGAGTCACAAGGTGTTACCTTATATAAGGTTAACAGACAATATGATATTGCTTATAACCTATTGAAGAAAGCCGGATATATCGCTAATAATGGCAAAAATACATTCAGTAAGATACCAAAGGATATGGGAACTTCATCATATCTTACAAAACGTGTAATTAATGCTACATCTTATATTGGATTTGGTCTTGGTGCTCAGTCGTTCTGTGGTAATTATCTGGCGTATAATCTTGGTTGTGCAGACCATATGTTGAATAAATATTTCGATGCGATTGATAATGGAATTTTTCCAATCAATGACATAGCGGATTTACCAATTGAAGAAGTACATGCCAAGGCATTGTCAGTTATGTTCTATTTTGGATTTATTTCAATGAAGGCATTTAAAAAAAGATTCAATGAGGATTTTAAAGATGTCTATGGGGCTCAAATTGAATTCTTACAGAACCACCGGTTAATGGAATATGTTGATGAGGATACATTTATGCTTACTGATTATGGTGCAGCACACTTGTATGGAATTATTCCGTTGTTCTACAGTGAACGCAGTATCAATGAAATGTTTGCTATGTCAGAAAGATGGTTGAATGATAAAAAAGGAGAAGAAATATTCCTTGAGAAATATGATAGAAAGGCATATGATGCTCCGTCAATCGCAGTTGATTTGATTGTATTGAATAAAGACAAGTCAAAGGTTTTGTTGATTACAAGGGGGGCACATCCATATGTTAATTATCTTGCACTTCCTGGAGGTTTTTATCAGAACACTGACGATACGATAGAATATGCTGCAGCACGCGAATTGCTTGAAGAAACATCAATATCCGTTAATATTACAGAGGAGAACCTTGTAAAGATTTCATCCTCTAAGGCAAGAGATCCCAGAGGGTGGGTGGTGAGCATTGCTTATATGGTTATATTGAATGATACAGATATTAAGCCTTTGGCAAATACAGATGCAATTAGTGCTGATTGGTATGATATTAAGTCATTGGAGAAGGAAAAGCTGGCATTTGACCATTATGACATTATTAAGTATGCACTAAAGTAAACAAAATTGCATATTCAACAATGCAAAGAGCATTATAACTTCAAGTTTTTGTGTATGTGTAATTGGAGAGGCACATTTAGATAAGAAATACAAAAGCTAATAATAGAAAAAATTCTAAAATTTTGTCATAAAGTAGGATTGATATGCCCCCTTATTGTAAACATATAAAAGGAAAACATTGTTGAACTGGATGTGTTTTCCAACAGATATATATGAATTAATGAGTTTTAAAGAATGTATGAAATATTCGTGCCAACAAATGTATTATGAAAGAATTTTTAATAAATTGTATTGTATCTATAATGCAAGCGAAAACAAAACAGACAATATATGGGATAAAATTATAAGAGAATTATCAAATATAGTAATTGATGAACAGGATCGGCTGATATCGTTTGACAATTTATTAAAAAAGAGTGATATTGAAATGGTTGAAGAAATTGATAAAAGAATTACTTTTTTAATAGAATTAAGAGGAAGATTTATTATATATTTACTAAAAAAACACCACTTTACAACTTTATAGATGACTCATATTTTGCGAAAATGCTTGTTTTAAGGCATTTATAACAGATGTTGATTTTATTTGGTTTTCGACTTTCTGCACGAAAGTGGCAAAAAATACCTGGCTGCGAATTCCTTCGCTTAAGGCGAATCTGAAATCCTGAACACTTTTATTCCTGTAGCCGGCAAATTTGTCATCGACATAAGGCAAAAGCTTCATTGAGTGTGTGAAACTTTTTGAAAAAACATATTATATTCGGTGAATAATGGATATATATTTCTTCAAAGTATTCCTATTTATATTATATCTCCTCATCAAATCCACCTGTTTAATAGACATATCAGACAAATACTTTAAAAATCTCCTCTCTGAGAGCATTATACATCAGAAAGCCCTGTACTATTTTTTTTATAAAAAAATTGTAAACTGCTTGTAGAAAGATAAAAAGGATGATTATCTTGCTCTGCAGCAGAGTAAGAGCCTACACAAATGAAAATCCAGTCACAGCGTAAGAAAACCGGGAGACCGGGAACGCAGCAGGGGGCACACCCTCATGTAAGCGACTAGCGAAGCTGTTTAGATACTGTAGAATTATGCACATGAAACACAGAAATGCCCAGCCATGGACGGCTGGGCAAGGCGTTATGCGCCATGGACGGCGCATAAAAGCCGGTTTCGTCAAGCATAGAAACACTATAAGCATAATTCGTACAGAATCTTAACAGCAAAGCGTTAGCGCACATGAGGGTGTGCCCCACGGGCTGCGTTCCCGGTCTCCCGGTTTTCGTAGTCATGCCATGACACTGAATTACGCAGTCTTTCCTGTATAAAGCTGATAATACTTTCCCTTTTTTGAAATCAGCTCATCATGACTTCCCCTTTCAATAATGCGTCCCTGCTCCAAAACCATAATGCAGTCGCTGTTTCTGACAGTAGAAAGCCTGTGTGCGATAACAAATGTAGTACGGCCATGCATGAGCTTATCCATGCCGTCCTGAACAATACGCTCGGTACGTGTATCAATTGAGCTTGTAGCCTCATCGAGGATGAGCACAGGCGGATCGGCGATAGCGGCACGCGCAATGGCTAGAAGCTGGCGCTGGCCCTGGCTTAGGTTTGCACCGTCACCGGTCAGTACAGTATTGTAGCCGTCAGGAAGCTGGCGGATAAACGTATCGGCGTTTGCCAGGCGGGCAGCTGCGTATACTTCATCATCTGTGGCATCAAGCTTGCCGTAGCGGATGTTTTCCATGACAGTAGCTGTGAAAAGGTGGGTATCCTGCAAAACAATGCCAAGAGAGTGGCGCAGATCAGCCTTTTTGATTTTATTTATATTGATGCCGTCATATCTTATCTTGCCGTCTGCTATATCGTAGAAGCGGTTGATAAGGTTAGTGATGGTAGTCTTTCCAGCTCCGGTGGTGCCGACAAAGGCAATCTTCTGACCGGGTGTTGCAAAAAGATCCACGTCGTGCAGCACAATTTTCTCAGGCACATATCCGAAATCCACATCATCAAATACCACATCGCCCTCGAGCTTTTTGTAATCCACAGAGCCGTCAGCCTGATGAGTATGCTTCCATGCCCATAAGCCGGTGCGCTCAGGGGTTTCAGTGAGCTTTCCGTTTTCTTCTTTAGCATTTACAAGTGTGACATAGCCCTCGTCAGTCTCAGGCGCTTCGTCGAGCAGTGAGAAGATACGGTCACATCCGGCAAGCGCCATGATGATACTGTTGAACTGCTGGCTGACCTGCGAGATAGGCATGTTAAAGCTCTTGTTAAAGGTTAAAAAGCTCGCAAGCTTACCAAGGGTCAGACCGCCAAAGCCTGAAAGAGCCATAACACCGCCTGCAAGAGCGCAGAGCACGTAGCTTAGATTTCCAATCTGTGCGTTTACAGGACCGAGCATGTTGGAGTACATGTTGGCATTGTAGGCGCTTTCAAAGAGTTCATCGTTTATTTTGTCGAAGGCTTCAATATTTTCCTGCTCGTGGGTAAATACCTTGACTACCTTCTGGCCGTTGAGCATTTCCTCGATGAAGCCGTTAACCTTGCCGAGGTCGCGCTGCTGCGCAAGGAAATAGCGGCTGGAGAAGCCTGCAAATTTCTTTGTCACGACTGTTGTTACGATTACCATCACGATAGTTAGTACGGTGAGCGGAATATTTAATATGACCATTGAAACAAAAACGCTCACAACAGTGATAGCACTGTTAAGTATCTGCGGAAGACTCTGGCTGATGAGCTGGCGGAGTGTGTCGATATCGTTTGTATAAATTGACATGATATCGCCGTGCGCATGTGAGTCAAAGTATCGGATTGGCAGATCCTGCATATGGGAAAAGAGCTCAACACGCAGGTTCTTGATGGTACCCTGTGATACGTAGATCATTATTTTGCTGTAGGCAAATGTGCTGATGACACCGATGCCGTAGAATATAGCAACCCTTCCCATTGCTGCAAGGAGTGGTCCGTAGTCGGGCGTTCCTGTCTTAAGCAGTGGAACTATATAGTCGTCAATCAGATTTTTGGTAAACATGGTTCCCTGTACATTTGCAAGTACACTGACAAAGATACATATCACAACAATTATGCAGGCCGGTAAATATTTCTTGAAAATAAATCCCATGAGGCGCGCAAAAAGCTTACCGGGATTTTTAATTTTGGGTTTTGGACCTCGTGGTCCTCTTGGTCCTGGCATCAGGCAGCACCTCCTTCATCAAAGTCTCCTCCGCCGTTTGTCTGGGAATCGTAGACATCGCGGTAGATTTCATTATTTTTCAGCAGATTTTCGTGAGAGTCAAAGCCGTCCACTTTTCCGTCATTCATCACGATGATACGGTCAGCATCCATGACTGATGAGATACGTTGTGCGATGATGAGCTTAGTGGTTCCCGGTATTGTTTTTGCGAGGGCAGCACGGATTTTTGAATCTGTTGCTGTATCCACAGCCGAGGTGCTGTCATCGAGTATGAGTATCCTTGGCTTTTTAAGCAGAGCCCTTGCGATACACAGACGCTGCTTCTGACCACCGGATACGTTGGTTCCGCCCTGCTCTATGTAGGTGTTGTACTTGTCAGGGAAGGACTCGATAAAGTCATCGGCGCATGCCATTTTGCAGGCCTTTATACACTCATCTGTGGTAGCGTTTTTGTCACCCCAGCGCAGATTTTCGAGTATGGTGCCCGAGAAAAGCACGTTTTGCTGGAGCACGACAGCTACCTTGTTTCTGAGAGTGTCCATGTCGTATTCACGCACATCGTGGCCTCCGACGATTACAGAGCCGGTGTCTGTGTCGTAGAGACGGCTTATCAGGTTTACAAGGGAAGATTTCGAGCTTCCGGTTCCTCCTATGATGCCGATGGTCTCACCGGATTTTATGTCTAGATTTATATCCGACAGAACCGGAGTTTCAGCGGTGTCTGAATATCTGAAGGTTACATGCTTAAAGCTTATGCTTCCGTCAGGCACATCGTAAAGCGGCTCCTTCGGATTGTGCAGTGTGCTCTGCTCATTTAATACCTCGCTGATTCGTCTTGCAGATGCGAGTGAGAGTGAAATCATTACAAACACCATCGAGAGCATCATGAGGTTCATCAGAATATTCATGCAATATGTGAGAAGAGCCATCAGATCACCTGTAGTGAGTGTGCTGCTTACCACCATGTGAGCTCCAAGCCAGCTTATTAACAGGATGCAGGCATACACTGTAAACTGCATGAGCGGAGAGTTGTATACAACAAGGCTTTCAGCCTTCACAAATACGTCGTAGATATTCTGTGCTGCCTTTGAAAAACGTTTCTTCTCATAATCCTCACGGACGTATGCCTTTACAACGCGGATAGCGGATACGTTTTCCTGTACGCTTTCATTCAGGTCATCATAGCGCTTGAAGGCTCTGTCGAAGTATTTCATGGCCGCCTTACTGATGAAAAGCAGTAAAGCTCCAAGTACGATGACGGCGATTAAGTAAATTGTCGCAAGACGCGGGCTGATGAAAAATGACATAGCCATCGCACATATTATGGATGCAGGAGCTCTCATAGCCATGCGAAGCATCATCATATAAGCATTCTGGATGTTGGTCACATCGGTTGTCATACGTGTGACAAGGCTTGCAGATGAGAATCTGTCGATGTTTGCAAAGGAAAAGGTCTGGATGTTGCGAAACATTGCAGCACGCAGATTCTTTCCAAAGCCCATGGCGGCCTTTGCACCATATTTTGCACCGAGACATCCTGTCAAAAGACCAAACAGTGCTGCGACAATCATCCACACACCCATGATATAGATATGCTTTGTATCGCCCTTATTGACACCGTTGTCTATGATTGATGCCATGAGAAGGGGGATGATGGTATCCACAGCCACCTCAAGCAGCATGAAAACAGGTGTCGCAATCGAAGCCCATTTGTATTCCTTTATTTGGGCACCTAATGTTTTTAACATATGTTTTTCCTTTCTTATTATATTTTTATAAAATTTCTAACTAAAAACTTGCATTTAATTAGTTAGTGTGCTAAGTATATTATAGATATACTTTTTTTATTGTCAAGAAAAATTTATGAGAGGATTTCAGTTATGAAGGAGTTTACACCGGACAAATACTTAGGACACAAGATAAATCGCATCAGCAGGAGCATAGACAGATATTTTGACAGAAAAAGGTGCAGTAAAACAGAATGTATACCGCGAAGCCAGGGCATGATGATTGGATATATAATGGACAATCCGGGCCAAAATATATTTCAAAAGGATATTGAGGCAGAGTTTCACCTGTCGGGAGCTACAGTGACAAATATGCTTAAAAGTCTTGAAAAAAACGGCTATATCGTGCGCACACCTATGGAAAATGATGCCAGACTTAAGAGGATTGAGCTGACGCAAAAAGCACTGGACCACGAAAACCGTGTGAGAGAAAATATAAGGGTAATAGAGGAAGCCATGCACAAAGGCTTTTCTAAGGAAGAATTTGACATGATGCTTGGTTTTTGGACAGGGTGATTGACAATATGGAAGAGCTCAACATGTAACCGGTGAGTAACTATTCGAAACTACCGGGAACAAAATGACTATAGAGTTGAAAAAGTAGCATAAATATTGTGGCTTTTTTTGTGCAATAAGCCAAAATGCTACAAAATATTGTTGAGCGTATTGACATAGCAACAATATCTTGTATAATTTAGATTGTCATCAAAAGACAGATGCACAGATTTGTATTAAATAATATGGCATTTTATATGTAGCTATATTGTAATTGTTTGGTGAAAAGCCCGCTTTACATTGCAGGGCAGGGACATGAATTAATGATTACATCTCATTTATAGCTGCATATTTTGTGCCATTACACATGGTAAAATGCATATATATAGTATGTGTATTGGATGACAATACTATATATAGTACACTACATTATATGAAATATAGTATACAGAGAGGAGAAATTTACATGAAAATCATCAAGCGAAGCGGCAGTGAGGACATATTTGATGCAGCCAAAATTGTAGCTGCAATTAGAAAGGCAAACGATTCAGTGCTGGACTATGAGAAGCTTACTGCTGATCAGATTGAGGAAATTGCAAGCAACGTGGAGACTGCATGTGAGAACATGAAGCGCTCTCCAAGCGTTGAGGAGATACAGGATATGGTGGAGAACCAGCTCATGAACAAGCGTGCCTTTACCGTAGCAAGAAACTACATCACTTACAGATACAAGCGAGCTATTGTCCGTAAGTCGAACTCCACAGACCAGCAGATTCTTAGCCTTCTTGAGTGCAATAACGAGGAGGTAAAGCAGGAAAACTCCAACAAGAATCCTACTGTAAACAGCGTGCAGCGTGACTACATGGCAGGTGAGGTGAGCAAGGATATCACACGCCGTTTCCTGCTTCCTGAGGATATAGTGGAGGCTCATGAGAAGGGGCTTATCCATTTCCACGATGCAGATTATTTTGCACAGCATATGCACAACTGCTGTCTTGTAAACCTTGAGGACATGCTTCAGAACGGCACGGTAATCAGTGAGACAATGATTGACACGCCTAAGAGCTTTTCTACAGCCTGCAACATTGCTACACAGGCTATCGCACAGATTGCCAGCTCGCAGTATGGTGGACAGAGTATCTCGCTTGCACATCTGGCACCGTTTGTACAGGTCAGCCGTGAGAAGTTCAGAAAGCAGGTGCTAAATGAGTTCGAGAGCGTAGGCCTTGATTTGGATGAAGAAAAAATCAACGAGGTAGCAGAGCTTCGTGTCAAGGAAGAAATCAACCGCGGTGTGCAGATGATTCAGTATCAGGTCATCACACTCATGACTACAAATGGACAGGCACCGTTTATCACAGTATTCATGTACCTGAATGAGGTATCCGATCCGCAGACAAAGGCAGATCTTGCCGCAATCATTGAGGAGATGCTGCACCAGAGAATAAAGGGCGTAAAGAACGAAAAGGGTGTATATATCACACCGGCATTCCCAAAGCTCATATATGTGCTTGAGGATGACAATATCACAGAGGATTCAAAGTACTGGAATCTTACAGTACTCGCCGCACAGTGCTCTGCAAAGAGAATGGTGCCTGACTATATTTCAGAGAAGGTCATGAAGGAGCTTAAGGACGGAGATGTGTATACATGCATGGGCTGCCGTTCATTCCTCACAGTGGACAGATGCTCACAGACAGCAGGCAATGTGGCACATGCCAAGAACTTTGATCCAAACAAGCGTAAATACTATGGACGTTTCAACCAGGGTGTTGTCACCTTAAATCTCGTTGATGTGGCATGCTCATCAGAAAAGGATGAGGAAAAATTCTGGAAGATACTTGATGAGAGACTTGAGCTGTGTCACAGAGCACTTATGTGCAGACATAAGAGGCTTCTTGGTACCAAATCCGATGTAGCACCGATTCTCTGGCAGAACGGAGCACTTGCACGTCTGAAAAAGGGAGAGGTTATAGACCCATTATTATTTAACGGATACTCAACAATCTCACTCGGCTATGCAGGACTTTGTGAGTGTGTACGCTATATGAAGGGAGTATCACACACAGAGCCAAAGGAAGGCACACCGTTTGCACTTAAGGTAATGCAGCGCTTAAACGATGCATGTGAGCAGTGGAAAAAGGAGTCAAACATCGATTTCAGTATATATGGCACACCGCTTGAGTCTACCACCTATAAGTTTGCGAAGTGCTTACAGAAGCGCTTTGGTATCATAAAGGGTGTTACCGACAAGAACTATATTACAAACAGCTACCATGTGCATGTAACAGAGCAGATTAATGCATTTGACAAGCTAAAGTTTGAGTCCCAGTTCCAGAAGCTGTCTCCGGGTGGCGCTATCAGCTACGTGGAGGTACCAAACATGCAGGACAATATCCCTGCAGTGCTTTCAGTAATGCAGTACATTTACGACAATATCATGTACGCAGAGCTGAATACAAAGAGCGACTATTGCCAGGTATGCGGCTACGACGGAGAAATCAAAATCGTAGAGGAAGAGGGCTCAGGCAAGCTTATCTGGGAGTGCCCACACTGTGGCAATCGTGACCAGAACAAGATGAGTGTAGCCCGCCGTACATGCGGCTATATCGGCACACAGTTCTGGAATCAGGGAAGAACACAGGAGATTAAAGAGCGAGTGCTTCATCTGTAGAAGTTAAAGGAGGTTATGTTTTTATGAATTCTTAACTGGGATATAGTATTCTTAAGTGGAATAAGTGAAAACGTGCCGAAAATAAAAATGAATTCTTAACTGGGATATATTGAAAATTCCATAATAAAATGTTAAAATAAGACATATCAAAAGGTATGTCTTATTTTTTTTATGGAGAATACGTTATGGCAAGAAGAATGTCAGACAGATCAAAGCAAAACCTTCACATGGGTGAAGGAAAAGGTAAAGATTATGTTCCATATATAATGACACCGGAATTCAATAGTTTAGGTACTACTTCTATAATCAAGGATTGGAAAACCGGGCGCAGTATACACTGCATGTCTCAAGGTGAGGCAATGTGGTATTATTTATTGCGCTGGAATGACAGTAATATAGATATTCGTGAACAATTCCCATTAGATAATAAAATTACAGTAAAAAATTGCAGATAAATTTGGAATCAAGCATCCGCAAAGCAGTGTACATGTTATGACTACTGATTTTCTTGTTACAAAAAATGATGGTTCGTTACATGCTTATTCAGTAAAGGCTGATAGAAATCTAAATGATCGTACAATAGAGCTTTTATATATTGAAAGGGAATACTGGAAATATAACAATGTTCCGTTTGATATGCTCTATGCAACAGATGCAGATCAAATAATGGTTAATAATATAAGACTGATTACAGAGTTTTATAATAAAGATGCAGTATATGATAAATATTCTTATTCAAAACATCTGATTGCCATAAAAGAAATAGAGCTGGATCTTTCACAGACGATTATAGATAAAAATCGGCTTGATAAATATTGGAGGAATTCCATTATGAGTAATATTGATAATATGACAACAGGAAATATCATAACAGATAAAGAAACTGGTACTCGTTACAGGATAATTTATGTTTCAGTAAAGAATATAGTATTGTGCGAAATGGATATTACTAAATTTGTTCTTATATCTATGAGTTACATGCAGCTTGTAGATTTCATACAGGAACACAACTTTACAATTTCGGATGATAAAGGTCTTGTTTTTGACGAGAACAATCTTTCAGAGAATATAAAGATTAAGTATATTCGTAACAGAGATATGATGAATGAAATTGTGGCTGCTTATGGTCCGACATTTTTAGGATTAAGTGGGAAAAAACCTAAAAAGCGTCTATATGAGATACTGGAAAAGTACAATTGTTCAAGCAGTACATTTTGGAGATTGTGCGTAAAATATTTTCAGTCGGGTATGAAAACGTATACTTTAGTAGATGGAAAAACTTGGAGCAATGTCAAAGGAAAAGAGTTAAAAAGAAACGTAAAATCAGGAAAACACAGTGAATACGTAGAATCCGGCATTGTTGTAAATGATAAAGTACGTGAGCAGTTTGAAGATGCTCTTAATCATTACAAAAAAGGCAGAGCTAAAAAGTTTCAGATCAGCTTTTGACTGGATGAATTATAAATACTATAGTGAAACAAAGATAATAAACGGTGCTACTACTGTCGGTCTTATGCCTGAATCGCAGAGGCCTACTTATAACCAGTTTTATTATTATTGCAGTAAACATATTACGGAACAGGAAAAAGATCTTATAAAAACATCAGCAGCCGAGCAGCGTAACAATAAGCGTCTCCTTACAAGTGATTCACTGCATGGGGTTTATGGTCCCGGTGATATGGTGGAAATTGATGCATGTGAAGCTGATGTTTCTTTGGTATCTTCAGCTGACAGCAACAAAACAATAGGACGTCCTATCGTATATTTTATGATAGATGTTTACACAAGAGCTATCATAGCAATGTCAGTGGCATTTGATAACAACTCTATTCTCGGAGTTACGAACCTGTTTCTAAATCTGGCTGACATAAAAAAGAATACTGCAGCCGTTTTGGAATGGGATTTGATGATGATGCAATCTGGCCATCAAACATCAAACCACGCCGTGTACGTGTTGACCGTGGATCTGAGTTTAAGAGCAAAGAATTCATACGTATATGCAATGAACTTGGAATAGAACTTCAGATAGTGTCTGGAGCCAGCGGTTCTTTAAAAGGTGTGGTTGAACAGTCGTTTCATCAGATGCATTCAAGACAGAATGAACATCTTGAAGACAATGGACTCATTGAAAAAAGATATGATTCCAATCATCATAAAGAAGCAACTCTTAATATTGAGCAGTATACAAAGATGGTCATTAACTTTGTACTCATGCATAATCAGCAGTATGACAAGACTTACCCTCTTACAAAAGAGATGATGGACAAGAGAATACAGCCTATACCGGCGGCTTTGTGGGCATATGGTGCACAAAAGATAGCACCATCGCGCATACCTGATAAAGATCAGTATTTGTACACACTTATGACACCTATAAAAGCTAAACTGTCAAGGCGTGGTATATCATACAATGGATTATGGTATCTGCCAAAAGATGACAAAAAGCTTACAAAAGATATGTTCCGTGCAGGGACAAAGAAAGTACCATTTGAAGCACGCATGGACAAGCGCTCTGTCAACGATATTTATTATATCCGTAATGGAAATCTTATGAAAGCGTCATTAAATGAGATGATCACAGGAAATGCGGATTTTGCTGATCTTACAGAAAAAGAATGGAATGATTATAGAAAAGGCAAATCCCAGCTTGATGCAAAAGGACGCATACAGAATGAGGATCTTTCAGCTTTCAACTATTCTGTAAATCAGGAAATAGTTGAGTCTGCACAGAAAAACACTTATTCTGATAAAAAGAATATGCGTGTAACAAGGGAACTTGAAAAGCAAAAAGTCTCACGCGAAAACAATATTGCACAAAGACTGCAAGATGAAGATACAAAAGTGCTTCCGGAAAAGCCAAATCCAAAACCGAAGAGAAAACCAAAGAGTTTTCAGGAAGCTATTGAGATGTATTTTGACTAAGGGGGATTTATGGAGAAGAAAAATATTATGTGGAATGTGAAGAAGGGGCTTCACAGTACGATGAATATGATCTGACCAATCAGAATATTGTTTCGGCGTGCTATGTAAAAGCAAAAGTTAAGGAAGATGAGGGAAATCTGTATATCGAGGCACTGCCCTATCCAAGAGAGGAAAAAGATATCTATAGGGCATACAGTCGCTCATTTGCCAGCTACAGCTATGACAGCATCAAAAAGATGACAAAGCTTGAGAAAATGCTGCAGGTTGGTATGCTCAAAGAGATACGTTTCCCTCTGCCATTCCATAGTGAACTGGAATTTTCATTTTATAATGCACTGCTTGTATCATACAGGCACCGTAAAAGATGTTCAGTATATGATAAAAATATAAATTATATGGCAGAAAACAAAGAAAATGAAATGAC
>ENA-OQJM01000185-OQJM01000185.1-human-gut-metagenome-genome-assembly--contig:-NODE-185-length-17584-cov-3.239904_pt1 | contig 17584 bp, 19 predicted proteins | sample MGYA00242607_ERZ504773 | MGnify/ENA primary metagenome ERZ504773 (study PRJEB26092, sample SAMD00036355) | human gut metagenome | host: Homo sapiens | study: EMG produced TPA metagenomics assembly of... | reverse complement strand
CTTTTTTTATAACCTTTTTTCTACCATTTAGTATATATGAGGCCACGCATACGTATGCACAAAATAAGACCTCAATTTCAAATATTTCTACTTTTACCATCACTATTTATGGCTTAAGGTTACCAAAAATTTCCTACCTTTGCCACATAACATTATGAAAAACCTATAAACATGAATACTCTAACCAACCTGAAATACACATTGGCTGTCACAGCCGGACTGTGCTCCTCTTTTGCATACGCACAAAACCATCCTCATATCATACTGATAATGACAGACCAACAGCGAGCCGATGCCATAGGCTGTATGGGAAACGATGCTGTTATCTCCCCTAACCTAGACGCACTAGCTGCCGAGGGAACATTATTTATGAATGGCTATTCTTCTTGTCCAAGCAGCACTCCGGCACGTGCTGGTCTGCTGACCGGACTTTCTCCTTGGCATCATGGCTTGTTGGGATATGGAAAAGTATCTCCCGAATATAAATACGAAATGCCACAGATGCTAAAAGACGCTGGTTATTATACTTTTGGAATCGGGAAAATGCACTGGCATCCCCAACGGGTAAAACATGGTTTCGAAGGCACTCTGCTAGATGAAAGCGGACGCGTGGAAGACGAGAACTTCACCAGTGATTACCGCCAATGGTTCCAAACAAAAGCTCCCGGAAAGAATCCTGACGCCACCGGTATAGGCTGGAACGACCATACGGCAAGTATATATAAATTGCCCGAAAACCTCCATCCTACCTATTGGACAGGAGAAATGGCCTGTGAACTTATCAGCAACTACGATCCGACCAACAAACCGTTATTTCTGAAAGTTTCTTTTGCCCGTCCACACAGTCCGTATGATCCACCACAAAGATATCTGGACATGTATGAGGATGCCCTAATACCCGATCCTGCTATCGGAGACTGGTGTGGCAAATACGCAAAAAAACTAAATCCTGAAAAGACGGCACAAGACGCTCCATACGGTAATTTTGGCAATGAATATGCACGCAATTCCAGACGTCATTATTATGCCAACATCACTTTCATTGACGAACAGATAGGCAGAATTATCCAAACATTGAAAGAAAAGGACATGTATAATGACGCATTAATCGTTTTCATTTCCGATCATGGCGATATGATGGGCGACCATTATCACTGGAGAAAGACTTATCCATACGAGGGCTCCACTCATGTGCCATACATCGTGAAATGGCCTTCCGTCGACCACGTTACACCGGGAAAAACAGACGCTCCTGTAGAGTTACGTGATATTCTTCCCACTTTCCTTGATGCAGCCGATGTGACCATCCCCACTGACATGGACGGCCGTTCTTTGTTGCCACTTGCCAAAGGCATGGAAACAACCTGGCGCAAGTATCTGGATCTAGAACATGCCACCTGTTACAGTGATGACAACTATTGGTGCGCACTGACTGACGGCAAAATAAAATATATATGGCGTATCCACACCGGTACCGAAGAGTTATTCGACTTAACCCAAGACCCTCAGGAATTGCACAATGCCGTCAATGACAAAAAAATACAGGAAGCAGCTGACGGAAATGCGTAATGAAATGATCCGTCATTTAAGTGAACGTGGCGAAGAGTTCGTGAAGGACGGTCGATTGGTGGTCAAGGAAAAGACCATGCTTTATGGACCTAATTATCCGGGGAAAGAAAAATAAAAGATAATGTACGTTGTACAGAGGAATCGTCTCCAATTGTCCCACTTTTTCCTACAACAGAGTTTTATAATTCTGCTGTCACTGTTGTCACCTATTCCCTGCAACCCCTATAAACAGGAAGTTAGAGAGGTGGTGGCAGCACATTATTTTATGTACAAAAATGCCTACTGCCACCACTTTATCCACCTTGTTACATGGTACAAACCTACTTTGTTTGTCCACCAGACAGGACAAGCCTGTGCAATGAACACGATAGGCTTGTACGGTGAACACGGTAAACTTGTGCAGCCTCGAAACAACGACTTTCCTTGCCAAAGTATTCAGAATCTTGATACAAGTTCTGTCGGATCCTGCAGCAAGTTCCACGAAATCCTGTACCAAGTTTTGCCGTTACACCCAGCATCCTTCCCTTTCGGAGGAGAAGGATAAACCGATAGCCGGAAAGACTTAAACTAAAGGTCGGAAGATATAGATCTTTGAAACGAAACGTCTTGTTCTTTTTATCAGACGTCTTCATCTTTTTTGCAAACATCCTTGTTTTTTCCGAAAAGAATAAAGGCTTTCGGAACGATACGGGACTGTGACCGGAAACAGATTTCTACACATACGTATGTACGTGTAAAAAAATATCCTGCCACCTGCTTGCTATAATGACTGACCCCGAAACCAAATTCCCTTTTCCATAACTTATCGGGCAAGCTAATCAGAGCTCATTCCAATAGCATAGGAAAAGCGATGGAACATCAAATTCACACCGCTTTATCTCTAAAAACAAGAAAATGAGTTTCCAAGTGAACCTCCATTTCACCCGACAGATTCTTCATTTCAGCAAGAAAGGATGCACGAGTTTCATCAAATTTCTGAAGCCCCTCTATCTTTCTATTTTCCAACAGTTCCTGCAGTCTGTTCACAAATTAAAATATAAAGCCTAACCCTAACGACAAATTGGAAAGAGCCAATTTATCTTTCCCTTCATTCTTCTCGTCAGTAATATTAGCCGATTTCAGACCTTTTTGATAAGCAACATTCAAAAACAAGCGCTTCCAATAGATGCTGCCCTGTATGGCAATTCCCCAGTCAAAACGGTTAATATTACCTTTAGGATCGTCCCCATCATCATTCTTGCCAAAGGAGGGACAATCATCTTTGGTTATGGTATGTTTATTTTCTCCATATTTGTCGGGGGATACTGTCAAATATGTATCCGACTCATATTTAAACTTACCAAACAACCCATAAGAGAAGTAAGGGCCCACTCCCAACTGAACCCTAAACGATTCTGACAAAGGTAAAGCATAAGCAAATAAAATAGGAACGTCCAAATAGCCCAGATTATGTTTTTGAGTGACACTAGTGCCGCGAGATTCTGTCACATCATATTTCTTATAAGAATCCAAATCGACCCGATGCGATTTTTTAGTAGTAAATTTATCATATTCATAAGTGATACCTTTCATAGAAAGTCCAATAGCAGGCTGAATACTAAAGTTGCCAATCACAGGAACATCTATAAAATAATGGACACTGTAACCCATATAGCTTTTATTATTATAATCTTGATCTGCCATAAGATCATTATACTTCCCTGTAGCACTGGTCATATTTAACCCCACGCGAATACCGGAAGTAGTTTGTGCTTGTGCCATAAATGCACATACGGACATAGCCATGATAAAAAACAGTTTCTTCATAATGCAGTATTTTTATTAAAATTTGTAATCTTGTTTCACTCCTTTCATAGTGAACAATAAAGAAAGACGGACAGACCAATTTTCATCAATAGCATACTCAGCTCCTATTCCTGCATAGAAACCTGGATGCATTTTAGATTCCTCTACGCTAGACATGCTGCTCATATTGAGCAGCCTTCGCATTCCACATTAAACCCTGTGCATACGATGTTAACGAAATTAGCATTAAAATGCTGCAATAATTGTCTTTTCCATACTTCGTAACAATTGACTCTATAAGTTTACATTTGCAAATGTATTGCAACTTTTATATTCAAAAAACTATCATTTGTCAAGATTTACACTAAACACACTAAAATAGATACCAAGCAGCTAAAATTAACGACTATATATACAATAAATAAATTATGCAAATAAGACAAGCTTGAAAATATATAAATTTAGGCTTCACATTCCAGCTCTATATGATATAGAATCGGAAGAACCATCAAAAGCCCAGTTATACTTTTCACCACCTCTCCAGACTGGCAGTATAGAACTATAGAACCATTTAAAACATAAAACAAACAGGCGTTTATTCCTCGGAAATGAACGCCTGTTTGTTTTGAATTTCACTATTCAGCCATATCAACAAATCTTTTTGGCAAGCAACCAATTTTCACTTCTGTTGACGAAGCCGGCTAACTTAAACACTTATTTTATTTCACGAATCAACATTCCCGGATAAAAATCGCCACCCGACACTTTTCGGAAAGTGGTAAAACCAAAGTCCGAACCATAAGCCTGTTCCTCGGAAGCCATATAACGATTATCCCAAATCAGATTCTCCTTAGGCTGAATCACTCCTACACGCTTATAAGTCATTTTGCCTTCTTTGCTCAGTTCGGCTTCCAGTACTTCAAATTTAGACTTTTCAGTGACTCCCTCTTTCAAGCCAATATAAGCTTTAAGGGGAGAAACACTAATTAAGGGGGTATTTACTTTGAACTGGTCAAAATTCTTTTGCAGACTCGCTATATTTTCATCAATGGCACGTTGGCATGCCTTTCGCACCATTTGCTGGGGCTCGTCCAAGTTAATACCCAAAAAGGAAGTGTTACTTCCATCACTATGCTGGCTGCCCACATACTTCAATTTGAACATCTTACGGTTATTATTGAAAGCATTCACCTTCTCCTTATTATCCTTATCAGTATAATATTGAGTATAGAATTTTGTTGCAGTCTCTTCATCCCAAACCAGTTGATAGAGATAAGTATCAATATTTACTTTAAACCCCTTATAGGATGCAACTATATCTCCCGTAGAATTACCTAAATCCATATAGGATGTCTCACCGGTGTAAATGGCCGCTGCCGCACCCAGCCCTTTGACAATTCCTCCCCACACACTTGAACCTTTTGAACGGTCAATATAGCGAATATCATTCACAATAAGAAAAGTATTTCCAATCAAGTCCTCACCGGCATCTTCCAACAGAGCGTTTCCGCGTTGAGTCTTGGATGCCAAAGCCTTGTCCAGTTCGGAAGCATTGTACAGCCCTCGTTCTTTCACCAGTTCTACATCACAGACCCCTGTCATGTAATCACGGTTAAACCAGCGTCCTACCATACGACTGGCAATACCATTATTTCTGATAAATTCATCTATCTCCTCATGGTTTTTATCCAATTTCTTTTCAGAAGTATAGATTACTTTTACACTTAAATCATGATTATTGTATTTATCAGGAACAGGAATTTTGAGAAAAACATCCTTTATTTCATCACCAAATTCTCTTCCTTCGTGATTGATCATCATGCTATAAAGAGAACTGCGACGATATTTTATTTCGCCGTCTCCTTGGGCTTGAATTTGAGCGGCGAATACCACCGTCAACAACTGTATTATAATGAATCTTTTCATTTTTCAAACATTCAATAATTAATAATCCCAATGTTTATCTGGAATGACAGAGGTTATCTTAAACATATTTGTATCCGGGTCAAAACGTGCAATCACTCGAAGAGCCTCTACTTCGGTCAAGCTCTTCTTGTCTTCCGCTAACATATATTGTTTGGCCAAGACCATATCCTCTTCTTTTTCGAACAAGCAAGGCACCAGTATCTTGCCATCCGGATCAATAATCCCCCACTTTCCATCGGACATCACATAAGCCATCTCATTATCAAAATTGGATGCATTGGCAAATCCCTGCTTCAGACGAACAGACTTTTGCACCCCATCATAAAGGTAATACAGGTTATCCTTTTTCACCCATATCAATTGCGGATTGACTATAGGAGCTACACCTTGCCACTCTAAAGGAACGACAACCCGGTTCTGCAAATCAATAGCCCCCCATAATTTGTTCAGGCATACGGATGCATACCCCCGATGAAAATTGCCTATACGGTCATACTTATCGGATACGATTTGTCCTTTCATATCTACATAAAACCAAGAAGCATTTTTTTGTACTCCCAAGCGCCCATTGTTCACACTGGTAAGCGAATTAGTATATTCAATAGGAATAACAACTGCCCCTGTAGAATCAATTGCACCAAAAGCCGATCCCTTTTGTACCACCCGGTATCCTTCATTGCTCAGGAAAGCCTTTGACAGGCCACCAATCACCTTGTTCCCCTTTTTATCTATGAAATACAATTCATCATCCAATGAAACCGGAGCTAAATTATGGCTGAAAGCCCCCAAACTTTCCCTTTTCTGAAGAAGGTATTCTGACCATCACTTCAGCATCCAAATCATAATAAGCTTTAGCTATTTGCTTCTTTTCCACTTTAGCAAGCCTAAGCATATTGTCTGAAGGAGGAAGAATAGCCTGATTGGCTGTTAAAGGAATAATAGTATTTCCATGGACATCTACCAACCCTTGGGATTTCTTATTAATGAAATAAAAATAATCTACCCTCGATGAAGGCAACTGGGACTCAGCAGCATGAGGCTTGGGAAGCAGCAAGCTCTGTATCTCCTGCTTGGTAGCAGGAAATGCGGACTGGTCTGCCTTAGTATAAAAGGCAGCCTCATCAAGCAAAGCTCCAGTTTTCTTATCTCGCAAAATAGGGAAGTTGCCCACATCTTCATATTTGGCAGGAATTATTTCCCGCCCATTTTTCATTGATTTAACCCGAATTTACCTTTAGACACCATGTTGTTCTTTTTATCGTATTTGCCACCGATATTAACCCACAGATTCCTTGGTCGTTGAAACTGCCTATAAAATTATAAGTAGGCTTCACTATGATATTGCCAGCTGAATCAATGAACCCGAACTTCTTGCCTTTCAAGACATATATCAGTTTTTTATTTAAATCTCCCATTGCCTCATAATCAGTTTTCAGGATTTCCTTACCTGTCTTATCAATCAACCCCCATTTTTCACCTGTATTACTACTAGCTTTATTGCCTATGAGTCCACCCGTTGTTAGCATTACTCCTTTTTTTAGTATTTCCACCTTCAGCGACGGGGCAAACCCCGTTATAAAATTCACCGATATATGTATATTTCCGTTTTGTAATGATTTCACCATCTTCATTAATCAGACTGTATTTTCCATCTTTTCCTATTTTAGCGATGCCGTCTTTAAAAGGGGTAGCTTCATCATATTTATACTTTATCACTACTGTCCCGTCTTCCGTCATAAAGCCATAACGCCCCTTTTCATTCTGCACGGCCTTCAACCTCTGAGCTTGCACAGAGCCACTGACCAGCACCAGCAGACATAGAATTAGGATAACTTTTTTATTTCTCATATTCTTTTTATTTAAAATCATTTGAACTTGAATTAATGGAGCCAAGTAATATTAGTAGTAACCGGTTGCTGCCCATTACCAAATGCTACACCTATAGCTCTGGCAGCTTCTATCCTCTGCTTTTTCAGCCCCGCTTCATCCTTATATTTCTCACGATTCTCAAAATCCCAATCACTGGTCACCTTTTGCTTTATTTCATTATACAAAGCTTTAGCTTCACCTTCACAACTACTTCCCGGCTCAATGAAAACCAACCAGTCAAAAGCCCTTGAAGCACCTTCCGCATCGGGTGACTTTGCCCATTCGGATCTGGCGTATTGCATAATCAATTGACAATTATAATTCACATATTGAGTATAATAAGTGTCTATCAGTTTACTAGCTTCCTCATAGCCGACACAACATTCAGGAATGGAGGTAACATAATACAATGCAGCATCATACTCATGCATAGAAGCACTTTTTTGCGCTTTTATCAATATTTGCCTATAATTACTATTATACCAAGAGATAATTTTTCTTTCCCTTCGCGTATAAATTCTTGCATTTTCACGTTTTTGCCATTTATTGCACGGAAAGCATTGATATATGCCCGGTTAATATTAGTACCTACTCCTTTTGCATCCACAGTGAGAGTAGAAAATACTTTCTGCCCTACTGCATCTCCTATATACAAAGTCAATTGAACAGTAAGCGCTGTACTGACAGGAGGACCGGACAATGTTTCCTTATATAAAGTATTGGCCTTAGCTGTGATAAAGAATGGTGTAAAATTGGAATTGGCAACACCCCCCTGAGCGGCCACTGCCGCAGCTAAACGATTTCCTAAAATCTCTTGTACCTGAGATGGAAGTTCCTCTTTCTGGGCAGCTTTAGCTATTGTAAGGCTTATCTCACAATCCTGTGCTGCCGCAGACATGGCACAACATGCACACCAAGCGGTAAATATCATATTCCTTATTTTCATATCTTTTCTATTTTTCTCCGATAACCAATTCAGCTTTACCTAACCCTTTCGTCATTACTTTGCAGGTAAGATTGGCTTTCTGATTGAGATATTTGCGCAAATCATTTGCAAAGCTTCTTGTATCTCTAGCCATTCCATTTTCACGATAAAGCGGAATGCGTACCTGCTCAAAAAGCATCATATTCTCAGTTGCATCAGTTAAACTAAAACGATGAGCCACCGTATTCTGCGCCACCCAATCTTCTATGATTTCCTGTAGTTCAGCCCCCCCAAATTCACTTTCCAAATTAACACCGCTCCCATTATCAAACACGTGGACTTCTAATGCTACTTCACGGCCATTAGCCATCAAATCATCAAAATGTTTCTGTAACTGACTTACGAAAGCATCCATCTTGTCTACTACCGCTTCTTCCAACAATACTGCCACTTCAGCAGCCATAGAAGGTTCTCCCGTACCTTGCGTCGCTGCGACCTGCTTATTAGTGTAAGCATCCAAGCCTCGCAAAGTATAAGTAACAGAACGTTTGGGACCCATTGTATTAATATTCCAAACTACTTCAATCAGAATATCAGCTTTAGCTCTATTCATTAACCGATCCAAAGGAGACTCTGCCAGTGAAGCTCCCGAAGTAGAACTGGTAGTCATCTCATGTTCCGCCGAACTCTGCTCTATGGAACGAATAGAAGATGCCATATCTTTCAACGGAAAATCTTTTTCAGCCATCAACTCACCTATTTTCGTTATGACATTCACCAAGTTCAGATCATTATCCAACGCCTTTTTATAATCCGGAAGTTCGGTAATAATGCCTTGATTGTTATATTTTTGTGTATAACCATTATGGGTACACCACACATTAGCAGGAACAACCATAATGGTGGGTTTTTTAGCCTGTCCATACACTCCGGTGTGTACAAGTGCTACAATAAATAAAATAGCATATAATTTTTTCATGTTTTTCTGTCTTTATGGTTTTAAAATTTTATCTTCTATCAGTTTCTGCTGTAATTGAGAACGAAGCACACGCACCGTAGTGGAATAAGAAATTTGAGTCTTATTAGAAGTCTTCATGTTAGAATTTGTTTTCTTATCTTCCATACTTACATACTTCAGGTATTCCCCTCCGTCTCTAAAAAAGTCGTTAAAATAATATGCATACCGTTCCTGTGCATTCACTTCTGTTACCAAAGGGCGCACACTACATTCACGACTACCGGCAGCAACACCTTTGAACAAAACATCCCTTACTGCATTTTTCTTTGCCTGCTCTATAGCATCAGTACGATTTTTCCCTCTGCCCCAAGCTCGAAGTGTCTCCGAACCATCCAGTTCTACTCCCAAACATTCACTCTCAAAGGAATGATAGGAAGAAACACTCTTTTTTGCTGCTGCATCCGGCAAAGACAAGTAAAAGCAGACATCCCAATTTCCACGTATAAAATAGATATTTCATAATTTTTTCTTCTTTAAAATTCATAGCCTAATTTCAATAATACAATATTCTCAAAATGACGCTCTCCTCCACAAACTTCCACAACGACCAAAGGATACTGATAAATTTCACCATTGGATGCCTTTATTTTCACTATCCGTACGCTTCAAGATAACTCCCTTCACTACGTACCATTATTCAGATAAAACACTTCATGAGCCTGCTGGGCAAAAGCAGGCAATAGTGCGCCAGCCAGTATCAGAAAAGTAACAATCAATCTCTTATACATAAGCTAAAATCCATTATTTAGTCCTTTAATAACTCCGGCTGATACCAGCTCTTGATAGAGGGCGTCTTTCGCAACGGAAACCACTGCTGAAATTCGATACTGCTTTCCCATTTTCACCACTGAAAGATTCTCTCCTATCATATTGGCAAAATTTATATAAGAACCTCCTTTTTGGAAGAAGACATCAAAATAATCCTGATGCTGCTGTTCTACCACCATACTTCCTGCCAAAGGTTTCTGCCGGGTACGTGAAGTCTGACTGGAAAATCCTTTGAAAAGCACCCCATGAACCGCACACTTCTTGATCACATCGATATCCAATTTACTTTTCTTCTGGATTACTGTCACTTTTACTAAATAAGTACCCTGTACACCTACTCCTTCTCCCTCTATCTCATACTTTAAAAGGTCATCACCTGCGTACGCTCCAATACAGATGAATACAAAAAGAATCGTCATAATGATTCTACCGACAAATTTCACATTCATTACTTTCATAATTCTAATCTTTAATTATATATTATTGTTCACACCCTTCTTTACTGGCAAACTGCAAATATTCATCCTTCACTTTCCGATAATACTCTCCCATCAATTTGCCTGTATTCTCCTGAATCTTTTCTTCAAGATCTTCTAACACATATTTCAAAAAATCGCAATGATTACTGCCTCCTGCTATAGCAGTAGCTGTAGATCCACCAAGGGCATCTATCTCATCCATAGAAACCCCCAGACTAATTCCGGATGAAGGCTTATTTTGATTTCTGCTTTCATCCTTAAAAGAATTAGAGTTCGTAGATTCCAAATCATTATGCACACTTGCAATGTAACCAATCGTATTCAAAGTTCTTTTCTTCTTGTCCTTTTTGGCTTGCTTCAGCGCCAACGCTACTTCTTCATTATCCGGATCCAATTCTGCCGCTATCTTCAGATGCTCCATTCCCTTAGAATAAATGCCATCTGCCACTTGTCCTTTTCCCATATAATAGTGGGCCATGGCATAGTCCGGAATCAAGTCTGTTAATAAATTAAACATACCCCAAGCACCTGCCACTCCCCTTTTTTCTTCTTTCAAAAAGGATTCTGTCACATCCTCTGCAAAGCCATCAGAGAGTTGTCCCTTCGTATCTATCCAACCAAGTACGGAATTCAGCCAAACAGGTGCTTTGCCATCCACAAAACTACCTATATAATCAATCCTTCCCGGTAGTAATAAAGCACCTTGACTATTATATAACCCCATTGCAAAACTTTTGGCAATCCAGACCTTTGCCGATACATCATAATATACCCATTGATAAACACAAGGCAATATAGTACGCCCATATATATCCAAAACTCCCCATTTATCCCGCTTGCAAGCAAGAACGAATCCATCTTCAGCTATTATAAGCTCCTCATATTCTGTAGGAATTACAATTTGTTCTCCCACTATAAGGCCCATTTTACCATTATCTTCCCTTATTCTGAGAGAATCGGTTATAACTTCTGTTCCAGGATTATTAATTTTTTCATTGACCTCTCTGCTACATTCAGCGATTTTATCAAGCAAATCATCAAAATCACCGTTCCCTTTCGCATTTTTCATTTCTTCTTGTTTCTGACGATATACCTTATTGGATATAGGAACGCTTATCATTGCTTCTTCTAGAATATATTTACATGGAACAACGATTTCCCCCCTCAAATTAATAGCCCCGAACTTACCATCTTGCTTGATTGTAGCCAACATGTTATCTCTAAAATTATCAGCGTAATCAAATTGAGGTTCAATGACAAATTCTCCTTTTTTATTTATAAAGCCAAATTTGCCATTCTTCTTTACCGCAGACAGTCCTAAATTAAACCCATGAACATCATCTACATTTTCAAACTGCGGTTTAATTATAAAACGGTTGTGTATGTCTATAAAACCTACTTTTCCTCCTAAAACTACTCCCGCCAACTTTTCTGTAAATCTCTTAGTCACCTCTTCATATTGTGGAGAAATCAACCAATTTATCTCATAATCCTGATTTACTAAAGCCGCATCCCATTCACCAAACATAGAATTACCTCTATATTTTGAATTTTCCCACCATCCTTTATTTTCGGTCTGCTCATATCCCCATTTCTTTGTTGCAGCATTTTTGGCGTGCTTTTCTGTGCATAAAAACTAAAAGGTATAGCACAGCATAACAAAAACAATATTACTTTTTTTACTTCATTCATATACATGTCTTTTTTTTAACCTTATGTGGCTTCAAAGAAAAACAATTAACGCCATTTTACAAATTCACAAAACCAAGAGAAAGTATCAAACAGCCTAATAAGCATACTATTCTATCTAAATTAATGACTATATAACCTCATTTCCATATACCGCAAAGGAAAAATTAAGCACTAAAAGCAAAAAAGCAGCAATCTCACGACTCCTGCTCTTCCATTGTGATTTAAAATCACTTTCTATAAACTTGTATTTTCAATGTTATCAATAGATTCACTACAACAAATAAAACCTATCCTGTAATTCTTTTCTGAATTTCTTGGAAACCTGAAGTTCCGTAATATTCTCAAACGGGGGAAACATGACACAGCGGTTCTCCTTAATCATCATCAGATAATTGATATTAATGATATACGACTGATGGATCTGGACGAAGCAGGGGTCATATCCCTTGATATGATCAGCCGTAGTATTTTTCTTCAGCAGCAGAGGCAGCTGGTTGTTCAGCACCACTTCCCACAGTTTCCGGTCGGAGTTATAACGGAAAAAACCAATGTCAATGGAACGTAGAATACGCAAATCATTGGTAGGCGTGGATATCATAAAGGTATGCTCGCCGACCGAATGCACACGCGCAGGAATAGCCAAAGATGCAGCTGCCGACTCTTCCTCCTTTTTCATGAAGCGGTCGATAATCCCTTCCAGCTCCTTCTTGTCTATCGGCTTCAGCAAGTAGTCGAAAGCTGCCCCACGGATGGCATAAATCATGTATTTATCATAAGCCGTATAGAACACAATCTGCATATTCCAAGTGATTGCCCCCCTTATCTGTTCCAGCAGTTCCATGCCCTTCATGTCCGGCAGTTCCACGTCCAGGAACAGCAAATCCGGATGAACCTTTTCCAGCAGTTTCCGGCCATTCACACCGTTACGCGCCATCCCATCTATAGACAGCCTGTTATATTTCTTCAGTTCCAGACAAAGATTGTCCGCAGAGAACTCATCATCATCAATTATTACGACCCTGTATAGTTTATCCATAGTAAACAATCCTGCTTTAGTTATTAACGGAACAAAAGTATTAAAACATGTTTTAACGCACAAACCCGACACTCTGGTTATGGAACTATAGCGACCGTTTCGGACACTATTCTAGCAAAAATAATGACTAAACCATCTTTTTCAAATTATAATCATAACCATGGGGCAGGAAGACAGCAAACTCGCAACCGGTTTCTCCGTCTTCCAACTGCACATTGGTTATGGATATATCGATATGCTTCTTATTGTTAGCGTTCAACAACTGTATGGTTTGAAGAATCACTTTTATACCGGTGCCTGTACCGTAGTTGGCACTGTTTACCCGGTAACCTCCCCCGTTGTCACGCACCTTGACACAGATTCCTTCCCCGGTCTTTCTGATGTCAACCCACAGTCTTTTCATCCCCTCTTTGTCCTTCAGGGCATGCTTGATGGCATTTTCTATCGGAATCTGTATCATCATGGAAGGAAGTATTTCTTGGTCAAGATGGATGGCAGCATCTATGGATGTGGACAGTATAAAGCTATCTCCCAATGCTTCACGTTCCAGGTTGATAAACGTATTGACAAAGTCCAGTTCCTCAGCCATGGTAACACACAGTTGCTCGGTCAGTTCCAGGTTGCGCCGCATCAGTTTTACCAGCCCACGCATATTTCCGACTTGCTCGTCGGTGTAGTTACCCATCTCACGGTTCAGAATGTTAAAAATGAAATGGGGAGAAACCCGGTTACGGATATTCTCCATACGCAAAGTGGCAATCATATTCTGACTTCTCATTTGCAGCAAGAAACGCTGTCTCTTGTTGTATGTGTAGACAAATACAGCGAGCCCCAGAATACAGATGCAGGCAAACATCCACAGGTAAAGCGTCTGGTTCAGCGCCAGAACTTCATTCTCTTTTTGCTGAATGAAAATTTTCTGCTTCATCAGCGTGGTGTCCTGACTGTATTTCAGATCAATTTCAGCTGTACGCATTTTAATACGCTCATTACGTGTAGAATCATCAATACGCTGATTTTCCATTTGATAATAATAAGCTTGTTTGAAATCTCCCACCTCTTCAAAATAATGTTGTAGGTAACGGTTACGGATATGCTGCATATTCGGTTCCACATAATCAGGCTGGATAGCCTCAGACATACGTTTACGTGCTAAAGGCAAATTATTCTGCTTCAAGGCAAGTTCAATCAACTGGGTATCCAAATAATAGAGAGCTGTCTGATTTTCGATAGAACGAAAAAAATCACTACAAAGATTTAAATAGTATGCGGCAGAATCAACCTGATTCATCAACAGAAAAGTTTCTCCCAAATTCATTTCAGTCAGATGTTCCTCAAAAATCATATCTGGATAAGAACGAGCTAACAATAATGATTTTCTGAAAAATTCTAAAGCATTAGGATAATCAGCACGAAAATAATAAGAATTACCACGATTATTCAAATAAATATGTTTCTCAAATGGAAGCATCTTATCATATTGCCGAGCCGCCAGTTCATAGTAATAATCACAAGAAGTAAAATCACGAAGTTCCATATAAACCTGTGCCAATCCGTAATAAACAGGAAAACGCTTTTCTTCAGGAATCTTCAATGAATCACAGTAAGACAAAGCTTTACGATACCACATCGCACCTTTATCATAATGACCGGTACGGACAAAAGCATCAGCCAAATTAATAGAAATATCATGAAGCATATCTCTGTTACTACCCTTCAAACGATAATCGAACGCTTTTTGAAAACATACCACTGAAGAATCTGTCAACCCTTGACGAACACATACATTACCCCGCATATTGTAAATCTCAGCATACAAATCATTAATTAACGGTGACGGTTCAGCTCCATCGCAAAATACTTCCGCTCTATCCATGCTAAGTTTAGCCGAATCCATCTCGGACTTAAACATATATGCTTTTGCCAAAAGAACAAGATAATGGCAATACGCCACACTATCTGTGGTAAACGACATTTGCCTGGCAGTCCGGGTACATACATAATTAGGATTTTTTGACAGTGAATCAATTATAAAATCATAATACTGCATATAAATATCCATTTGAGTCTTTTTATAAGTTCCGGAACTTGTACAAGATACTCCCCATATACAAAATAATATACTATACCATAAAAATTTAAATATCAAATGTATGTTCTCCATCTTATCCTCCTTCATAGTTTTATTGACAAACATAAGCAAAAATAAACACAAGCATTAAGCTTTTATTAAAATTTATTTGATCCCAAAAAGCCTTTTAGATAAAATTTACACAAAGATGAAGATTCACTTTGTCATGTCATGAAACATCCCTACCTTTGAAAAAAGAATTTATAAATGAAGAAACATGGAAACACTATCTAATTCTGTCCTGACTGTACAAATAGCCGAACATGGCGCTGAGCTTCAAAGTATCAAAAAGGATGGCAAAGAATATCTTTGGCAGGGAGACGCTAAATTTTGGGGACGGCGCTCACCTGTCCTTTTCCCCATAGTAGGACGTGTGTGGAATAATAAATACCGTCATGCCGGAAACACTTATGAAATAGGGCAACACGGTTTTGCACGTGATATGAATTTCAAACTAACCTATAAAGAAGACAAAGGAGCTGTATATTGGTTGGAAAGCACTCCTGATACATTGGGCAAGTTTCCTTTTCCCTTCCGCCTATTGGTGGGATATTTATTAGAAGAAAATAAAATCACCGTAAAATGGCGTGTAGAAAATCTGGGAGCTATGGATATGTATTTCCAGATCGGAGCACATCCAGCTTTCTATTTCCCCAAGTTCGATGCTGCTACAAAGGATCGTGGCTTCTTTGTTTTTGACCGAAAGTCTGATTTAGAATATATCATGCCAATAGAAAAAGGTTGCGTATCACCAGAACGTCATGTACTAAAATTAAATAAAGAAGGGCTGATGCCAATTGATATTCATACTTTTGATTGTGACACTTATATTTTTGACAATAAACAACTGAAAAAAATAACCTTACTGGATAAAAAGAAAAAGCCTCATATCAGTTTGGAATTTAATTCTCCGTTAGTAGCTTTGTGGTCTCCTACCAAAACACATCCCGATTGCCCATTTGTTTGCATTGAACCATGGTATGGACGTTGCGATTCTGTAGGGTATTCGGGCGAATTAAAAGACCGTGAATGGATACAGAAACTAGAACCAAAAGAAACGTTTGATGTAGAATATAAAATCATTATAGAGTAATCAAGAACAACGGGGTATGCACGATGAGTCACACCCCATCTTTTTTCTATTGACTTCCCAATACAGAAATATCATACCAATAAGTACTAGCACCAAATCCACGGCCTTGCTTTTAAGATTCTTCTCACGGAATACCATCGCACCAAATATAAAAGAGACAAGCACACTGCCACGCCTTACCATAGATACAATGGAAATCATTGCCCCGTCCAAGCTTAAGGCATAGAAATAAACAAAATCAGCTGCCGACAGAAAAATAGATATCAGAATAATACACCAATGCCAATGAAACGGAGTGGTAGATTTGCGCTTCGGCCACCATAACAATATTAAGATACCTCCCATCATAAACAATTGATAGATATTATACCATGACTGCACAATCATTCTATCTAGTCCGATACCTCCTTGATCGGCAGGCGCCATGAGGTACTTGTCATAAAGCCCGCTGACAGCTCCCAACACAGCCGCCATTACCACATAATAAATCCACTTATTATGTTTAAAATCTATTCCCTCTTTCTTTCCGCTGCGGCTCAGCATAAAAAAAGAGAAGACAGCCATCAGCACACCAATCCATTGGTAAAAATTCAAACGCTCACCAAAGACCACTAAAGCTCCTACCAACACCATCACCGGACGGGTAGCGTTTATAGGTCCCACAATCGTGATAGGCAGATTCTTCATTCCAAAATATCCCAACATCCACGACGAAAGGACAATAACAGATTTCAACACCACATAACGATGCACCTCCCACCCAGCAACAGGCACATAAAAAATAGAATTCTCCAATATTCCCGGCCTCCACACTGACAATACAATAAAAGGAAGAAATATCAAACTAGAGAACAACGTATTAAGAAATAATACTGGAATAACCGCATTGTCCTTTAACGACTGTTTCTTAAATACATCATAAAATCCCAGCAGTGCAGCCGAGAGAAATGCCAGAAGTAACCACATCATATCTTTCACCTTATTTAAAACAGAAGGCAAAGTTACAACAAAAAATAAACAAAGAAGTGTAGATTTTGATATAAATGGCATGGAAATAAAAGAAAAGGGGATAGAGAAATACATCTCTCCCCCCTTTTTTATTTATGAATGAATATTCTCCCAGACTTTCGCCCAACGCTTACCCTCGATTAAATTCCCAGTGATTTCTTACGCTTCCACCTTTTCCTCAGCAGCTGCATTAGCGGCATCGAAACATTTGTGGCAACCCATTTCACCTTTACTTCACATAGAACTTGATTTTAGTTCTGTTCTGACGGCGAACTGAATTTAGTT
>ENA-OQJM01000178-OQJM01000178.1-human-gut-metagenome-genome-assembly--contig:-NODE-178-length-18263-cov-4.591090_pt1 | contig 18263 bp, 16 predicted proteins | sample MGYA00242607_ERZ504773 | MGnify/ENA primary metagenome ERZ504773 (study PRJEB26092, sample SAMD00036355) | human gut metagenome | host: Homo sapiens | study: EMG produced TPA metagenomics assembly of... | reverse complement strand
GTGACCAATGCGAGAAGTGCGGAACATCTCTTTCTCCAACCGACCTGATCAATCCGAAAAGTGCTATCAGTGGCAGCCAACCTGTGATGCGTGAAACTAAACACTGGTATCTGCCATTGGACAAACACGAAGGATGGCTGCGTGAATGGATTCTTGAGAATCATAAAGAATGGCGCCCTAATGTATACGGACAATGTAAAAGCTGGTTGGATATGGGCTTGCAACCTCGTGCGGTAAGCCGTGACTTGGATTGGGGAATCCCTGTTCCTGTAGAAGGTGCTGAAGGAAAAGTACTTTACGTATGGTTTGATGCCCCCATCGGCTATATTTCAAATACAAAAGAATTACTTCCCGACAGTTGGGAAACTTGGTGGAAAGATCCAGAAACCCGTTTGATTCACTTCATCGGAAAAGACAATATTGTATTCCACTGCATTGTTTTCCCTGCTATGCTGAAAGCAGAAGGAAGCTATATCTTACCGGATAACGTACCTAGCAATGAATTCCTGAACCTGGAAGGTGACAAGATTTCCACTTCACGCAACTGGGCAGTATGGTTGCATGAATATTTGCAGGACTTCCCCGGCAAACAGGATGTATTGCGCTATGTATTGACAGCCAATGCCCCCGAGACAAAAGACAACGATTTTACCTGGAAAGATTTTCAAGCACGTAACAACAATGAGTTGGTAGCTGTTTATGGTAACTTTGTAAACCGTGCTTTAGTGCTGACTCATAAATATTTCGATGGGAAAGTTCCAGTTTGCGGTGAATTGACCGATTACGATAAAGAAACATTAAAAGAATTTGCAGACGTAAAGGCAGAAGTAGAAAAACTATTGGATGTATTCAAATTCCGCGATGCACAAAAAGAGGCAATGAACCTGGCACGTATCGGTAATAAATACTTAGCTGATACAGAACCCTGGAAACTGGTAAAGACTGATATGGACCGTGTAGCCACCATTCTTAACATAGCATTGCAACTAGTTGCCAATCTGGCAATTGCTTTCGAACCCTTCCTGCCTTTCAGCAGCGAAAAGCTCCGCCAAATGCTGAATATGGAAACATTTGAATGGGACCAACTGGGACGTACCGATCTGCTGGCAGAAGGGCATCAATTGAATAAAGCAGAACTGTTGTTCGAAAAGATCGAAGATGAAACCATTCAAGCACAAGTAGACAAACTGTTGGCTACCAAAAAAGCAAACGAGGCTGCCAGCTATAAAGCTAACCCGATAAAACCGATAATTGCTTTCGAAGAATTTGAAAAGTTAGATATCCGTGTAGGTACCGTATTAGAATGTGAAGTAGTGCCTAAAATGAAAAAACTGCTGAAATTCAAGATTGCTGACGGACTGGAGAACCGTACCATCGTCAGCGGTATCGCGCAACATTATAAACCGGAAGAACTGATAGGCAAACAAGTTTTATTCATTGCCAACTTTGCTCCGCGCCAATTCAAGAATGGACTGGTGAGCGAAGGCATGATTCTAAGTGCTGAAAACTTTGACGGCACCTTAGCAGTGACCTCATTATTAAGGGAGGTAAAGCCGGGCAGTGAAGTGAAATAATATACACCCAAATACAGAAAAAGGCTGAAAGCAACTGAAACGTCCGCTTTCAGCCTGACTATTTTATAATCTATCTATAAAAAATGGCAGAACAATCCTTGAAAGAAAAAACAGCAAAAGGCCTCTTCTGGGGTGGACTAAGCAACGGAGTACAGCAGCTGCTGAATCTTTTTTTCGGGATATTCCTATCACGCATTCTGAATGCCGAAGATTATGGCATGGTGGGAATGCTATCCATCTTCTCTCTTATTGCAGGTTCCTTACAGGAAAGTGGGTTCACGGCAGCCCTAGCTAACAAACGGGAGATCTCCCACAAAGACTATAATGCCGTATTCTGGTTCAGTACCGGACTAAGTGCCTGTCTCTACCTCATTTTGTTCCTTTGCGCCCCACTCATTGCCGAATTCTATCATACTCCCGAACTGACAGCTTTGGCACGATACACTTTCCTCGGTTTCTTTGTAGCCAGTTTGGGTATTGCCCACAGTGCTTACCTGTTCCGCAACTTAATGGTCAAGCAAAAGGCAATGGCGGTCACTATCGGATTAACTGCCTCAGGAACTATCGGTATAACTATGGCCTGCTTGGGATTTGCCTATTGGGGCATAGCCACACAAAGCATTGTTTATGTAGGAACTATTAATATCTGTTATTGGTGCTTCTCACCCTGGCGACCTACACTTACTTTCGATTTCAAGCCTTTAAAAGGGATGCTTTCTTTCAGCAGCAAATTAGTAGTAACCAATATATTCAACCACATCAATAATAATATCTTTACCGTTATTCTTGGTAAATTCTATTCGGGACAAGAAGTAGGCTATTTTACTCAAGCTAATAAATGGAATTATATGGGACATTCATTAATTTCAGGAACAGTCAACAGTGTGGCCCAACCTGTACTTTCCAGTTTATCGGATGAAAGGGAACGCCAACAACGCGCTTTCCGGAAGATGCTCCGCTTCACTGCCTTTATTTCTTTCCCGGCTATGTTAGGATTATCATTAATCGCACCCGAACTGATTATGCTGACTATTACGGACAAATGGTTGCCCAGTGCCTCCATCCTACAGTTGCTCTGCATCGGTGGCGCATTCATCCCCATAACCAATTTGTATTCCAACCTAGTTATCAGCAAAGGAAAATCGGATATCTACATGTGGAATACCATCAGTTTAGGCATTATCCAGTTAACAACCATGCTCCTGCTTTATCCATACGGTGTACATACCATGATTATAGTGTATGTATCCATCAATATCTGCTGGCTGTTTGTATGGCACTATTTTGTATGGCAACAAATACGGCTCAACTTGTTCGCAGCACTGAAAGACATCCTTCCGTTTGCCTTCATAGCTACTGCGGTAATGGCAGCTACCTATTATGTCACTATCGGCTTTGCCAATCTGTATTTATTAATGGCAAGCAAGATTATCATAGCCGGCACACTCTACACAGCCATCCTGTGGTTGAGCGGCTCTGTCACTTTTAAAGAGAGTTTACACTATATAATCAAGAAATAATGGCTGCTACACGTCACTCCGGATTAGAATGTTTACGAATTATCAGTATCATACTGATTGTATCCATGCATATTCTAGGGAATACCTTCCACACCAGTAATTTGCTGAACAAAGAATTCATACTATTTGTCAATACATTGGGAAACACAGGAGTAACTTTATTCATTCTGATCTCAGGCTATTTCGGAATCCGTTTCAATACACATAAATTTTTCAAGATGCTGGTTGTCGTATGGTTTTATTCCATCGTTTCTTATCTGATCGAAACAATATGGCTTCACACTCCGCATACCTGGACAGGACTAGCCTCCTCATTGATACCGATACTTAGCAAAAAATACTGGTTTATGACCTGCTATGTAGTGCTTTATTGTTTCTCACCCTATTTAAACCGACTGGTTCAAAACCTCTCACAAAAAAGTTATGAACAACTACTGTTACTATGGGGATTCTTTTTTATATTTGCCCCGACAATCCTGTTTTTTGAAATTCAAAATGACACAGGTAAGGGAATTATCAATGTCACACTAGCTTATCTCATAGGACAATATCTGAAGGTCTATGGTCTTCCGGAAAACATGAAACGACATAGCTGGGATATTTTATCAGGGAGCCTTGCCGGTATTTTTATACTGAATTCCCTGCTTACAGCAATGAGTGGAAATATCATACTGAGATTCGCCCGAGATAATAATCTACTGATTATCATCGCCTCTATCATGGTTTTCTACCAGTTCACCCGATGGCATTTTTCATCCCGCATCATCAATTACCTAGCAGGATACGTTTTTGCCTTATATATGCTTCAAGGACTTCTTATCCACTGTTTACAACCCTGGTATACCCCTTATGCAGACAGCAATCTACTTGTTCTGTATTTTATGGGAACACTTGTTTCTATCTGTCTGACAACACTTGTTATAGAATGGAGCAGACGGCTGCTATTAGGAAAAATAGAAAACAAATTAGCAGATGCAATGGAAAGAAGAGGAGCAAAAATTAAAATGTTTACAGATAATCATTAAAACAATTATTTATTTCCGCAACTCATAATTTCAAAATCTCCAATGGAGTCCCTCCTATCTGAGCTGCCATATCCGAAAATGAACTCTGAAAAGAACCATATATTTTTTGTGTACGGGCCAATGTGTACATATCCGTGATACCCTCCCTTATTCCCTCCAAAGATCCACGGTCTGCCTTTTTTCCGGAACAGAATATCCGGTCACCATAACGCTCTTTCATCTCCCGCTTCACCTCTTCCGAATCTGTAGCCAAATAGATAGCCACCTTATCGTCCTCTTTTATCTCCTCATCCAGTTTCTGATAGAATAACTCGATAGGGCTTTGCCGGATAGAAGCCAGATTATCTGTACGACGGATATGCATACCAATCATGGTATCCGAAAAATTCCGACAACGGTTTTCCACCTCTTCCATAACCTCTTCTACCGGAACAAATAACCGACTGATCCATACATAATCATAAGGTTGAAAAGCGGTATATGATGCCATATAAACACAGCTACCTTCTTTAACCCACCGTTCAAAATCAAAATGCCGATTACATAAAGGAGTAATAGAACGCTCGTACAGGCAAGACTTGAAAAACAGTTTCTGAAACAAAAGCGGGAAATGAAAATTCCTGGAACGAGGTCTGTCCAACAATGCATAATCCAACCGCGAAGCATCCCGCAAACAGGCAATCTTCCTGTCCACAGGTTTGAACAATTGGCTAAACGGTGCATTTAGCGCCCAATCCTGAAACCAAACGATACTTAAATCACTATCACTCTTCGCTGCCAGTGTCACGGCCGAAGCCACCGCACGCATACGGTTAGCCAGTCCTCCTACCGGTACAAATGTAATTTTACCCATTCTCATTAAATTTTAAGGCAAATATAAACAACATCGCTTATAAATGCTAATTAATTACTACTTTTGCATAGTCCCCCGATAAACAAAAGAAATGAGAAAAAATATCGCAATCGTATTAGCAGGAGGTATAGGCAGCCGCTTAGGTCTGTCCACTCCCAAGCAATTCTTTAAAGTAGCGGGCAAAATGGTAGTCGAGCATACAATAGATGCTTTCGAAAGCAATCCGCACATCGATGAAATTGCCATTGTTTCCAATCCTTTTTATATTGCTGACTTTGAGTCCATCATTATCAAGAATGGATGGAAAAAAGTGAAGAAGATTCTGAAAGGCGGTCAGGAAAGATTTCATTCCAGCCTTTCGGCTATCAAAGCTTACGAAGGCAGCGATGTCAACCTGATTTTCCATGATGCTGTACGTCCATTGGTCAGCCAACGTATTCTAAATGATGTCATCAAAGCATTGGAAACATATGCAGCTATTGATGTCGCCATGCCTGCCACTGACACCATTATCGAAGTAGATGGAGATTTCATTCATCAGATTCCCGACCGGTCCAAACTAAAACGGGGGCAGACTCCACAAGCTTTTCATTTGGAAACCATCAGCCACGCTTATGAAATCGCCTTGAAAGACGAACATTTCAAAGTTACCGATGACTGTGGGGTTGTTGTAAAATATTTACCCGATGTACCTGTATATGTAGTTACAGGCGAGGAAAGCAACATGAAGCTGACCTATAAAGAAGATACCTACCTATTGGACAAATTCTTCCAGTTACGTAAAAGTGAGCTGAATGAAATTCCATTGAATGAAAGCCAACTGAAAGGCAAAGTAGCCGTCATCTTCGGTGGAAGCTATGGAATAGGAGAACATACAGCCCGTATGCTACAGGAGAAACAAGCAAAAAGTATTCTGTTTTTCCCGAAGCATGAACGGTGTGGATGTAGGCAAAAAGGACAAGTGGCCGATGCTCTAAAAAAAGTATTCTCTTACAAACCCACAGAATAGACTATATCATCAACACGGCTGGCGTCCTCAACAAAGAGCCTTTGATGAGTTCGGACTATCAAACGATATACAATGCGGTGAGCACCAACTATATGGGAACTATCAACGTAGCGATGGAGGCGTACGCCTATTTAAAGAAAGCAAAGGGAAATTAGTTTTCTTCACCTCCAGTTCCTATACTCGCGGCAGAGCTTTCTACAGCATCTATTCCTCTACGAAAGCGGCCATTGTAAACTTTGTACAAGCTATCGCACAAGAATGGGAACCGTTTGGCATTGCTGTTAATTGCATCAACCCCGAACGTACCAAAACTCCCATGCGCGTAAAAAACTTCGGAACAGAACCTGAGAACACCCTATTATCAGCAGAAAAGGTCGCAATTGCCACCATACAGTCATTGGTTTCCGAATTTACAGGACAAGTAATTGATGTAAAAAGAAATGAAGTATGAAAAATGAATTTCTATCTACCTATGTAGCCAATAACCTGCGAGCCTGCCAACTGAAGCAACTCTCCATATTAGAAGAAATGGACCGTATTTGCCAAAAGCACCACCTGACCTACTGGCTGGACGGAGGTACATTATTGGGAGCCGTGCGCCACGGAGGATTCATCCCTTGGGATGATGATATAGATATAGGAATGCCATTGGCCGATATGCAAAAATTCATAGAAGTAGCTCCTGACGAACTATCCGAAGGGTTATTCCTCCAAACCCCACAAAGTGATCCTTCAAGCAAGGAACCGATTATAAAAGTGAGGGACTTGAACTCTCTGTATGTAGAATTCGGCGATAATTTTAATGCGGATTATCAAAAGGGGCTTTTTGTAGATATATTCCCATTTATTGATTACCCCAGCATACCCAAATCATGGGTAAAGAAGCTAACCAAAGGAATCTCCAAAAGCTATTCCATTCTGCATACGCAACATTATTATTCTCTACGTGCCTTCGCAGAATTCTTTTACTTCGGCACAAAATACTGGCTGTTCAAAGGAATATGGAATCTGCTTGGTCTGCTCTACAAAAAAGATACTTATCTTTCCAATGTTCTGATAAACAATGGATACGGTATCATGCACCGCAAAGACTCTGTATTTCCCATATCAGAAATAATTTTTGAAGGGAAACCATTCAAGGCACCTGCCAACCCAGATGCTTACCTGAAAGATTTATATAAGAATTACATGGACATTCCTCCCAAAGACAAACAGAAAATCCATGCCATTTATATTCACCCCGAATTGATAAAGAAACCATGAAACCGTTCCTTGTAGATGTACCCGTACTCATTTTGTTCTTCAACCGCCCGCAACAACTATCACAAGTGTTTGAACAAGTCAGGAATGCCCGTCCCTCCAAGCTTTTCCTCTATCAGGACGGACCACGTGGCGAACACGACCTGCCCGGTATAAAAGCATGTCGTGAAGTGACAGATCAGATAGACTGGGATTGCAAAGTCCATCGCATGTATCAGGAGAAGAACTATGGTTGCGACCCTTCGGAATACATCTCACAAAAATGGGCTTTTTCTATGGTTGACAAATGTATCGTATTGGAAGATGACGATGTGCCTTCCGTTTCTTTTTTCACATTCTGTAAAGAAATGTTAGACAAATACGAGCAAGACACCCGTATCACCATGATTGCAGGTTTCAATAACGAAGAGATTACTCCGGATGTACCATACGATTATTTCTTTGCCTCCACCTTCTCGATTTGGGGATGGGCCAGTTGGAAAAGGGTCATCGACCAATGGGACGAGCATTATACTTTTCTAGAGGATAAGTTCAATATGCAACAACTGGAGCAGCTCATTAAAGACGGAAATTCCGCAAAGACTTTATCTACATGTGCCATCGCCATAAAGAAAACAACAAAGCCTATTATGAAACCATCTTCCACGCTTCCATGCTTTTCAACTCGGGACTGGCTATCGTACCTACCCGCAACATGATTAACAATTTGGGAGTCACAGCAGATTCCACCCATTTTGCCGGTTCTGTTCATACACTGCCCAAAGGATACCGCCGCATCTTCACCATGAAACGGTATGAAGTAGAATTTCCTCTCAAGCATCCCCGTTATGTCATTGAGAATGTAGCTTATAAAAAAGCCGTCTACCGCATCATGGGGTGGGGACATCCCTGGATTAAGATAGGACGTTCTTTCGAAGAATTATTTCTGAACCTGCGATACGGCAATTTTTCCATCATTACTAAAGCAATAAAAAACAGAATTAACAAATGGCTGAAAAGAGACCAACACCGGTAAAACCACTCACTATTTATTTTTATCACACCCGGTTAACCCGTGAAAGTTACGAGGAATGGAAAGATTATAAGTTTCCGGGACACATTCTCTACGGACTTCCTTTGCTGGAAAAATATGGCATCCGGTCGGTAATGCATAAATACAAAGCTTTCCCCGGCCGTCTAAGACTGATGCTCTATGCCACTAAAGAGATTCTGTGCTGCAAAGAGCCATACGAAGTACTCTACGGTACATCTTTCCGTGGACTGGAGCTAATTATCCTGCTCAGAGCATTAGGATTCTACCGCAAACCCATCGTCATTTGGCATCACACTGCCTTAAAAACTTCATCCGGAAAAATAAGAGAACATATCTCACGTTTCTTTTATAAAGGCATTGACCATATGTTCCTATTCAGTAAAAAATTGATTAAAGACTCATTAGCGACCGGGAAAGCTCCCGAAGAAAAGCTTCAGCTTATCCATTGGGGACCGGATCTCGCTTTCTATGACCATATTCTACAAGTAATGCCAGATCGGAAACCAGAAGGCTTTATCTCCACCGGGAAAGAAAACCGGGATGTAAACACTATGCTGCAAGCTTTCTGCGCCACCGAACAACAACTGGACTTGTACATCGCCCCCACCAATGGAAGTGTAAACTACCAACAGATTATTGAAAGCTTTTGTCTACCCGATTCTGTACAAGTACACTATACGGACGGTGTCATCCCATACTTATTGGCACAGAAAGTGGCACGAAAAAGCTGTGTTGTCATCTGCTGTATGGATTTTCCTTATACCGTAGGCCTTACCACATTGGTAGAAGCCTTTGCATTAGGCATCCCTGTCATTTGCTCACGTAATCCCAATTTTGAAATGGATATAGACAAAGAAGAAATAGGAATTACCGTAGCCTATAATGACGTGGAAGGCTGGATCAACGCCATTCATCGCATAGCCGACCATCCCGAAGAAGCCCAAAAGATGGGCGCCAACGCCCGAAAGTTGGCAGAAAAACGTTTCAATTTGGAAATCTTTTCCCATGAAATAGCAGAAAGCTTACTGGAAATATCTAAGATGTCCTCTAAAAAACGTACATTTGCATAAACTTTTATGCACATGAGAGTACTTATCATCAATACGTCTGAGCGAATAGGTGGAGCCGCCATTGCAGCCAACCGCCTCATGGAGGCTTTAAAAAACAACGGAATAAAGGCAAAAATGCTTGTACGTGACAAGCAGACCGACCAGATAAGTGTCGTTGAACTAAAGAAATCATGGTGGAAAGTATGGCAATTCATCTGGGAACGTGTCGTTATCTGGCAAGCCAACCACTTCAAGAAACATAACTTGTTTGCCGTTGACATAGCCAATACCGGCACCAATATCACAGTATTGCCCGAATTTACCCAGGCCGACGTCATTCATCTGCACTGGATTAACCAAGGTATGTTGTCACTGACAGATATCCGGCGTATCATCCAATCCGGCAAACCCATCGTTTGGACAATGCATGATATGTGGCCTTTTACCGGTATCTGCCATTATGCAGGAGATTGCGATAAATATGCCACACAATGCCACAACTGTCCGCAACTTTACAAAGGAAGCAGAAAAGACATAGCCTACCGTACTTTCCAGAAAAAGAAAAAACTGTTTGAAGGAGCACAAATCACCTTTGTAGCTTGTAGCCGCTGGTTAGAATCATTGGCTAAGAAAAGTGATCTGATTAAAGGTCAGACCATTACCAATATTCCCAATGCAATCAACACCAACCTGTTCAAACCTCGTGATAAAAAACAGGCCAGAGAAAAATGCCATCTTCCGCAAGACAAGAAGTTATTGCTTTTCGGCTCCGTAAAAATTACAGACAAGAGAAAAGGAATAGACTATCTGGTATCAGCTTGCAAACAAATTGCTTCCTCATATCCAGATTTTAGTAAAGAATTAGGTGTAGTGGTTTTTGGTAACCAAGCCGAACAATACACTTCCCTGTTTCCCTTCCCTATCTATCCGATGAATTATGTCAGCAACGAGAAGGAACTGGTAGATATCTACAATGCAGTCGACTTATACGTCACACCTTCTTTACAAGACAATCTACCCAATACCATCGTAGAAGCAATGGCCTGTGGTATTCCGTGCATAGGGTTCAATGTAGGAGGTATTCCACAAATGATTGACCACCTGCACAACGGTTATGTTGCCGAATATCAGTCTTCCAAGGATCTGGCAAACGGCATTCACTGGGCATTGACCGAAGGAGAATATGAAAGTCTGAGTGAGGAAGCCTGCCGTAAGGCAGTATCCAGTTATTCGGAAAGTACCATTGCCAAGAAATATGTTGAAATCTATAACAAGATTACAGGGAATCATGCATAACCATCATCCTCATCCCAAGTTTTCTATTATTACCGTCACCTACAATGCAGCAAAAGTGTTAGAGGATACTATACAAAGTATTGTTACACAAACTTATAAGAATCTGGAGTATATTATTGTGGACGGGGGATCAACAGATGAAACACTGGATATCATTCACAAATACCAGGAACATATCACCACTGTTATCAGTGAGCCCGACCAAGGTTTATACGATGCCATGAACAAAGGAATAAAATTGGCAACCGGAGATTATCTTTGTTTCTTGAATGCCGGTGATGGCCTGCACGAGGATGATACTTTGCTGCAAATGGTACATTCCATCAATGGAACAGCCCTGCCGGGAGTGCTATATGGAGAAACAGAAATAGTGGACAGTCAAGGGCATTTTTTATACATGCGCCGCCTGTCTGCACCCGCAACGCTTACCTGGAAAAGCTTCAAGCAAGGAATGTTGGTTTGCCATCAAGCCTTTTTCGCCCGCCGTGATCTGGTAGAGCCATACGACCTGCAATATCGGTTCTCGGCAGATTTTGACTGGTGTATCCGTATCATGAAGAAAGCGGATGTACTCCATAATACCCATCTTACTCTTATTGATTACCTGAATGAAGGAATGACCACCCGTAACCATAAAGCCTCCTTGAAAGAACGCTTCCGTATTATGAGCCGTCACTATGGATGGGTAAGCACAGTGACACACCACTTATGGTTCGTTCTGCGCCTGCTCTACAAATAATCCGGAAGTCTGACTAATAACGGGACTCAATCAATTTTCCTACGGGCCTTTCTGACCTGCAAGAACAAGAACAAGACCAACACACAGGCCAATACACCCAATGCCACAAAAGCCACCGTTTCCGTAACATGCAGCGATTTCGGGTCGAACTTAAATTCCACTACATGCTTTCCGGCCGGCACATTCATTGCCCGAAGAATATAATCCGCTCTTCCGTGCGGCGCTTCCACACCATCAATATATGCCTGCCAACCGGGATAGTAAATTTCCGAGAAAACCACTGTTCCTCCAGTTTTGGAATTAACCTCATATTTCAAGTCATTAGGTTCGTACGCAGTCAGTTTGATTGTACTCAGTGTATCTGTTTCAGCTGCCGATTTTACCTCCGCACTGAATTTTTTATCTACGACAGCCGTTTTTGCCGGGTCTATCCGATGCAAAGCGTCTATCTCTTCATTGGCATTGTCCACATACTGCACCTCGTTTACAAACCAAGCATTGCCCAGCGTATGAGGATTCCGTATTGGGACGGTCTTTCCACCTTGCAGCGGAAAAATAAAGTAACGGGTATTCAGCATATTCAACACAGGAAATCCGGACGGAGCCACCTTCTGCATATCACCTCCCGCCTCCGAAACAGCCTTGAACACGCCATTCATCTCGGTACTGATATGCTCCTCTATCATTTCCTGATAGCGGCGCAGTTTGGCGGCATGATATCCACCGATGCTCTTATGCCAATAAGAAGTCGTATTTTCATTAAACGTATTGCCGGCTAGGTTCAGTACCCGGAAATCCAACGTTTTATCGGCCAATATCGTCTTATCCGTTTCGGTCGGTTTAAAGGAATTATCCTGTTGTACCTTTTCCACAAACTGGTCATCATACAAATAACGTTTGTTCACACTCCACATATCTGCCAGACAGAGGACAGCCAATGCCAGAATCGTCACCTTCGCTTTCAGCTTGCCCATGCCATATAACCAAAGAACTGCCGTACCTATCATAATAATAAAGAAGCTGCGCCATGCATCCGAAGTAAAGACACTCCGACGGATTTCTTCTAGATTAGCAAGTAACGGAGCCAGCTGATCTGCCGGAATACCCTGCAATGCCTGCATTTCCATGCTTGAAACATACGACGGGAAAAAGAAACCGGGAGCCAATGCAAACAATAAAGCGATACCACCTGTCAATCCCAGACTGATATAAAACGACCGGGCCCGTTCCTTAACCAACTGAGGACGTGCCATTACCTCCTTTAAAGCAAGGACAGCCAACAGAGGTATGGTAAACTCAGCAATGACCAAAATGGAAGAAACCGCACGGAATTTATCGTACATCGGGATATAATCCAAAAAGAAATCAGTGAATCCCATAAAATTCTTTCCCCATGACAGCAGGACAGACAAAACAGTAGCACTCAAAAGCGCCCATTTCATAGGACCTTTCACTATAAACAGTCCAAGAATAAACAGAAACATTACAAACGCCCCCACGTATACAGGACCGGATGTACCGGGTTGCTCGCCCCAATACTGGCCTATCTGGCTATAGATGCTATTATACATAGGATTCGCCTTTTCCATCGCCTTTTCGTTAGCTGCTAAAGGTACGGAAGCGCCACCTTTCACATTAGGAACAAGCAAAGAGAAAGTCTCACCGATACCGTAACTCCACTGAGTGATATAATCTCGTTCCAGACCACTTTTAGTCTGATTATGACTATCCGGTTTCACCAGCTCACTCTTTCCACGCATCGTTTCCTTACTATACTCATACGTATGATATAAGTTGGATAGATTTATGCAAACTCCCAAAATACCGGCCATCAACAACACCCCAGTTGCTTTCAGAAATTGCGGCATTTCCTTCTTCTGCCAAGCATCCACTCCAAACGCAACCGCCATAAAGAGCATGACAAATAGAAAATAATAACTCATCTGCACATGGTTCGACACTATCTGCAAAGCAACAAAAACCGCTGTCAGCAAACCGCCTGACAAGTATTTTCCTCTATAAGCCAATACCATACCGGCTATAGTGGGTGGAATATAGGCCAAGGTTACAAATTTCCAGATGTGTCCGGCAGCTATAATGATGAAAAAATAAGAAGAAAACGCCCACAACACAGCCCCCAATGAAGCCAGCCAGACCGAGAAATCGAATGCACGCAATAATATATAAAAGCCCAACAGCATGACAAATACATACCACACATAATTCGGGAGATACAAATGATACAACTTCTCCACTCCCTTCAGGGTATCCGTAGAATCATAACTGGGTGCCATCTGATAAGTAGGCATACCACCAAAAATCGAATTAGTCCAGCGCGTACGCTCTCCCGTACGTTCCAGATATTCTTTCGCTTCTTCACCAGCACCAATGCCCGCCACAGAGTCATGTTGTGAAAGGATACGCCCTTCTGTCACTGCCGGGAAAAAATAGACGAATGAGATGACAGCAAAGAGGATAATCACTACTATATCAGGTAGTATTCTTTTAAATAAGTTCATAAGTATATCTGTTTATTAATTCGGCAAAGTTACTACAAAAAAGTGAAATGCGGAAAGATATAGTGATAGAATTGAGTTACAAGGGTTTTAGTTGACGTGGCGATAATTCGTGAAGCCATTACAATCACAGCAAAAGCCAAATCTTGACGCCACAACGTTACTTGTTCGTAACCATGCCCGATAATGCGACAAACGGGTACAGATGGCGAAACAAGACGTTATGGTATAGTGAGTTACCCACAACTCACGTAACAAATACGGTTACGGAAAAAGATTGCGCCGTTCCTCCCCGTTTTGCGTACCGACACCGGACTCTTCACCAACTAATTTTGAAACCAAAAAAATTAAGGACGATGAAGAGTACATTTTCAGTAATCTACTATCTCAAGCGTCAGGTAGTGAAAAAAGACGGGACAGTTCCCGTCATGGGACGCATCACGGTGGACGGCAGCCAGACGCAGTTCAGCTGCAAGCTGACTGTCGATCCGAAACTGTGGGACACCAAAGGGGGACGTGTCACGGGCAGAAGCACGGCGGCACTCGAAGCGAACCGTATGCTTGACAAAATGCGGGTACGCATCAACAGGCACTATCAGGAAATCATGGAGCGTGACAACTTCGTCACAGCGGAAAAGGTGAAAAACGCCTTTCTCGGACTGGAACACCGCTACCACACGCTGATGCAGGTGTTCCGCCAGCACAACGAGGACTACGAGAAGCAGGTGGAGGCAGGCATGAAAGCCAAAGGCACGCTGCTGAAGTACCGCACCGTTTACAAGCACATGCAAGAGTTCCTCGACATCCGCTACCATGTGAAGGACATCGCCCTAAAAGAGCTTACCCCGGCTTTCATCTCCGACTTCGAGATGTTCCTGCGCACGGACAAGCACTGCTGCACCAATACCGTGTGGCTGTACGTCTGCCCGCTACGGACGATGGTATTCATCGCCATCAACAACGAGTGGCTGACACGCGACCCGTTCCGCGAGTATGAAATCAAGAAGGAGGAAACAACACGCAGTTTCCTGACCAAAGAGGAAATTCGCCTGCTGATGGACGGGAAACTGAAAAACGCCAAACAGGAACTGTACCGCGACCTCTACCTGTTCTGCGCTTTCACCGGGTTGTCTTTCTCGGATATGCGCAACCTCACGGAAGAGAATATCCGCACCTACTTCGACGAACACGAGTGGATAAACATCAACCGCCAGAAAACGGGCGTGGTGTCCAATATCCGCCTGCTTGACATCGCCAACCGCATAATCGGCAAATACCGGGGGCTGTGCGAGGACGGCAGGATATTTCCCGTACCGCATTATAACACGTGCCTTGCAGGTATCCGTGCCGTCGCCAAGCGTTGCGGCATCACCAAGCATATCACGTGGCATCAGAGCCGCCACACGGCAGCCACGACGGTATTTCTCTCTAATGGCGTACCTATCGAAACCGTCAGCTCCATGCTCGGACACAAGAGCATAAAGACGACGCAGATTTACGCGAAGATAACCAAAGAGAAACTCAATCAGGACATGGAGAACCTTGCCGCAAGGTTGAACGGCGTCGAGGAATTTGCAGGTTGCACCATCTAAAAAGAAAAGCCATGAAACGTGACATAATCATCATAGAAGACAAGGCGGTCAGCGTAACCGGTAACGACGTGTGGATGACCGCCACAGAAATCGCCGGACTGTTCCATACGACCGTCCCGGCAGTGAACGCTGCCATCAAAGCAGTCCGCAAGTCGGACGTGCTTAACGACTACGAGTTGTGCCGCTACATGCAGCTTGAAAACGGGCTGTACGCGGACGTGTACGCGCTTGAAATCATCATCCCGGTCGCTTTCCGGCTGAACACCTACAACACCCACCTGTTCCGCACATGGCTGGTGGGAAAGGCACTCTCAAAAGATAACCGGCAGGCATACGTGATGTTCATTCAGAACGGAAAGGTCGGGTACTGCTGATTACAGATACCCATAAAACAAGGAAACGGGCGGCATCTTGAATGGTGTCGCCCGTTTCCTTGTTTCTTTTTCTTGCCAACCGCTTTATTCCAGTGGCTTGCGGTAGTTCTCTTCCAGTACCTCGCGCAGCCCCGTTTCCGGGTAAAGCACCTTCCCTCCCAAAAGGATAAAAGGCAGCACGCGGTTGTTGCGGTATTCCTGCAAGGTGCGTCGGCTCACACGGAGCAGTTCCGACACCTCGCTGTCCGTCAGGTAACGCTCCCCGTCCAGCGGAGGACGGTAACTTTCCAGAAATGCGGACAGCCATTTCGAGCCTTTGCGCATATCCTGCACCACAGAGGCTATCGGCTCGTCTTCCATCGTAAAAACATCGTTGTTCTCGTTCATCATAACTTCGGATTCAGTGGGTGAATAAATCAAATCATCTGCCATGCGGATAGAGCGTGCCGACAAGCGGTATCAGCCGCTTCACCTCCTCCGGCTTGTAATAGAACCTGCGGTTTATCTGCGAGTAGCCGATAAGCCGCCTGTCACGCAGCGTCTGCAACGTGCGTGGGCTTATTCTCAACTGCCCGCAGACCTCCTCGCCCGTGAGCCATCTTTCCATGCGCCCCGTGTCGCTTTTGCGCCTCAGGGCGGAGACCTTCTCCGAAAGTGCGCCGAACGCCGCCACCATCATCTCGAAGGTCTTTTTCTCAATAGATACTATTTCCATATTCATGCAATTACCGGTTTGCCCGCAAAGGTAACGATGCAGCCCCGTACACGTGCCGTTTTCCGCTGAAAGGCTGCCTGTTGCGCCGTTTGACCGGGTTACGGAGCCATCTTCCGTAAAAATCTTACGTGAGTCACGTAGTGAGTTGTTAAAGCCCCCTTTGTTTATTGCCGAATTTTGCCGCAGAAACAAAAAGAAAGGACTGAATATGAAAGTGATAACGATGGAAAGTTCCGTCTTCCGGTCATTGACGGAACAGATAGCGGAGATTGCGGCACACGTCCGTGCCGTCTCCGGTGACAAGAGAGCGGCATCGCCCGACAGGTTGCTCACCACACGCGAGGCGGCGCACCTGCTTAACGTGAGTACCCGCACCCTCCAGCGTATGCGCAGCGAGCAACGCATCGGCTATGTCGTGCTTCGCGGCAAATGCCGCTACCGGCAGTCGGAAATAGACCGCCTGCTTGATGAGAGTACCGTCAACGAGGACGCGGCGACACCGCAGGAACTGAAACGCAACCACACGTTGCGCACGGGCGGCAACCCCAAAGGAAGGAGGACATAGGTCATGGAACTGCTCACACGAAACAACTTCGAAGGCTGGATGCAGAAGTTGATGGAACGGCTCGACCGTCAGGACGAACTGCTGCTGGCGATGAAGGCTGAGGGGAAACAGCCTACTATCACGGAAAGCATCCGCCTTTTCGACAATCAGGACTTGTGCATGCTGCTTCAGATAAGCAAGCGCACCCTGCAACGCTACCGCAGTGTCGGCGCATTGCCCTACAAGACACTGGGCAAGAAAACCTATTACAGCGAGGAGGACGTGCTGACATTCCTTTCCAACCATATCAAGGACTTCAAAAAGGAAGATATAGCCTTCTACAAGGCTCGTATCCATAATTTCTTTCATAAATAACCCATTAAAACATTTTTCAGATGGCAAAGAAAAAAGACGAAAAGGACGTGCTGGTGGTCCGTGACGAGAAGACGGGCGAGATCAGCGTGGTTGCCGGGCTGAACGCGGACGGCACACCCAAGCGCACCCCCGCGAAAGCGGAGAACGCGCAGAGTTTCCTGCAATTCGACCGACACGGCGACGTGCTGGACAACTTCTTCAAGAACTTCTTCCGGCAGTGCAAGGAACCCAGCCGCTTCGGTTTCTACCGCATCGCGGCAGACCAAACCGAAAATCTCTTGGAGGTGATGAAGCAACTGCTGAAAGACCCCGAAGCGAACAAGGAGCTACTCGCCCCTCACAAGGTGGACACTTCCGACTATGAGAAGAAGGTGCAGGAGGAACAGGCAACCGAAAAACAAGAACCTCAAAAACAGGAAAGCATGGAACAGCAGAAAGAACAGCAACAGGACAATTCTGAACAGGCGCAGGGCAAGCGTGGCTACCAGCCCATCGACGAGGGTAAAATCAACTGGCAGGAACTGGAGGACAGATGGGGCGTGAAGCGCGACGACCTTGAAAAGTCCGGCGACCTTACGAAGATGCTCCACTACGGCAAGTCCGACTTGGTGAAGGTCAAGCCCACCTTCGGCGGTGAATCGTTCGAGCTGGACGCCCGCCTTTCCTTCAAGAAGGACGGCGAGGGGAATGTCAGCCTCGTGCCGCACTTCATCCGCAAGGAGCAGAAGTTAGATGAGTACAAGGAACACAAATTCTCCGACAATGACCGGAAGAACCTCCGCGAAACGG
>ENA-OQJM01000176-OQJM01000176.1-human-gut-metagenome-genome-assembly--contig:-NODE-176-length-18383-cov-4.208534_pt1 | contig 18383 bp, 15 predicted proteins | sample MGYA00242607_ERZ504773 | MGnify/ENA primary metagenome ERZ504773 (study PRJEB26092, sample SAMD00036355) | human gut metagenome | host: Homo sapiens | study: EMG produced TPA metagenomics assembly of... | reverse complement strand
TTATGGGGTAAGGGGATGGTATGCGCATTGAAACGGACGCGAGGACTTAATGGTTATCTTACGAATCAAAAGTCCATTTCTCTTTATGTAGGTAGCACTTCGGGAATGGAGTTGCGGATTTAAGGATATACATCCCCCGTAGAGCGTAAGCATTACTCCCTACGGGGGATATAGTTCTTATCCTCTGCGTTTCAAGAAGTCCGTAGGACTTTCCCCGAAATAATCCTTGTAACACTTTGTAAAATAAGAAGGAGAAGTAAAACCTACCTCATACGTTATTTCGGATATGGTTTTCTCTGAAGAGGCCAGCAAGGAAGCAGCTTTCTTTAATCTGGCAATACGTACTAATTCATTGGGAGAATAATTGGTAAGCGCCTTAATCTTACGATAAAGCTGCACTCTGCTTAATCCCATCTTACCGCCTAAATCTTCCACACTTAATTCAGAATCCGCCAAGTTTTCTTCTATCAGTTCCCTGAAACGGTCAACAAAGCCTTTATCCACGTCGCTTACCGATTCTTTAGATAAAGTAGTCTTATCCCCGAAGAATTGTTTCAACCGCTTATGGTTATCCATCAGATTACGAAGACGTACCAGCAACAGTTTGGAATTAAAGGGTTTGGAGATATAAGAATCCGCCCCACACTCAAATCCCTGTATCCGCTGTTCATCCAACGAACAAGCGGTGAGCAACATCACCGGAATATGGGAAGTCTGCAATTCTGTTTTCAACTTTCTGCAACACTCCAATCCATCCATCACCGGCATCATCACATCACAGATTATGGCATCGGGCACATATTTCATGGCTTTCTTTAATCCGGCACGCCCGTCGGGAGCCTCTATCACTGTATATTCTTCTTTCAGTAATGACTTCACATAGTCACGCACATCCGCGTTATCATCTATTATCAAGATACATTCTTTATTCTCATCCGGAATCTGCTCTTCTGTTTCCATATCCTCCAGCTCCTCCACCACCGTCTGTTGTGTAATGCGCGGTTCCTGCACGAGGTCTGCAGACGGCTCTTCCACTACTGCCATAGGGATATCCACTGTAAATACAGTTCCTTTTCCTTCCACACTATCCACCGTTATCTCTCCACCGTGCAGTTCGACAAAAGCCTTTGCCAAGGCAAGGCCGATACCCGAACCCGCATGGTTTACATCAATCTGATAAAAGCGGTCGAAGATATGCCGGATATGTTGGACAGAGATTCCCGAACCAGTATCAGCAACTACCAGACGGGCATATCTCCCACCTTCCTCCTTCGTCAAAGTAGAAAGTGTAACCGTAATGGTTCCATTCTCCGGTGTGAACTTAAACGCATTGGACAATAAGTTGAAATAGACACGTTCCATTTTCTCGGCATCCACTGCCATCAGATAATCTGCCCGGTCATCATTCACCTCCAATACAAAATGGATATGCTTTTTCAAAGCCAAAGTTTGGAATGAATGACTCCATTCCTGCAACTGCACCCGTAGATTCATATTGGCTCTTACCAATTCCAATTTATCATTTTCATACTTACGAAAATCAAGAATCTGGTTGACAAGCCTCAGCAGGATATGTACATTCTTATGCACCACCTTTAATAAGGATTGTTGTCTGGGAGTCAATGCTTTATCTTCCAATAGTTGCTCCACCGGATCGGCAACCAAAGTGAGTGGAGTACGGAAATCATGAGAGACATTCGTAAAGAAAACCAGTTTGGCATGGGTCGCCTCTTCCAATTGTTTGGAAAGGCTAATCAGCTGGTCACGTTGTTCCTCCAATTTTTTCTTTTGACGGGACAGTTCCATATTCATCCGGTTCTTTGTCCAATAGGCACGGACAATAATCGCCAATAAGGCAGCAAACAATAACAGAATAATCAGACAGGCATACAGAAACATGGTTTGGGCAGAGTATCTGGACAGATATTCGTTCACCTGATTATTCAGCCGTTCTATCTTTCCATCCTGTTCGGTAATGTGGTCTGTCTGCAATTGCATCACCCGGGCATTCGTTTTATCAACCAAAGCTGTTGATAACTTAGTATCTCTCTCATACGGGCGTTTCTCCAAAATATCCATCGCCACCTGTACTACCTTGTCACCTCCGGTCGGATAAATAAATGTAGCATCCAGCACCCCGTTTATGATCTGTTCCACTCCATATTCCTTACCGGGCAGCGCATCAATGCCGACAAACAACATTTCCTTTTCCAACTGTTGCTGACGGGCGGACAAATAGGCCCCGATAGCCATGCGGTCATTCTGGGCAAACACCAAATCTATATTCTTATTAGTTTGAAACACGGAGTCCATTTTCTCACCTGCCACACTTTGCAGCCAGGCTCCATCTACGCTGGCAGTTATTTCAATTCCGGGCTCTTCTTTCAGCACATCCGTCAACCCCTTATGGCGTTCCATAGCAGGCGTGGAGCCTTCAAGCCCTGTTATCTCCAAGACTTTCCCTTTTCCATGCAGGCGGTTGAGAATGTATTGCCCCACATCTTTTCCAATCTCATAATTATCGGCTCCCACAAAAGCCGTGTACTTGTCCGACAGAATCTTACGGTCAATCACCACCACAGGTATTCCCTGCCGATAGGCTTTCTCCACAACGGGAGTAATGGCTGCCGCTTCGTTTGGAGCGACAATCAGCAGGTCCACTTTCTTATCAATAAAATATTTGATATCCGCTATCTGGTTCCGGTTATTGTCTTTTGCCGTACGTATCTCCACCTCTACCCCATCATAGAATAAAGCTTCACGAACTATTTCATTATTCATTTTGTGCCGCCACTCATCATCACTGCATTGCGAAACACCGATGCGATAACGCGTATGCTTCTGAGTGCACGACATCAGAATTCCGGCGAGGCATAAAATGGACAATAAAAGATAGTTTTTCATGTTCCTCAAAATATTTATGGATACACAAAGATAAAAGGTAACCGCTAATGAAACAAACATCTGCTGGAAAAAGAGCACCACACACGTTGGAAAAATCATCGAGGACTCCATTCCTGTTTCTTCGAAAAGTTTCTTCAGACATTTAAAATGGATTTCAGGCATCTATAATATGCCTGAAAATCCTATAGCTTCTTTCATAACGCCCCTTAGCAGGTTTACCCGTTATCAACCAACTGTTCCCTCAAACGGGCAGGCAATTCGGGCATAGCCCCATTTTGTGTACATACATAAGCAGAAACCTCAACCGCCAGTTTATGCGCTTCGGTAACCGATTTTCCTTTCAACACGGCTGCCACAAACGTTGCCGTGAAAGAATCACCGGCTCCCACCGTATCAGCTACTTCCACCTTCGGAGTCTCTACAAATGAAATCTCACCCGGAGTAAAGACATAGCTGCCATTAACACCACAAGTAAGTATCAGCATCTTCAAATTATATTTAGCCAGCAGAATCCAACATTTATCCTGCAAATCAATACCGGGATAGCCGAACATACGGCTCACGGTGACCAGTTCTTCATCATTAATCTTCAGAATATTGCATTTTTTCATGGAGTTGCAAAGAATCTCCTTCGTATAGAATCCCTGACGCAAATTCACATCAAATATTTTGCACTGTCCCTCGCCGTCGGGCATGGTATCCAAGAAACGGTTGATAGTCTCCCGTGAAACGACACTGCGCTGTGCCAATGAACCGAAACATACCGAACGGGTATTACGGGCCAGTTCCTCCAAAGCGGGAGTGAAAGGAATATTATCCCAGGCAACCCCTTCCTTTATATCATACATAGGTACCCCATTAGGATCCAGTTCCACTTGCACAGTTCCGGTGGGATAAGGAACTTTTTTCTATCAAATAATTCAATTTCTTGCTATCAAAGTTCTCAAGTATCTCATTACCCAATTTATCATCACCAATCGCACTGACCACACGGCTGTCGAAACCGAATTGTGATACATGATAAGCGAAGTTTGCCGGAGCACCACCAATTTTCTTTCCTTCGGGCAGCACATCCCATAGTGCCTCACCCATTCCTACAATAATATTATTCATGGTCATTTCTTTATTTTTAAGGTATATAATAACAAGTAAATCACTCCTACAGTCATTACGGCAACAGCGCCGCTTTGTCCCATCGCGTCACTGGCAACTCCCATAGCCAACGGAAATACCGTGCCGCCGAACAAGCCCATAATCATCAGTCCGGAAACTTCATTTTTCTTATCGGGCATCGCAAACAACGCCTGCGAGAAGATAATGGAAAACACATTGGAGTTACCGAAACCAATCATGGCAATACAAATATAAATAATTGTTTCCGTATGGAAAATAAAAAGTCCCGCCATTGCCAGTAACATAAACACTACACTGAGTGCAAAGAAGGACTTCGCAGAAACCTTTTGCAAAATAAATGCTCCGAGAAAACATCCTACCGTACGGAAAATAAAGTAAAGGCTTGTCGCAAAACCGGCCTCAGCCAATGTCATATCCAAACGCTCCATCAATATTTTGGGAGCAGTCGTATTGGTACCTACATCAATGCCCACATGACACATGATGCCAATGAAGGATAGCAAAATAAACGGTTTACCCAACAGAGCGAAACAGGCTTTGAAACCGGATGCCTTATCGGGCTTCTCCTCCTCGATAGGTGTGGAACCCAACAAGGCAATAGCCAAAACAGCTATAACCATATAGACAGGAAACAGCACCCTCCATCCCAATCCGAAAGAAGGAATGGTCTGAGTAGCTCCCCACATGGCAATATAAGGGGCCAGAAAAGAAGCTATAGCTTTTACAAACTGTCCGAAAGTCAATGTACTTGCCAGCTTGTCCCCGGCAATGATATTACTCAACAACGGATTCAAGGACGTTTGCATCAATGCATTACCGATCCCCAACAAAGAGAAGGAAATAAGCATGAGGGTATAGCCGTCTCCAAAAACAGGAATCAATAAAGAAGCAAAAGTGATTATCAAACTCAAAAGGACTGTCTTTTTGCGCCCTATCTTATTCATCAGAACACCCGTAGGTACGGAGAAAATCAGGAACCAGAAAAAGACCAGTGAGGGGAAGACATTGGCTTGCGAGTCTGTGAGATCCAAGTCAGCCTTTACATAGTTCGACGCAATCCCCACCAAGTCAACAAACCCCATGGCGAAGAAACAAAGCATCACCGGAATTAATTTGGCATATAGGTTTTTATTATTATTCATGGCTTTTATTTTTTCATTTTTTATTTCTTCATCTTATTCACCTGACCTATTTATAGACCTAATTTATATATTGTGAAATCTGAGATTTTCATCTCCCCTCCTTCACTATAAAAACGTAAGGAGTTATAAGGTTCATTCGGGAATACCAGATTAGTCATGGCAATGCGACCGCCGTCAACAAACAGTTCCACACTTCCATTATCCACAAACACTTGAACCTTATGTCCTTTCGCGGTGTTTATCGGAGCCCAAGTACCCAAAGCAAAATCATTTTTATAGTTCACCGTCACTTCTTTATACCGAGCATAACTCTCTTCGGTATCCAAATCATGCGGCTTTACCTTCTTGCCAAAGTCTACAATACCGCTTTCCGCCCGATCCATTACCACACGTCCTTCCGCAGCATCCAGATAAATCCTCACTTTCTCACCCAGACTATTCAGCAATTCAAAACCAGCTTCTTTACCTGCCGATGTTAATTGCAGTTCCAGTTCGAAAGCGCCATCATTATTTTCAAAAAGTGTTTCAAAACGCTTCTCACCATTCACTGTAAAGTCATCCAGTTTTTTAGAATCCTTCCGTAAGTTTTCCGTCTCTTTTACCGGTGCGGCACTCAGATAAAGCTGCTTGTCCTCACCTGTATACAGACTCAATTCACGTGGCAAAGCATTGGCACTACGGAACTGCTGTATAGGAGTATAGTTAGCATATTGCCAGTTGCTCATCCAAGGAACAGCAACGATACGGTTGTCTGTATTTGAGAAGCAAACGGTGGCATAATGATCTTTTCCCCAGTCGAGCCACTTCACCACCTCGGGTTTCGTATCGCATACAAACCGATGTCCGTCAAAATCGCCTACAAAATACATAGTACCACTGCCTCCATAAACAAATCCCGGATTGATATTTACAATCATCACCCATTTCATCTTAGACCGGTCACCATCTACAGGCAACCGAATGAAATCCGGACATTCGAACTGATTGGGCTGAGGACCAAATCCTTCTCCAAATTCACTCATGTATTCCCACTGCTTCAAGTTTGCAGATGAATAAAAACGCATATTCTTGTCCGCACTGACAATCATAATCCACTTCTGTTCGGGCTCATACCAGAATACTTTCGGATCACGGAAATTCTGTAGCCCGTCAAACGGAGTAAGGACCGGATTTTGTTCATATTTTGTATAAGTGCGTCCATTGTCCGTGCTGTATGCCATACTTTGCACCTGACTCTGTCCACCGGGTACATTACGGTGCGAAGTATAAAAAGCAATAATTGTATTCTCACCGTAGCCTGCGCTGTTATTTTTATCCACAATAGCACTTCCCGAGAAGATATGCCCCAAAGTATCACGGGCAATCGCCGGGTCGAGGTGTTCCCAATGAACCAAGTCTTTGCTCACGGAATGTCCCCAATGCATATTCCCCCACATAGAGCCGTATGGATTATGCTGGAAATAAAGGTGATATTCACCATCTTTATAAACCAGTCCGTTGGCATCGTTCATCCATCCATAAAGCGGAGTGTGATGGTAAAGAGGACGGAATTTATCTCTGTTTGTTGTATCAAATGTATCCGAGACTTTAATGCTGTCCCAACAAAGAGCATCAGCGGCCACATTGCGGATAGTCACCGTAGCGCCCCCCTCATCTTGAGTCAAAGCGAAAGGTACATAATATTCTACACTGTCGATAGCTAGACGAATATCCATTTCAGTATCAGCCGGACTGCCTGTTTCCAATTTCACCTGTCCTTCCTTACTGCCTTCCTGAATCGGAAGCAACAAATATTTAGCGGGATGGGCAATATGCACGATAGTGACTGTATCCCCCTGATGTTCGAACACCAGATTATCTTTTTGTGACTGACAGGAAACTGTGCCTGCTGTAAAGGCTAAACCTAATACAAGGTTAACAAGATTTGTTTTCATGGAATATATGGTATTAAAAGTTTTATTATTAAAATCAGAATGTTATTTTCGCCGCAAATTCTACGGTGAACGGACGGATATAGCTACCTGCCATCCATGCGCCATTATATGCTGCCGCATTTTCCTTATCAACCAATTCCGCCCCCGAGATGCTGCCCTTAGCACCGGTCTGGTTCAAGAAGTTTATCACAGTTCCGCTTAAGGACAGATGTTTGTTTACATTCCAGTTAATTCCACCGAATGTTTCCCAACGGCCGTTGAAGTAATAAGCATTCTTGATATTCGCATACGTTTTGCTGAAGTAACGGAAACTGGCCCATACCTTCAAGTCTTTGGTAATGTTGTAACTAGGGTCCAGCTCTATCAGCACCTTCGGAATTTCAGTAACGATATTGCCGGTGGCATTGATACCCGATGTTGTCCCGTCACTAAAAGTCACTCCCGTTTCATACTTCTTATACTTCGGGCTTTGGTAAGTGAACAGGAAATGGAAATCAAATCCTTTGAAAGGTTTCACAACTGCATCCGTCGTCCATCCTATTGTTTCAATATCATAACTCAATGCAGCCGCCTTAATATCCTTATCATTATTCGGATTAATCAGGTTCAAGGTAGAGTTGTTGTTAGTCTTGGCAATGTAACTGAATAATGAGGTCAGGCTAATCCAGTCATTATTGAAATAAATACCCGCACGCCCCAAAGGAATCGTAATCTTATCTACATTCGGCATCTCGGCAGGAGCAAAGTTCGACATATTCGGACGCTGGGTATTGTAGGTAAAATCGGCGGTAAAGCCAAATTGTTTCGTCATTTTATAAGTAGCGGCCGCCGTGAAAGCCATGTTCAACCAATCGTAGCTGAAATGACGGGGAGCTATCTTCGTACCATCGGCCGCAACTGCCCCGATATGATAACCGGCAAAGCGGCCTACCGGATTGCCTTCGGCATTATATACCGCCAGGTTCTTTCCTGCCAGACGCTGGTACTCAAAGCGTGCGCCATAATACACATTCCATTGATCAGTGATATCCCAATCGTGAGTAGCATAAAGAGCCAATTTGTTTTCATGTCCTTTGTAATATTCGGAAGCATTCTGGTTCAGATTATAATAAGGAGTGTTTCCGTAATGATGAATATCCTTCGTATCGGCGCTGTACAACATTTGGGGATATTCTTCTACCGTATGGTCGTACATGGTAGTGTTCGAAGCATAGTCCACATCATAATACCATTCGTTCACCCCCACACGCCAAGTCATATAATCATACTTCCGCGACAACTCGGTGGTAAAGAAGAATTCATCTATATTCCCCCGGTTGAAACAGGACATACGGCTCTGCACATATCCTTCATAAGGATTCAAAGCTCCATCCAGTCCTTTGGTGCTATAACCGTCGGCCAATACTTTCTGCTCCATAGACATCGGAGTCTGGTACAGATAGGAGCCCAAAGCATGGTCATACTTCATATTGATTTTCCACTCCAACCCGTTATCCCACCGGTAACGGTTAAGAACCGTCAACTGATTTCCTTTACTGGCCGTAGCATCATACAGACTGATCTTTTTCATCTCTCCGGTACGCATGTCCATATAAACCATATCCGATACATTAGGCAGATAGGAAGAAGTACCGAGACCGAAACCGGGAATCTCCTTCACACTCCCATCGCCTACATAAATAAATGGTGCACCGGTGGTAGCATTGGACAACCAATGGCTGTTGCTGTAATGGTAGATGGCAGAGAGCTGTCCACGTCCTTCATTGTAGAACTTAGTCAAAGCAAACTTATAGATCTGAGTCCGGTCCTGATATTGTGCAAAACGTAGTTTGAACGAACCCGGATCAAAATTCTGATAGATACTGCCGCTGTAAAACCAATCTTTTCCGATGCTTCCATTCAGATTGAAGTCAAATTGCTGTTTACCGAAATGATTGGTGCCGTAGTTCAGCACGCCATTCATTTTCTTCTCTTTATTCAAGCCGAGTTCCGTAAATGAATTGACAGCATAACCTATATTGCCGGTAGTAATCGCTGTTTCGGAAATCTTCAGCAATCCGGTATGTCCCAAGCTGCTGTCTCCGCGCCAATGCGTGTTTACATTATGAGGATTCGAATTATATACTACAGGAAGACCATTTTCGAGTACATTCACATCACCACCGGGCAGACCGATAGAGATTTCACGAGGACCATTGGCACTAGCCGCATTCAACATGACATTGCGATTGCCTTCCTCTTTCGAATTAGAGGCCACTTTGGTAGAATCTTGTTGTGCATAACCATTCAAGCAAGCGGCGGCAAGTAAAATAATGACCGCGCCCATCCGGTTCTTTTGCTGATTTTTGTTCATAGCATTAAATGTTTTTAGAAGTTTTTCTGAGGCAAAGGTAGGGGACAGCCGGCAACCTCTATAAAACATTTGTTACAGCTGCTGGCATTTTTGTTTCATTGCAACAAAAGTGACGGATTATGTAACATTTCTCGTGAACCATAGGCCTTTTCACCTCTAAAAACAAGTTCATCCCAATTTTCCTTCAGCCTTCAGTTTTTGCTGTTTTTTCCCCATTTCATCGAAGAAAACACCTGAAGGATTATCCTTCAGCCTACTATCAGCCCGCCTTTAGGCAAGCAAGAGAAAAAATTCCCAATTCCTCTTTTTCTATCCGAAGTATGCCGGTAATCAGCATAAAACACTTACCTTTACAACAACACCAACTGAAAAGAAAGACGCCACAATGAAAGGAAAATCCCTCAAACCTTCAAGGGGAACATCTAATTTGCCCGTACAAGCTCTTTTCTCCTATGAATTAATAGGTTTTTCCAGTATGATTAAGTACTTTTGTCCTGAATACTAAGACAGACTCCGATGGCAGACTGTACAATCCACTATAGCAGACCGTACAGTCCACTACAGTAAACCGTACGGTCCATTGCCTGCGTCTATAGAAGTTAATAGAAAGAATCCCCTTAGCGTTCAGCAAGAAACGACTTAATCTCCCTATTAAAAAGCATTAAACATGGCAGCAAAGTATGATTTCAAAACCTCCCCCGACATACAGGGAGAGAAGGAACAGCCCACCCTGTATCCACAAATTGTAGTATCGGGCACAAAAAGCCTGAAAGACCTGGCTAAAGACATTGCCCGGCGTTCCACCGTCCACGAAGGGACCGTCGTCGGTCTGCTATGTGACCTGGAAAGCATTATCGCCAATTACCTGGCAGACGGTTATAACGTAAAACTGGGAGAACTGGGTACTTTCTCGGCCACACTGACTTGCCGCAAGGTAACGGACAAAAGCGAGATACGAGCCGCATCGGTACATTTTGACAACATAAAGTTCAAACCCACCCGGAAATTTCGTAAGGAGGTACGAAGCAAAGGAAAGCTGGAACGGGCAGAATATGGTTTCCGGACCTCCTCCACCCGATATTCAGCAGAAGAACGCTTTGTACGGCTGACGAATTATCTGAAAGAGCACTCCATTATCACTTGCAAGGAATATTGTGCCTTGACAGGGTTGCTGAAAACAAAAGCCGGCAGCGAACTACGCCAATGGAGCAATGAAAAGAAATAGAAAGAGACGGACGCGCCCCGCACGTGATATACAGGGCGATGCCGGAAAGCTGAAAAGGCGTCCTTTCATTTGCTCCCCCCCTCCGGAACCTTTATCTTTCCGGGTACGGCTGGTAGCTATGAGATACGCCCCCAGCAGAATCAGCGGCACACTGAGCCACTGCCCTATATTAAAAGTCATATCCGCCTCTTCGGCAACCTGCGGATTCTCATAAACTCCAGAGCAAAAACGAGTAGCCAAAAAATATAAAGCAAGCTTACTCCGGTTATTAATCCACTCTTTTTGTAAATGGTATGTATGGTACATCACCCAGGCAGTTACACCGGCAACCAGGCAATACAGCATTTCATAAATCTGAGTAGGATGGCAAGGCAAACCTTCATACAGCTGATGCCACTCCCGGGAACGGACAAATTCAAATCCCCAAGGCAACGTGGTGGGATATCCGAATATCTCGGAATTCATTAAATTACCCAAACGGATACAGAAGCAGACAATCGCCACAGCAGGTATCATGCGGTCAAACAACCACCACACACTTTTCCGGGTTACTTTTTTTGAATACCACATCAGAGCCAGAATGATGGCAAACACCCCTCCATGACTTGCCAACCCACCTTTCCAAATCTTGAATATTTCAACAGGATGGGCGCTATAATAGTCCCATTCATAAAATAAACAATGCCCCAGACGGGCGCCAATGACCGTACTGACTATGCAATAGACGAAAAGCTTGTCCACCCAGTCTTCCGGATACTTCTCTTTTTTGAATAAACGGCTTACTATTTCATAAGCTAATATGAAACCAAGGCCCCACATCAGCCCATACCAACGCACTTCCCAACTACCTACTTTAAATAAGATAGGATCCACATCCCATACAATACTTGCTATCATTGTTCTATTTCTTTGTTTATGAGCACAAAGGAAATAAAAAAAACTCTTCTCCGAAATAAAACGGAGAAGAGATTTTCAGAATATCGTTCTTTTTGAGGAAACCTCTTTATACCAAATGCGCAATCAGTTCCTCACGGTCGCCGCACAGCAGATCAATTACAGGAACTTCAATCATGGTATAACATCCGGGCTGCTGTTTCATGGAGGCACGTGCCACGCAAACCAGCACCTGTGCGGTAAGAGCCGGATTATTAATCTTCATGTCAAACTCGAACAACTGATTATGGGTCTTGCCCGATACCCCTTTACGAACCAGGTTAACGCCATGACCCACGTCATTCAAATCGTCCACACATGGAACTTGTTTTACATGTGTCTCGTCATTTACAAAATAAGGATCCGACTTGATGGCGGCTTCCACAGTCTTGAAGTCCGCACCTTCCTCCAATTCCACATACACCATACGGCGATGGATACCGGTACCCACAGGAATAGTCATGGACAAAGCATCCTTCACTCCATCAATGGCACGGACTGCTACGGAATGCCCCATGCTGCGTCCCGGACCGAAATTGGTATAAGTAATGCCCTTCGGAGCGATGGCTTCCAACAGTGTACGAACTACAGAATCGCTTCCCGGATCCCATCCGGCAGAAATAATAGCGACAGCCTTACCGGCCTTTGCCGACTCATCCAATGAACGGCGGAGAGAAGTGATTTGTGTATGAATGTCGAAACTATCTACCGTATTGATACCCATTGCCAGAATCTCTTTAGCATATTTTTCCACGCTACGGGTCGGAGTAGCCAGCACAGCCACATCCACATCTTTCAATTCCTTTATATCTTTCACCACAGCGTATGCTTCCAACTCGGCAGGCTTGTTTTCCGCACCGCTACGACGGACGATACCTGCAATCTCAAAATCGGGAGCAGCTTCCAAAGCCTCCACTACATACTGACCAATGTTACCGTATCCAACCACGGCCGCTCTTATTTTTCTCATCTTTTATTGGGTTTAGTTTACTATTATCTGTTAATTCGCTGCAAAAATAAACATTTTGCCTCATTTTTTTGTTCACTACGACCTAATAATTTAAAAATATTCTTGCCGAACTTATAATTTAAAAGATAGATGTCCTATTTTTGCAAAGAACTGTAAATTTTCAAATGAAACAACCATGATAGAATATATTAAAGGAGACATTGCGGAGATTACTCCGGCAACGGTAGTTTTAGACTGTAACGGGATGGGATATGGCATCAATATCTCATTGAATACGTATTCGGCCATTCAGAATCAGAGCAATACGAAATTATATATTTATGAAGCGATCCGAGAAGACGCCTACGTACTCTACGGATTCTCGACCAAGCAGGAACGGGAGTTATTTTTGTTACTGATTTCCGTATCGGGCATCGGCGGCAACACGGCACGTATGATTCTATCGGCTTTATCCCCTTCCGAACTGTGCGGAGTAATCAGTTCCGGTAATGACAAGTTATTGAAAACGGTGAAAGGCATCGGCCTGAAAACTGCCCAACGCATCATAGTGGACTTAAAGGACAAGATCGCCACTTCGGGCGTGGAAACAGTGAACAGTGAAATGTTTGCCAATCCGGCCAATACAGAAATTCATGACGAGGCTGTCTCCGCACTCACCATGCTGGGATTCGCACAAGCCGCATCACAAAAGGTAGTGGCTGCCATACTGAAAGAGGAGCCTGCCGCCCCGGTAGAGAAAGTGATCAAGCTGGCCTTGAAGCGATTGTAAGGGCTATACATGAAACAAGGGACACGGACAATGCGGACTTTGGGGAATCTTTTCAAAATCCGCTTTGTTTGTGTTCCGATTCACATCACTTCTCTTCCTCCTGTTCCTGCATTTTGCGGGTTACAAACTCTATTTTCAAGTTCGCTTCTTTCTTATCTTTACGGATTTGTTCCATGCCGGACAGGATGCGCGCCAATTCTGTTAATTCTGCAATCGCCTTACGGTCATTGGGTTGCATAGCCGTTTTATAAGTACGGTCTCCGATAAACTGAAGTTGAATATTCTTATCTTTGTTCGCTACAATAAAAGCGATAACGCCGCCGTCTTCCCCCCATCTTATAATCGGCCTTCTCGATTGCACGGCCCAAGTCAGTGGTTTCATAGCTGTCTTTCGAGGCGGGAGTTTCGGCAAAGGTATCCCCCACACTCACTTTCACCGCCGTGTGATGCAACGTGCCTCCTGCACAATAAATAGAGGTAAGGGACATTTCCCCCTGCTCGTTCACTTGTCCGCGCAAGAATGAACGGCCTATATTCTTTTCTACCGTCTGGGTAGGATAAAAATAGTTACCCACCTCCTGATATGCAGTATCTTTCTCAAGAACAAAATTACCTTTGACGGAATCCAGCTGAGCTTGTCTCACCACCATCATGCTATCCAGGTAAATCAGACTTTTCTGCTGTTCTTTCAAATCCACCTGCTGCATCAGCTTGACTCCCTGTTTTCTGGCTTCAAACGCTTTCGGATAAAGGATGCGGATACTGTCTATCTGCAATTTGGCCTCATTAAAGTTCTCTTTTTCCAAAGCCGCTTCAGCCTTACGCAAATTTTCTTGCGCTTTCTTCTCGCCGCCATCATCACAACCGGCCAGCAACAAGGCAAATAATGCTACTAATCCTATCTTTTTCATGTACTTGATCATTTTATATGCAGGCAAAAATACAATTTAATTGCGTGATTTCTCCTTATCCTGCGCAAAAAATCGTAAATTTGCCCCTCTTTAAGATGAATATGGAACTAAAAGAACATTTTAATAATAAGATATTCAAGTTAATCTCCGAAACGGCAGACGAACTGGGATTGGAATGTTACGTTGTAGGAGGTTATGTACGAGATATATTTTTGGCACGTCCCTCTAAGGATATAGACGTTGTAGTAGTAGGAAGCGGAATTGAAATGGCACAAGCCCTCGGCAAGAAGCTGGGACGCGGAGCACACGTTTCTGTTTTTAAGAATTTCGGCACGGCACAAGTTAAATACCATGACACGGAAGTGGAGTTTGTCGGTGCCCGTAAAGAGTCGTACAGCCATGACAGCCGTAAGCCCGTAGTAGAGGACGGCACCTTGGAGGACGACCAAAACCGGCGCGATTTTACGATCAATGCCATGGCAGTGTGCCTGAACAAAGCACGTTTCGGTGAATTGGTAGATCCTTTTAATGGACTGGACGATTTGAAAGAGAGAACTATCCGTACGCCGCTGGACCCGGACATCACTTTCAGTGACGATCCGCTCCGCATGATGCGTTGTGTCCGGTTTGCCACACAACTGAATTTCTATATTGATGACACCACTTTCGAAGCACTGTCACGTAACAAGGAACGCATTCATATTATCTCCAAAGAGCGCATCGCCGACGAGTTGAACAAGATCTTGCTCGCCCCCATACCGTCCAAAGGCTTTATAGAACTGGACCGCTGCGGACTGTTACCTTTGATTTTTCCTGAACTGGTAGCGTTGCAAGGAGTGGAAACCCGGAACGGCCGTGCCCATAAAGATAACTTCTACCATACCTTGGAAGTTGTGGACAATATTTCCAAACATACCGACAACCTATGGCTACGTTGGGCCACTCTGTTGCATGATATAGGCAAGCCACGTACCAAACGCTGGGAACCACGTATAGGATGGACTTTCCATAATCATAACTTTATCGGTGAGAAAATGATTCCGGACCTCTTCCGCAAGATGAAACTGCCCATGAATGAGAAGATGAAATATGTCCAAAAGTTAGTCAGCCTGCACATGCGTCCCATTGTTATCGCAGATGATGTAGTAACTGATTCCGCCGTGCGACGTCTGCTTTTTGAAGCCGGAGATGATATTGACGACTTGATGATGCTGTGCGAAGCGGACATCACTTCAAAAAATGAAGCACGAAAACAAAAATTCCTGGATAACTTCAAACTGGTACGCCAGAAACTGAAAGACCTGGAAGAAAAAGACCGGATACGCAATTTCCAACCTCCGGTAGACGGAGAAGAAATTATGCGGATATTCGACCTGCAGCCCTGCCGTGAAATAGGCAGTCTGAAAAGTTCTATCAAGGATGCCATACTGGATGGAATCATCCCTAATGAACATGATGCTGCTTTAGAACACATGTTGAAGAAAGCAAAAAGCATGGGATTAACACCCAAAAACTTATAAGAAATTGACCATACACTATACCAAAGGAGAAGAGTGGGCCAATACCCTGTCACATGGTGTTGGTATCCTGATAGGTATCGCCGGCGGCGGTTATCTGTTGCTTACTGCCATGAAAAGTGGCAATCCGTGGGCAACAGGTGGCATGTGGCTCTATCTATTCGGTATGCTGTCTTCCTATATCAGCTCCACCTGGTATCATGCCAGCAAACCATCTCCTCACCGCGAAGTGTTGCGCAAATTCGATCATGCTTCGATTTATCTGCATATCGCAGGAAGCTATTCCCCCATCATGCTGATAGCCTTGCGGGAAGCAGATTATTGGGGATGGGGAATTCTTAGTTTCGTATGGCTATGCGCCCTCGCCGGGATCATTCTATGTTTTTGTAACCTGAAAGAACATAGCAACCTGGAAACAATTTGCTATATAGCCATGGGATGCAGCATTTTTGTAGGTTTCAAGCCGCTCTGCCAACATGTACCTCCTGTTTTTATTTATTGGTTAATCGGCGAAGGAGTGTCTTACATCACCGGAGCTGTCTTTTATTCCTTCCCCCAATTGCCCTATATGCACTCTGTTTTCCATCTGTTTGTATTAGGAGGAACAATCTGCCATATGATGGCATTGTGGTACATTTTATAACCTCCCATCTTCAATAAGTTATCCGTTTTGGAAAACTTTTATTATTTTTTAAACAGAAAGTTTCCCAAAAATGTTATACCTTTGTAGCCGTCCGACAAGGTGAAGTTAACCCCTTCTAAGAGGGAATGCCGTGAAAATCAGCAACAGTACCCGCTGCTGTAATTCTCGTTGAACTGAAACAATATGCCACTACAAAACTATTTGCGGGAAGGCGTTTTAAGGGAGAGATAAGTCAGAAAACCTGCCTGGAAGGACAGCCAAGTTTTTTAAATTAACAATTAATTTTTCCAACAATGAATTACGCTGAGATTTGTATTATTAAGCGTGATGGAAAGCGGGAAGACTTTTCCATCAGTAAAATTAAAAATGCAATCGGCAAGGCATTCCATGCCTCCGGAATTGACAATGAAGACAAACTGATTGCTGAAATTACCATGCGGGTTATCAGCAATTTTGTATCTCCAACCATCAGTGTGGAAGAGATTCAGGATCTGGTAGAAAAGGAACTGATGAAAGTACGTCCCGAAGTGGCTAAGAAATACATTATTTATCGCGAATGGCGGAATACGGAACGCGACCGTAAAACGCAAATGAAGCACATCATGGACGGCATTGTAGCCATCGACAAAAATGATGTCAACCTGAGTAATGCCAACATGTCCAGCCATACTCCCGCCGGACAGATGATGACTTTTGCCTCGGAAGTTACTAAAGACTATACCTATAAATATTTGTTGCCTAAAAAATATGCCGAAGCGCATCAGTTGGGCGACATACATATACATGATTTGGATTACTATCCCACCAAGACTACCACTTGTATCCAATATGACCTGGATGACTTGTTCGAACGCGGCTTCCGCACTAAAAACGGAAGTATCCGTACTCCACAGTCCATTCAAAGTTATGCCACTCTGGCCACCATCATATTCCAGACAAACCAGAACGAGCAACATGGCGGACAGGCTATCCCCGCCTTCGACTTCTTTATGGCGGAAGGGGTACGGAAGACATTTCGCAAACATCTGAAAACTTTAACCGAGTTTTATATAGAAGTAGAAGGAAAAGAACCCGGAACAGAGGCTCTCAAGAAAATTGAAGAGAAAGCATACGCCATGACGCGCAAAGATACACATCAGGCAATGGAAGGATTCATCCACAACCTGAACACCATGCATTCGCGAGGGGGAAATCAAGTCGTATTCAGTTCCATCAATTATGGAACAGACACTTCTCCCGAAGGCCGCATGGTCATAGAGGAACTGCTGAAAGCTACCATCGAAGGCCTGGGTACCCGTGGCGAAGTACCAGTCTTCCCCATACAGATATTCAAGGTTAAAGACGGAGTATCTTATTCCGAAGAGGACTATAAGAAAGCCATGGAAAATTTCGAAGCGGCACTGGAAGGCAACATGGAATTCCAAGCTCCCAATTTCGACTTGTTTCTGAAAGCTTGCCGTACCACCGCAAAAGCCTTGTTCCCTAATTTTATGTTTTTGGATACTCCTTATAACAAAAATGAGAAATGGGATATCAAGGACCCTAAACGTTACCGCTATGAACTGGCAACTATGGGATGCCGTACCCGCGTATACGAAAATATAGCGGGTGAAAAAAGTTCATTAGGACGTGGCAACCTGTCATTCACCACTATGAATATGCCCCGGCTGGCCATCGAAGCACGCATCAAGGCAGAAAGTCTGGAAGAATCAGGCAAAAAAGAGGCCATAGAAAGAAAAGCAAAAGAAATATTCATAGAAAGTGTACATGCTTTGTCCGAACTAATCGCCGAACAATTGTATGCACGCTACCAGTATCAACGTACAGCCTTGGCACGCCAGTTCCCGTTCATGATGGGGAATGATGTGTGGAAAGGCGGAGGAAAACTTTCGCCCAACGACCAGGTGGGGGATGTATTGCGTCAAGGCACACTAGGGGGATAGGGCTT
>ENA-OQJM01000175-OQJM01000175.1-human-gut-metagenome-genome-assembly--contig:-NODE-175-length-18403-cov-4.272762_pt1 | contig 18403 bp, 9 predicted proteins | sample MGYA00242607_ERZ504773 | MGnify/ENA primary metagenome ERZ504773 (study PRJEB26092, sample SAMD00036355) | human gut metagenome | host: Homo sapiens | study: EMG produced TPA metagenomics assembly of... | reverse complement strand
CTTTATGGGGTAAGGGGATGGTATGCGCATTGAAACGGACGCGAGGACTTAATGGTTATCTTACGAATCAAAAGTCCATTTCTCTTTATGTAGGTAGCACTTCGGGAATGGAGTTGCGGATTTAAGGTAATTTAAAAAACCACGGTAACAGGTTCACCTGCTTTCAACGCTATTTCCTGTTTATCTATACCTTGTAACTGGATTTTCACAGTCTGATTTATTTTGGACAACAAAGTTGCTTTTACTTCTTTTTCGTGCCATACTAATTCTTGTAACAGGATTCCTCCTCTTAAAGCTATCCCTTTTATAGTACCATTCTTCCATTGAACAGGCTTACAAGGTAAAAGAGAGATTACACCAAGTTCAGAATAAACCATCATCTTCATCACTAATGACGGATATCCCCCACAAATGTCCAAATTGAATGTTTTCTTAGGGTCATGAGTTGAAACTAAATTGTTGTTCCAATAACTATTTCCAAGCCAGACCAACATATCATAAGCCATTTCTGTCTCTCCTAAAGCACATGCCGCAAATGCCAACTGAACCATCCCAAACGCCATGATACCTCCGTTATCCTGTCGCCGTATTTCCATTCTGCGATTGATAGCGCGTTTACACCCCTCTATCAAATCTTGATTACCCATAATCAACGGATCATGAAAATCATACAATCCGAATAAATGAGAAGCATGACGGTGTTTATGATTATCCTGCAAATCTTTCCACATCCACTCTCTGATTTCCCCATTTTCATTCAACATATAAGAAGGCATTTTTTCCTGCATCGCTTTCCATACTGGAATCTTATCTTGATTTACCCCTAAAATCTGGCTGGCTTCTATAACAGAACGCAATAACCCATTAGCAGCCATTACATCCATAGTAGCATTGACACATGCCTGACTTGAACTATTAGCCGGATTATTCTCTGGAGAATATGAAGGGTTAAAAATATACTTCCCATCATTACCTTCTTTTAAGAAATCCTCATAAAACAAAGCAGCCTGCTCCATAAACGGAAGCGCACGCTCTCTTAAAAAATCTTTATCCAAGGTGTACATATAATAATCATAATAGAACAATGAATACCATGCGGCTCCTGCTAACCAAAACGTCATTGGCCATGTAGCATCAAAATGATTATTCAGACCATGGGAACTAAAACGTGAAGGGACATGAATACCCTGACAATTAAAAAGTTCACGCGCATTCACTTTAAAATCCTCCATATATGCTTCCAGCCTGTCGAACAAAGGCAACATCAACTCCGGGGTATTAGCCTGAAGATAATGGGAAACGACAACCGGAAGATTACCATTGGTCGTATAATCACCAGACCACGGAGGAGTCATAGTAGCCCCCCAAATACCTTGAAGATTAGGAGGATTAATACCCGTCGCACTAATTACATTATAACGTGCCGCATCAAAAAGTTTTTCTACAAGAGCCGGATTAGAGCCTCCTAACTTCAACAATTCTTCAGAAGATTTCATCCGGTCCTCTTCTGATGCATCCAAATCAATAGAAACACGTTCAAACAATTCTTTATGAATTTTCTTATGTACCGCCAGCAATTCATCATAAGTTCCATCATATGATTTTAATGCATTACTCATTTCAAGAACCCGAGACTCCTCCATATTATCAGAAGGCTCAATCCGAGCAACAATTAACACATCAGTGGCATCCCTGAGGATCAATCGGTCGGAATCCATTTCTATCTTTCCATCCGAACGTAGAACCTGTACCACTCCTTCGTAACCTTTAAAACTTTTTCTAGATTCAAACTCCCAAGGTCTTTCATACCATGCTTTAAAATAAAGCCCATTATCCATTGTTCCGGATTCAACCTTCTTTATACAAAAGTTATCATCCAGATTAAACTTCTTGATACGGCCCACATCATGCCTTATTATCTTCGAAAGGCTCAATGTTGTATTAATAGACGCTCCTTCATCTGATGACAATTTCAAAACAACAAGATTATCAGGTCTTGAAACAAATAATTTACGGGTGAAAACACCATTATTATCTTCCCAATTTACTATTACCTCACCCGAAGTAAAATCTACTGATCTCTCATATTGTTTTACAGTAGAAGTATCTCCTAAAAGATTGAATTGAAAAGCGGGAATAAAAAGATCTGTTGCATGTTTCCCTTTGTACCCTTCTGAGTTTGCCAAATCCACAACAAACCGAGAAGCCTCCATATATTTGTCCTCCAACAACATTTGCTGAATTTTACCTAAATATTTTCCCTGACCTACCGGTTTCCTTGCAGAATGAATAGGCAAATAAAGCAAAGCATGATTTAAAACAATGGATTCCTGATATGGATCTCCTATCACCATAGCCCCCATTATACCATTTCCACTAACTAGTGACTCCTCCCAAATTTTAGCCGGTCTGTCACTATGAAATCCCCTTTTCGGTGTTGCACCAGTATGTATTTCTGATTTACAGCTCCAAAAAGAAAAGGCAATCACACAATAGATTAAAATTTTCTTCATAGTACTTTATATTAAATAGTCTATTATATAAGATTCCATTTGGCAACCTAAAATTATTTCATTGCAAACATAGCAAAGAGGTAAAAAGGGAACGTGCATTATTTATGCCGTTCCGTGTATTTTTTAAACTACTTGATAGAAAAGTATATTATTTATGCTATTCTGTGTACTTTTTATGCCAAACCATAAAAAAGCCTTTGATTTATCAATCAAAGGCTTTTGTTTTATACTCACTCGGAGTACAATTTTTCAACTCCTTAAATACCCTACTAAAATATTGGGGAGAAGAAAAACCACTCATATAGGCTACTTGAGATATATTATAATTCCCCGAATCCAATAATTGTATGGCCCGCTTCACCCGCATATCCTTTACTAAATCAATAGGGGTCACTCCCAATATAGACTTTACCTTCCGATAAAAAACAGTACGTCCCATTTTCATCGTATCAGCCAGATCCTCAATTTTAAAGTCCTGTTCCTGGAGTTTGGATTCCACAACCTGAATCACTCTCTGAATAAATACCTCATCAAAAGAAGTTATTTGAGGTATTGAAGGAGAGAAACTATCCAAAGAAACACTCGAAGCTACCAAATTCTCCTGTTCAAAAGACCTGAATGCTTGTTTCATAAAATAATCATGTAACATTTCGCGTTGCCTCAACAAAGAAGAAATACGGGCACGTAAATATCCGGAACTAAATGGTTTAGTTATATAATCATCCGCACCATATTCCAATCCTCTGATACGATCATCCAACGCAGATTTTGCCGATAACAAAACAAAAGGTATATGACTGGTATCATGATTCTTTTTCACTTCTTCCAATAATTCAATACCATCCATACAAGGCATCATCACGTCACTAAGTACCAAGTCCGGTAATTCTAACCTTATTATTTCAAGTCCCTTTTTTCCATTCTCCGCTTCTATTATATGATACTCCTTACGAAGAATACTTACAATAAAATGTCTTAGTTCTTCATTATCATCCACTACCAAGACTGTTATATCTTTTATAAATTCTTCTTTTTGTTCTACTTGTGTCTCAATTGAAGGCATTGTCTTGCTGTCATTCAAAATGAATTCCACATTCTTATCTGATTGGAAAACTTCATAGCTTCTTGACAAAGAAACAGAGAACACACTTCCCTGTCCTAATTTACTATCCACCATGATAGAACCATGTAGCATATCAACCAATTCTTTTACCAAGGAAAGGCCAATCCCGCTTGAAAAATTAGGGTCTGTATATCCCAAAGTTTCAAAACGTTTAAATAACATATCTATTTTTTGCAGTTCAATACCATTACCTTCATCTCTGACTTTGAAAAAGAAAACATCATTTTGAGGTTCAAGAATAAAATCGATATTCTTGCCGTCGGGAGTATACTTAAATGCATTTGACAATAGATTAAACACTATTTTTTCAAATTTATCAATATCAGTATAAAGCACATAACTATCACAGGAACAAATAAACTGAAAATTAATATTCCGCTGATGTGCCAAAGCGGTAAAAGTTTCAAAGATTTTTTTAGACAAGGATACTATATCTGTTTCTTCAATATACAATTTCATTTTGTTATTCTGTATTTTCCTAAAATCAAGTAATTGGTTGATAAGGCGTAACATACGGTCTGTATTCTTTTTTGCTATCAACATATTCTCCCGACCTTCCTCACTCAACTTCTCATGATCGATCACCTCTTCAATGGGACTGGCAATTAAAGTTAACGGAGTACGTAATTCATGAGATATATCTGTAAAAAAACGAAGTTTCAAGTTTGTTATCTGTTGCTCAAAGTCCACTTTTCGTCTTAAATTAAAAATATAAGCTAAAGTTACAGAAACAGCGACAATTATCAATAGAATTAATATGACATATAATAACCATGCCCACCCAGTTTCCCAAAAAGTCGGTTTTACATGAATAAATAACCGGGCCATATTATCAACCCATAATCCATCTCCATTAGTAGATTTTACTTCCAACACAAAATCCCCCTGCCGGAAGATTAACCAAACTGGCAGAATGACCATAACCTATACAATTCCATTCCTTATCTATATTTTTCAGACGATATGCATATTGTAAATTACCCGAAGCGGCAAAATCCAATGCTGCAAAAGTAATCGAAACATTCCTCTCATTTTTTTCTAAAGTCAAAGTCTGATCTACAATAGGAGAAGAATCTCCCATTTTGTTATTTTTACCAGTACTGGCATTTGTAAAGACAATATGTGGTATAAAACTACTTTTATTCAACTTATCTAAATGCAAGTATAAAACATCTCTGTTTAAAGCCACATACATGCCATTTTTGTCATCCCTGACCAACGGTATTTCAGAAACTAATAAATGAGAATGAAAATAAAAACGATTATAAGACTCTATACTACCTCTATCAGGATTATACCTACAAATCTGATCTTCAAAACTAATCCATAGCTCATTTCTGTTTCCTTCTATCATTGTATAGGCCATATCCGAAGGCAAACCATTCTGTTTATTCAAATGCACAAACTCTATATTGTCGCACAACAAATTTTTAGACGTTACCAGATTCAATCCACTGCTATGGGTTATAATATAGATTTCTCCTTTCTTACTTTCAAAAGTATAAATTACGTCATTATTACTAAGACTATTGGCACGCTTAGTTTCACAGTGATTCAAATTAAATTGTATTTTCCTATATTCATCAGTTTTAGCTGAAAAAGATAACAGTCCATCAGTTGTCCCCACCAACATAATTCCTGTTGAAGTACAGTATATGCTCCTCACTTTTCTACATTCATCTTTAGGATAAAGATCTAATCCATTATCAGAATGAATAAAATGCAAATCAGGAAAAATCCCGTCAACAACGTTTAATCCTCCACCATAAGTACCAATCCAAATATGTCCATTCATATCTTTGCCAAAAGCATAAATAGCATCCGAACTGAGACTTCTCTTATCTTTCTTATCATGTTTGAAATGAAAAATACGGAATTTTTCAGCTTCGGGAACAGCCACATAAATCCCGTTCTCTCTACTCCCCATCCATAAACGATGAGCTTCATCTTCGAAAAAGCAATAAATATCAGCACCAAAAATAACTTGTCTGTCTTGCACCAAATCTCCTGCCTCATTCAAGTTACCTATATAACGATGCTCTCTATCATAGACTTCTATCCGTTTACTTTTATCGGCAATCCACACTCTTTGTCTGGAATCAACAAACAACCCACGTATTTTATCATGATGATTCATTGAGAAATAACTGTAATTTTCATTCAAGAACGTAATCATATCAACCCCAAAATCACAACTCAGCCATATGTTCTTCTGATTATCAACTAAAAATTTTCTACCTGTAGCCTTATAAGACACTTTTTCACCATTTATATAAGTATAACCTTGTTCAAAAAGATTTTTTGTTGGATTATAAAATGAAAATTCACCATTTGAAGCTAAAATCCAGATACGTCCATAACTATCCTCATGAATAAAGTTATACATTTTCTCGCGCTGACTAAACGGATAGCTCACAAATTCTATTTTATTATGCTTCAAGTCACAACAAACGACATTGGACTTTCCATTAAACATCCATAATTTATTATCTGTCGACTGAAAGAATCCGGATGGTGATATATCGGAACTACTCTTATCTATCAAAATATTCTCTGCATGGTTATTATAAGTATCAACCACAATGACTCCTCTTTTAGTTATAACTCCCATTTTTCCATCTTTCAATGCCAATAGTCCCATAATATCCCAATCTATCCTTTCAAAATTCACTTCTTTTATTCCACCTTTCGAAGTATATAACACAATTTCTCCAGATGAAGTTGCCATATAAAACTGATGATTCAAAGATACTGCATACTTAAAATCCCTTTTGTCCGATAGTTCACGTTTCCCATAAACAAAACATCCCTTATCTGTCAATATCCACTCATTATTATATGCATCCAATACAACTGAATAGACATGATTTCCATGTTGTGGAACAGAACCCGACGACAGAAATATAACCCCATTATCTTTCTGATAATCAGCCTCATCAATACGCCACAGATTTCCATCAGAGGCAACAACCCAAACAATTCCATTATTTAATGGAATTAGTTTTTCCACCAAATCACATTCCTCTATTTGGGGATGATAAACAAAGACATCTTCAAATCTTTCCCGTTGAGTATCAAACAGGTAGACCTTATCGTCATATGTATGGCACCATAATGTATGATCACTACCTTTAATCACCTGCACCATTCTATTATATTTCAATTTTATTGCATCTGTAGGATATGACTTATAATTTTTGAAAGTATATCCATCATATTTTTCCAACCCATTCCAAGTGGCCAACCAGATATATCCATCATCATCTTGAAGCATATCTTGTACTATATTTTGTGACAGACCATCTTCTATAGAATAATGCCGTACATCAATTAATCCTTGTGCGTGCACAAACAAAAAAAACTGATATAATATAATAGCGACCAATAATTTTACTCGTATGTTCATCATTGTAAATAATCTAAGATTAAAGTGTAGCAAATTTATGCTTTTTCTTATGATATCGTATAAAAAGAGCTAATAAAAAAGATGCCTTGACCGTTTTCTATAACAATCAAGGCATCTTGCCAATCAATATAAGAAATTAAAACAACGTATTCGTATCCTCCACCAACCTGCCCATAGCCCAAGCCGCCCGGATATTCAGTTCTCTATCCAAAATCAACACATCGGCATCCATATCTTTCTGCAATGCCCCCTTCCGGTCATCCACTCCCATAATTCGTGCCGGAGTTTCAGAAGCCATCCGTACGGCATCAGCCAGCGGAATACCAGCTTTTACCATTGTTCGTACTAATACATCCATGGTTGCTATACTACCTGCCAATGAAGAATGATCAGCCATTTTGCACACACCATCCTCAATAATTACATTAGGATCTGTTATTTCCATTCCATCAGCAGCGGCATATGCCAAAGCATCCGTAACCAAACAAGTTTTTTCCACTCCCTTCAATTTATAAGCCAACCGAAGAATAGTAGCAGGTAAATGGATACCGTCAGCAATCAATTCGATAGTCATTCCGTCTGTCAGATAAACACTTTCCACTGTCCCTTCGTATTTATATTCACGACATTTATGGAATCCCGGCATGCCGTTATAGAAATGGGCAGTATGAGTAAACCCGGCTTCAAACGCAGCTTTTATCCCCTCGTATTCTGATTCTGTATGTGACACAGCCACTAATACTCCTTTTGACTTCAAATAGCGGGCAAATTCCAACGCACCCGGAAGTTCAGGTGAAGCATCCCAACGCTTGATGCAGTCAGTACTTTCCAATAAAGAAGTATATTCCTCTTTATCAGGATTCTTCAATTTCCCGGCAAACTGCTCACCTGCTCTTTTCGGATTCAGGTAAGGGCCTTCTACATGCAACCCCAAGACAGGACTATCCTTCTCGTTCATCAAAGTTTCGCATACAGCTACCGCCTTACGGATTTCTGAAAAAGGAGAAGAAGACAACGTTGGGAAAATACTGGTCGCCCCATGCTTCTGATGAGCTCTTATCGCTGCACGGAACGCCTCTTCCGTACATTCATTAAAATCGTGGCCACCACCGCCATGAGCATGCATACACACATATCCGGGTACAATATACATCCCTTTAGCATCAATCAGTTTCGCACCGATCAGTGCCAGGTCACAGTTAGTCACTTCCAGTATTTTATTATCCCGTATCAGTACAGAGCCTTCGTCCAACCAACCTTGCGGAGTAAAAATCTTGCCGTTAATAATTTGAGTTAACATGATTAGCGAGTATTAGATAATATTTATTTAATGCTTTTTGTAACAACAAAAGTAAACACTTCTATCGAGAAAGAAAAGTAAATTCTTCATTATCTTTTTTGTTTCTTCAATGAGAATATAGGCAGAAACAAAAATATTCCAAGTATAGACATAACTAACCCGCCTATAGTACCTGCCGCCAAAGGAAACCAGAAAGCCTCTTTTCCATCCCCCACCATAAAAGGAATAAACCCCAGAATAGTAGAAACAACCGTCAGAAAAATAGGCAGAATCTTCGAATTCCATGCTTTGGTAAAAGCACGTGCCGGTAATAACAGAGGATATCTTTTTCTTATCGCATTATATTCATTTAGAATATAAATACTGGCATTCACTGTAATACCGCAAAGTAATACAAAAGAAGCAAATCCACCCTGATCAAAATTCAGTCCGAAAAGATAAAACGTAAGGAATACGCCAATGTAGGATATCGGAATGACAAAAATGATAGCCAAAGGCTGTTTCAAGGAATTAAACAAAATAGCGGTCGTAAAGAAAATAATGGCGATCACAATCAGCAATAATGCATATTGCTTGTTATCTTTCTTATTCCATGACCAATAATCCTGATCATTTTCGGCTGTATATCCCATAGGTAATACCTTATTAAATTCCTCCAAATCCTTCTTCAACAGTTTTTTTCCTTGTTCGGATGAACCGATATATTCATATTGCAGGCAAAGACGATATTGTTGGTTTTCTTTTGCAACTTTCTGGGGTGACTGTCCTTTCTGAACAGTAGCGAAATCGGCCAGTTTATAAGAACGGCCATTGATGAAAAACGGTATATTAACCAAGCCCCATACATCATATTGCTGCCCTTGGAGCGATGAAAGCTTCAGTTGTTCCGTCTGATTATCAAACAACACGTTACCACAATAAATATCCCGTCCGAATACAGGGCGCAAAGCGGTAAACAGCTGCGTGGCTGTAACATTCTCTTTCGCCATCCTCAGCTTGTCCAAATCCAGATAAAACTCACTATAATCATCTTTCCACCAAGAAAACTCCGAATTTACCGTCACTTCCTTGATACGGCGGTGTAATAACAACTTCTCCTTCAGCCGTTCCGTCCAATAAGAAAGTTCGTCGTAATTATACCCATACAGTTTCACACGGAAACTGCCGGCACTCTCACGCACATCGTTACTGAATCCCTGATCTTGCAAACCATATACGCTCCAGCTACCACCTCCCAAAGTCAGTGCCTTACTGATTATATTAGCTTTCAAAGTATACGGGAATCCGCTCCGCTGATTTTCTTTTGTAAAATAAATCTGAATATTAGCCTGACGCGCATTATAGATATACGTCTGAAACTGCCTAATTTCCTTAAAATCGCTCAGATAAGTTTCCATCCTCTTTATCAGCACATTCATCTGCTCTAATGTACTGCCATTAGGCAACGTAGCATAAACGGAAAGCACCACTTCACCTTCATCTCGATTGAAATAACTTCCCTCGTATACTTTCTCTGCAAAAAGACGGAGACTACCACCTAAAGCCTTGTTGATTACCGGCTTTACCTTATCCTTGAAAGTGGAATTATCAAATACCTTATTATAATATTCCACCCATTTACCTTCTCCTTCCATCTTCTCGGGCAGCATAAATACAGGCAGACCGAACCCCAGCAGCAACAGCAGGCAAGCTATCACCCTGAAACGGCATAAATAATAAATCAACCCTTGATAGAAACGGGTAAAATAGACAGTCAACCGTTTCATAAAAGTAGGTCTGAGCAGAAAACGTCTTCTTTTTCTTCTCTTTTTCTTCTTCAAACCTATTTTATCAATCATGGACGGAACAAAGAATAAGGCAACAAACAAAGATACAGCCAGATTGATAATGACCACCGCTGCAAAATCCTGCAAGTTCAGACGTATCTTCTCATCCAGAAAGAAGATAATAACCAATGCCCCGATAGTAGTCAGCGTGGCTGCCAGTACAGAAACAAACGCCTTCAGATTGCGGCGATGCAGAATATGGTCTGTCATCACTATCGTATTATCGATCACCAAATTCAATGAGATGGTAATGCCCGCCAATGAATAAAGCTGCATTTCCAAACCAAATGTATAATAAAGAATGACGGCAACAGATATATTAACCACCAGACTGGCCACAATCAGGAACAGATAACGCAGATTCCGTGTTATCAACGCTACAAACAACAATAGAATCAATACAGTCAGTCCGGTACGAAAATAAATCTTATCCAATTCTTTCTGAATATATTCCGTAGCGTCATAACTGATATGTACCTCATAGCCCGGAGGCATCTTCTGTTGCAACTCACCCATAAGGTGCTTCACTTCCCCACTTAAATTTAATTGATTGGCTGTTTCCTCGGCCGTGATATACAGGTAGACAGAATTCAGCCCGTTTATCCGGTAATAACTTTGCGGTCGTTCTTCCACATGCCTTACCTTTATCAGTTTATCCAGCATAACCATCGTTCCATCTTCGGCTTGCAGTTGAATGGCTCCCGGTTCAAATTCCATTTCTTTTTCAGTAGATGTACGTACCAGTCTGATCCACTCTCTGCCCTCCGCACCTTTTTCAATAGAACAGATCCCCAGAAATTCTTTTTCATAATGGCGGTTAATGGCCCGTTGCACAGCCTGCAGTGTGATTCCCAAACGTGAAAGCTGGTCACTGTCATACTCCAACTGCCACTCCATAGGTGTAGCTCCATTCAGTTCCACTTTATAAATCCCCTTCAACTGTCCCAATACCGGCTTGATATTCTCTTCCGCATACTGCTGAATCAAAATAGGATTGGCAGGCGCATTCAGTGTATAAGTAATAAAAGGTCTGGACGCCTTATCATCCGAACGTCGCGTACTGATTTGAGGGTAACTCACCCCCTCGGGCAGTTGAGGCCAGGTCTGTCTGATGATGGTAGACACTTCAAAGCGGGTAACGTCAATATCCGCATGCTTATCCAATTCCAAAGAAATTGAGCCGCTGCCGTTATCCGAAGTAGAGTTCACCTTCCTGATTCCCTTTACTTTGGCCATCATCGCCTCCAGTTTACTGGTAACCTCCGCCTCAATAACCCGTGACGAATTGCCGGGCATACTGAAAGAAACAGTCAGACCGGGCAAGGTACGCGACGGCGCCAGCTTAACCGGCAACAACGGTACTAATACCACCCCTATCAGTGACAGACAGACAAATGTCACTATCAGAGTAAACGAGGAGAGGTTACGCGGATTACTCATCGATAAATTCCAGTATTAAAATCAAACTTGTCCGCCAGAGAAAAACCGGACTCAAAATCGTGCAGCGTCAGTTTACGTATCTTATAATAATTCAACCAATAATTCTGCAAAGCCGAAATATAATTTTTCTGCGCTTCCTGCTGGCGGTTCAACGAAAGAGTAAGACTATTCACATCCGCCTTTCCGATGATAAAACGTTGGCGTGTCTGCTCGTATGCCATTACGGCAAGGTCCAAAGCCTCCTCCGCACTTGCAATCAAACTCTGCTGAATGTTAAAATCATTCACCGTCATAATCACCTCTTCCTCCACACTCAGTTCTTCCTGACGAGCGGCAATCCTCACCACATTCAGATTATTTCTCGCCATATTATATTTACCCTTTCTCACCCCCCAGTCAATCAAAGGAATAGAAACACTGACAGAAACCAAATCCTGTTGCAAAGGATGTCTGTAGGCATCTCCCAGTTTATCCGCCACCTGGTTAAAACCCACACTGGCATTAAAACTAGCATTGAAACGGGATTCTTTCTTTGTCTTGTCCACATTCTGTTCCGCTTCCAGCACATTCTGCCGTTGTTCCAGGAAAGTAGGATTATTCTCTTTGGCCCGCATCAACGCATCATCTACCGGAATCATCTTTCCTGTGGGACGTCCCGGTATATCCAATTCAATCACGGTATTCTTATCCAGATTCAGAAAGGAAGCCAATGAAAACATAGCGCGTTTCAAAGCAATCTGCGCATTCTGCAACGTATTATGCGCATTCACTTTGTCCAGTTGCAATGTCAGCAAATCGGCACGTGATATCGCTGCTATCTTATGACGCTGGAGCCCGATGCTATAAAGGGTATCACTGGACGCCACATTCTCCTCCGCCAAGCGGTAATCCGCCTGTGCCATAGCTAACGCAAAGAAATAAGTCACCGCTTCTTCTGAAACCATTTCCGTGTTATAAATGAATTGCTTCTTCACCTTTTCATACTTCAACGGCTCTATTTTCCGGTCCCAACGAAAAGCATTATATCCCAACAAGCTCTGTTGATATCCCACACGCACAGGGATACTGGAATATTGTGTAGACTTTGAGTCACCGAAATTACGCATAAAGTCCAGTTCCGAATCAATATAGAAAGTACCGCCCGTCCAGTCCAGATTCTGTTTGATACTCAATCCACCCGATGCGCTGAACATCTGTTGTTCACGATACACATCCATATCCTCATTCGAATCATAACGCTGGGTGATATAGCGATAATATTTAGCCGGAGTCAGATCCAGCGTAAGACTCGGCAAACGGTTCGCCTTGTAAGTACGATATTCCCAATATCCCGACAAATAAAGATTCTGATATCTGAAAGCGAACAAGGAACTATCATTCGCAATCTCTATCGTACGTTGCAAATCCAGCTTCACCACCTGCTGCGCCTTTACCCCGAAAGACAGCATACATCCCACTATCCATATACTAATGTACTTCATTCTTGTCATGTTTTCTATAAATAAACCAATATATCAAAGGAATGATAAACAAGCTGACCAAAGTTCCCACCACCATAGAGCCAATCATGGCAATAGACAAAGGCTTCTGCATCTCCGACCCCATATCCGAAGTAAACAGCAACGGAACCATTGCAAAAATAGTTGTCAGCGAAGTCATGATAATTGCCCTCAACCTGCGCCTGCCCGCCGTATGAATGGCTTCCACCAAAGGCATCCCCGCTTTCCGTAATTCATTGATGGCATCCATTTTTAAAATAGAGTCATTCACCACAATACCACAAGTCACGATAATACCTATGGCAGACATCAAATTCAGCGTGTGACCGAAAACCCATAATGCCAGCAAAGCAAAAGCCGTATCAATAGGAATTTCCATCAAGACAATCAGCGGTTGCAAGAAACTCTCAAACTGCGCGCAAAGGATAAAATACATCAGCAACAAAGAAACAAAAAGAATCACAGTCAATTCCCCCATCATTTTTTCATTCGAAAAGAAACTACCCGAAAAATCCACCTCCCATTCCTTTTCCTCATTAACCACCTCTTTCACCTTCCGCATCAGTCCCGGTGCATCCTTCACATCATAAAAGCTTAAAGGAATATATTCTCCGTTCTTTCCCGCCGTAATACTCTTCAAATCTTCGGCGGGCACTACCGTCACCAGGTTATTCAAAGGAATATAATTCACCTCTCCGTTACCATCTGCCATCGTCCGCACCAAAGTTTCACTTAATACACTATTTACACTCTTTTCCTCCCCGGCAATACTGATAGGCAGATATTGCTGGTAGGAGCGTAAAGTAGAAACCTTGTTCTCTTTGAAAGCTGTGCGGAGTACCCGCGTCAATTCATCGTATGATACGTTATACAACAACAGTTTTTCTTTATTGATTATCAGATTCATCTGGTTCCGAAAAGCGATGCCCGTCGGAACATTGCCCGTCACCTGCGTGATTTCCTTTTCTAACCGCTGCAAACGCTCCGCCTCCGGTGCCTGCGACTTATTCGCCGTATGGAGTTCCGCTACCACATCCGCCTCTCCTGTCACAAACAACTTTTCAAAGATAGTTTCGGGGGGTGAGAAAGTAACCACTGCCAACGGATACTTCTCCCTTATCTCCTTCCCCAATAATTCCTGCAATGAAAAGATTCCGGATGGACTTTCTGTCTTAAAATAAAGTTCCGCTTCGGTAGATGAAAGTTCGCTGCCCCCGTTCAATATATAATCCTGCATACCCACGTATGCCGTATGCTCTGTCACCCGGTCGTCCACCTGTTTCATTAAATCATCCACCCGGCGGTTGTTCTCGTCCACATGGATATTCTCATTCCATTCTATCCGTGCCACCAGTTCATTCTGGTCAATCTGCGGCATACGTTCCTTCTCCATGACATAAAAAAGAAACACACACAGTGGAAGGGTTGCCAGCGTGCCGGCCACACAAAGCTTTTTATGTGAGAACACCCAGTCAATCCCTTTATCATAAAAGCTTTCCAGCCACTCATTTTTCAGCAGATTGTCAAAAACGTCTGGAAAGAAATCCCTTACTACGGATACCAGCCTTATAAAACAACAGATACAATACGGGCAGCAACATAATACCCGTAATATAAGATATCATCAATCCCACCGTAATAGAAAAAGCCTGATCCATAAAAATAGCTCCAGCTATGCCGCTCATAAATATCAGAGGCACAAATACCGCAATGGTTGTAAGGGACGAACTGAGCATCGGTGTAATCATTTCCGTCGTGCCCACGGCACAAGAACGTTTCAGAGAATATCCCCGTTCACGATACTGCGAAATATTCTCCGTTACAATAATGGCGCTGTCTATCATCATACCCACTGCCAGAATCAAGCCCGAAAGTGATATCACATTCAGCGACACATGACAGAAATAAAAGAAAAAGAACGTAATAACAATAGAAGTGACCATGCTGATACCAATAATCAGCGGTGAACGTACATCCCCCAGAAACAGCACAGCTACAATAAAGATAAACAAGAACCCCAAAGAAAGATTCTGCTGCAAATTCGAAATAGTATAGTCCAACAATTCTGTTTGGTTACGGCTCACACTGAACTCGATATCCGGATACAGGGATGCAAAATAATCGGTCGTTTCCTTCAGCTTCGCCTTCATGGCATCCATATTTTCATCACTCTGCTTGATAATGGCCAGCGTCACCGCTCTTTTTTCCTCCGGCAACGGAGCGTCCCATCTCTTTTTGCGAAACAACATCCACTTTGCAAAATTCTTTCAATTGCATAATGCGTTCCCCTTTACGGATATAAATATTTCTCACATCCTCCGGCGTACGGAGTAAGGTAGCTATACGGATATTATATTCATAATAGCCATCCCTCACCAACATGCTTCCCGGCTCTACATTATTGGCGGAAAGTGTATTCTCTATATCCTCCACACTGATCCCCGTCATGGACCAGTTTATCTTTATCAGGAACAATTTGCAAAAGCCTTCCGGGCACTCCGGTTATATCCGCCATAGCCACTTCGGGTAACTGTTCGATGCGGCGTTTCACCACATTCTCCGCCAATTCGCACAACTCCAGAAATTGTTGCTCGTCGGTTTCCCGATAAGCACCGTCGTTTTTCAAGGTCATATTGACGTAAAGTACAGGAATATCCGTCGCACTTGCCTTGATGGCTTTGGGACGTGTCACTTCCTTGGGAAGACTGTTCATAGCGGCATCTATCTTCTCATTCACCTCTATAAATGCCAGATCGGTATTCACGCCAAAATCAAACTCCAGACGGATCACACCCGCCCCGTCACGGGTTTCACTTTTTATCTCCCTCAGTCCGGCTACTTGCAACAACTGCCTGCGCACAGGGGTGACCACCGTATTCTCCAACTCGCGTGCCGATGAATTCTCGCCCGTCATCTGTATGGTAATCTGCGGTATGGCAATATCGGGCAGCAAAGATACAGGCAACGAAAAGTAGGTTACCAACCCTACAATAAAACAGGCGGTAAAAGCCATCAGCACCGCAATGGGCCGTTGCAATAAGAACTTAACCATACTTTCAATTTTTAATCACCCTCACCGGTGCTTCATGAGCCAGATTCACATTTCCGGTAGTTATTACCTCCATGCCCTCTTCCAGTCCATCTGTTATGGTATATTCCTCCATATTCTCCAATCCCGTATGCACATAGTTCCACATAGCTTTACCCTCTTTCAGTGTAAATACCACCTGTTTGCCGGAACGTAGTACAACTGCCGTTTTGGGGATAACCAGTTGTTCACCCACAGAACGCTTCACGCCTACCCTTACATTCATGCCGTCGAACAATTTATTACTCCCGTTCACTCGTGCCTTTATCCGTACCATTCCATTCTCGTCCACCAGCGGATTAATCTCACTGATACTTCCCTGGCGCACCCCTGCTGCCGATGCATAAGGAGTAATCTCCACCTTATCCCCCACTTTCAGTAATGGCAGCTCATTTTCAAGTACGGTGAAATCCACCTCCATATTACCTGTATGGATTACCCGACAGAAAGGCTCGGAAGTTTTGGGCATATTATACCTCTTTTCAAAGAGGTTGGCAATTACTCCATCGAAAGGAGCAGTCAACGTAGCTTGTTCCATATCATATTGAGCAGATTCATATTGGGCTTTACTCTGCTCATACCCGCTTTTTACTTTGGCCAGTTCCAGCACATCAGCAGGTATCACCTTCAGATTATCGGGAGCATATCCTTGTCCTATCAACACATCCTGCATCTCCAAGGTAGCCTGCGCCAGACTATTTTTATTCTGTACCAGCGTATTGTTCAGCTTAAACAAATCCAATTGGGCAATCTTTTGACCTTTTCGCACTATATCTCCATTCTTTACCCATACGTTTGCCACCACTTCCGAGGTACGAAAATACAGGTCGGCATAATCCTGCGCCGTCACTTTCCCGTTACTGATCAACTCATGATTGAAAACCTGCTTTTTGAGCGGCATCACCGTCACCTCATTGGGTAAAGAAGGAAGAACTGTTTCCACCCCTTCTTTTTCCGTTGTTTCCTTTTTTCTCCCGAGCAGGCAGTGAAAGAAATAGCTAACAATAAGCCCGATGCAAAGATGTGTAATTTCATGGTCATATTTTGTGATATCTATAACAAATAAAACTTTTTATTTGAAAAACTAATTTTCAGGTACTTTTTTTAATAATTCCCGTGCTTTCCGTCTCATCTGCTTGATAGCGGTAGATTGAATTTTCGGTTCTTTCTCCAATACCGTCTGTACCATCCGCTCCAATTTGTCACGCCGATAAAAAGACGGATCCGCATATAGATTGGCCAAAAGATAATAAGGATAAATCCTCCCGGGTAGCCGATGAACGGCACGCATAAACCAATATTCCGCACTTTCATAATGCTTCATTTCCTGTTCGTTTTTCCCGATAATATTTAGTATCATGGGATCGCCACTCACTTTCAAGGCCTCTTTCAGTACCTTGTTAGACAGTTCGGGTTCATGCAGTTTATGCAAGGCATGGCCATACTCAAACATAAAGCGAGCATTCTCTCTCATTTCTTTCTGAATTTCAGCATAACTTTCTACTGCTTGCCGGTAAGCTCCCGAGTGGTAAAACATACGGCTTTTGGTCCATTGCTTACAAGCTTCTACAGTCTTGGATTTCTGCTGATATTTACAGAAACAGCCATAGCTTCCGATTAACAATAAAACAGTAAACAAAATGCGCGGCCAAACTTTCTCTAAAGGAAGAACACGGATACCGCAAGCTAATACTAATATAATCAAAGCCGAAACAAACGCTGGAAATTGTAGTGGATAAGAAGAAAACGCAAATACCGCTAAAGATAGCAATGCGCCGCATAGTCCATAGATGCCTTGTTTATGACCTATGTACATGCTCCCACTTAGTATCAACAACCCGATGCAAAGCACAGGTATTCCCCAGGCAATGGCTACTTGCAGATATTCATTAAAAACATATTCGGGAGCACCTGCCACAAGTTCCTCCGTTGCCGTATAATTTCCGGCTGCAAAATAATTCTCCTGCGCCTGTCCGTAAGCAGCCGGAACACTGTTCCAGCCGGATCCTGTCCACGGATACTCACTGACAGCCCGGGCGGCAATTTTCCATAAGAACAGACGTCCGTCTGCGGAATCCTTCTTCATTTGATAAATGCCACCCAATGCTATACCGCCCAAAATAAAGGTTACTATGGCAAAAGACACTGCCTGCTTACGATGATGCCTGATATAATGCTGAATTTCCATCCTATAGTGCATACCACAAA